>Ga0228701_1002057_pt1 | contig 12608 bp, 11 predicted proteins | sample McNCre117_Aug_MG_2_FD_178017 | JGI IMG/M metagenome (GOLD analysis project Ga0228701, IMG submission 178017) | Freshwater microbial communities from McNutts Creek, Athens, Georgia, United States - 11-17_Aug_MG | ecosystem: Environmental > Aquatic > Freshwater > Creek | place: USA: Georgia...
AGTTACCGCTCGTGTGGGTATCGCGCTGGTTGGATGGTGATTTCTGGCGACAAAAAAGCCGCCCGGGACTACATCGAAGGCCTGAACATGCTGTCTAACATGCGCCTGTGCGCGAACGTGCCTGGGCAGTGGGCCATCCAGACGGCCTTGGGTGGGCACCAGAGCATCAACGAGCTGGTGGGTGAGGGCGGTCGGCTGCGCAAGCAGCGTGACCTGGCCTATGAGTTGATCACGGCCATCCCCGGCGTCAGCTGCGTGAAACCACAAGCTGCCTTGTACATGTTTCCACGGCTCGACCCCGAGATTTACCCCGTCAAGGACGATCAGGAATTTTTCTTGCAATTGCTGGAAGAAACCAAGGTGATGCTGGTGCAGGGAACAGGCTTCAATTGGCCTGAGGCTGACCATTTCCGCATTGTTTTTCTGCCGCATGTGGATGATTTACGTGAAGCCATTTCACGCGTCGCTCGCTTCCTTGAAGGCGCACGCAAACGCTTTGGCACCGACAAACTGGTCGCGTGATTTTTGAATGATGGCCCGCTCATGTGGGCAAAACTGTAGAAGAGAAAATATGAAACCGATCAAAGTGGGTTTGTTGGGCATTGGTACTGTGGGCAGTGGCACTTTCAATGTGCTTCAGCGCAACCAGCAAGAAATTCAGCGCCGTGCGGGTCGAGGCATTGAAATTGCCATGGTGGCTGACCTGAACGTGGCACGCGCCCAGGAAGTGGTGGGGGACAGCGCGCAAGTTGTGGCTGATGCCCGTGAGGTGATCGCCAACCCAGAAATCGATATCGTGATCGAGCTGATTGGCGGGTATGGCATTGCCAAAGCGCTGGTGCTCGAAGCCATCGCGGCGGGAAAGCACGTGGTCACGGCCAACAAGGCTTTGCTGGCCGTGCATGGGACCGAAATTTTTGCGGCAGCGCAGGCCAAAGGCGTGATGGTGGCGTTTGAAGCCGCGGTGGCCGGGGGCATTCCGATCATCAAGGCGCTGCGCGAAGGCTTGACGGCCAACAGCATCCAATGGGTGGCAGGCATCATCAATGGCACCACCAACTTCATTTTGTCAGAGATGCGTGACAAGGGCCTGAACTTTGACGTAGTGCTGAAGGAAGCTCAGCGTTTGGGCTATGCCGAGGCTGATCCGACCTTTGACATTGAAGGGGTGGATGCTGCTCACAAAGTGACTTTGATGAGCGCCATTGCCTTCGGTATCCCGGTCCAGTTTGACAAAGCCTATGTCGAAGGCATCACCCAACTCGGCGCTGCGGACATCAAATACGCCGAGCAACTGGGTTACCGCATCAAGTTGTTGGGCATCACCAAACGCACAGTGCAAGGGGTTGAATTGCGCGTGCACCCCAGCCTGGTGCCTACCCAGCGCCTGATTGCCAATGTCGAAGGCGCCATGAACGCCGTGATGGTGCAAGGCGATGCCGTGGGCACAACCTTGTATTACGGCAAAGGTGCGGGCTCCGAGCCCACCGCCAGCGCGGTGATCGCCGATCTGGTGGACATCACCCGCTTGCACACTGCAGACCCGCTCAACCGCGTCCCGCATCTTGCGTTCCAGCCGGGTGCCATGAGCGACCTGGCTGTTTTGCCGATGTCGGAAGTGGTGACCAGTTACTACTTGCGTTTGCGTGTGGCCGATCAGGCGGGCGTACTGGCCAAGCTGACGGGTTTGCTTGCCGATGCCGGTATCAGCATCGATGCCGTGCTCCAACGGGAAGCCGATCAGGTCAGTCAGGTCGGTGAAAACCAGACCGACGTCATCATCCTGACCCACGACACGCGCGAAGGCACGCTCAACGATGTGCTGGCCCAAATGCAGGCCCTGCCCACCGTGATGGCTCCCATCGTCCGTATCCGCAAAGAAGAGTTGAACTGATGCGCTACCTGTCGACCCGCGGTCATACCGATCGCAAGCAGTTTTGTGAAATCCTTCTGGAGGGTTTGGCCCCCGATGGTGGCCTGTACTTGCCCGAAAGCTATCCGCATGTCGACGCAGCGACCCTCAGCCGGTTTCGTCAGGTCTGGCAAAACCAGGGCTACGCCGCTTTGGCTTTTGAAGTGCTGTCGCTCTACATCGACGACATTCCTGCAGCCGATCTGAAGAGCCTGTGCGCCAAAACCTACACCGAGCAGGTGTTTGGCACGCCGCAAATCGTGCCGCTCAAGCCCTTGCAGTTGGCCGGCAGCGCCAAGCCCGATCTTTATCTCGAAGCCTTGTCCAACGGCCCCACGCTGGCCTTCAAGGACATGGCCATGCAACTGCTGGGTAATTTGTTTGAATACGAATTGGCCCGCCGCGGTGAAGAACTCAACATTTTTGGAGCCACATCGGGGGACACCGGCAGCGCCGCCGAATACGCCATGCGTGGCAAAAAGGGCGTGCGTGTCTTCATGACCAGTCCGCATGGCCGCATGAGCCCGTTTCAGCAGGCCCAAATGTTCAGTTTGCTGGATGAAAACATCCACAACATTGCCGTGGAAGGGGTGTTTGACGACTGCCAGGACATGGTTAAGGCCGTGTCCAACGACCTCGATTTCAAGCGTCAATACAAAATCGGTACGGTCAATTCGATCAACTGGGCACGTTTGCTGGCTCAGGTGGTTTATTACTTTGCAGGTTATTTTCAGGCCACTAACGGCAACGACCAGAAGGTCAGTTTCACTGTACCCAGCGGCAATTTTGGCAACGTCTGTGCAGGTCATGTGGCCCGCATGATGGGTTTGCCGATCGACCGACTGGTGGTGGCGACCAACGAAAATGACGTGCTGGATGAGTTCTTCAGGACTGGTGTGTATCGCGTGCGCGGCACCGCTGATACTCATGAAACCTCCAGCCCCTCGATGGATATCTCCAAGGCCAGCAACTTTGAGCGTTTTGTCTTTGACCTGTTGGGACGTGATGCCCCCCGGGTCAAGGCCATTTTTGGCGAAGGGTTGTCGAGTCAAGGGTTTTTTGACTTGTCGGGTGATGCGCGATTTGCCGAGGCCGCGTCTGTCTATGGCTTCCAAAGTGGTCGCAGCACGCATGGCGATCGCCTGAAAACCATCCAGCAGGTGTTTGAGCAGTATGACGTCGTGATCGACACCCATACTGCAGATGGTGTGAAGGTGGCCCGTGAGCTGCTGGACCCGTCTGTTCCCATGATCGTGCTGGAAACGGCTTTGCCGATCAAATTTGCCGCGACCATTGTCGAAGCACTGGGGCGGCAGCCTGAACGGCCAGCCCAATTTGATGGTATTGAACAGCTGCCCAAGCGTGTCAAGGTGATGCCGGCAGACGCAGGCTTACTCAAGGCCTACATCGCAGACAACTGCAAGGCATAAGTCATGACCAGTGCCCCCCGATCACCTCTGATGCCACTGGATGAGGCTTTGCAAACATTGTTAGCCCAGATCCAGCCGTTGAGTGGGGTCGAGGAGGTGGCCACCTTTGATGCCGATGGACGGGTGCTTGCCCGTGATGTGGTCTCTCAACTTCAGGTGCCGGCTTTTGACAATTCGTCGATGGACGGCTACGCCGTGCGCTGCGCCGATCTGACCGAGCAGGGCGCCTGTCTTCGGGTGACCCAGCGTATCCCAGCTGGGCAAATGGGGCAGCCCTTGCTGCCGGGACAGGCTGCTCGGATTTTCACTGGTGCGCCTGTGCCCGAGGGCGCCGATGCCATCGTGATGCAAGAGCAGGCGCAAGTGTTGTCTGAAGAAGATCAGCCGCTGGTTCGTTTTTCGGTGTCTCCTGAGCCGGGGCAATGGATTCGCCGCTGTGGCGAAGACATCGGCCAAGGGCAGACTGCATTGCGAGCCGGGCAAAGACTGGGGCCAGCTGAACTGGGTTTGGCCGCCAGCTTGGGCTTGGCCCAGTTGCCTGTGGTGGTTCGGCCCCGTGTGGCTTTGTTCTCGACTGGCGATGAGCTGGTCATGCCCGGTGATGTGCCGCCACAGGCCATGCCGGCCGGGGCCATTTACAACTCCAATCGCTTCTTTTTGAGGGCCCTGCTGCACCGTTTGGGCTGTGAGGTCAGCGATCTGGGCATCGTTCCTGACCGCCGCGACGCCACGGTCGCGGCCCTCAAAACCGCTGCAGACCATCATGATTTGATTTTGACCAGTGGCGGGGTGTCGGTGGGCGAAGAAGACCATGTCAAGCCCGCTGTGCAGTCGCTGGGGGCCTTGGCGCTGTGGCAGATTGCGATGAAGCCCGGCAAACCCTTTGCTTATGGCCATGTCCAGCGTGAAACCGTTGCCGGGGCGGCCCATTTTGTGGGATTGCCGGGTAACCCTGTTTCGAGCTACATGACATTTTTGTTGTTGGTCAGACCCTTGATTTTGGCTTTGCAGGGGGTGGAGTCGGCATCCCCGGTTTGCCTGAAGTTGCCTGCACATTTTGCATTGCCCAAGGCCGACAAACGCCGTGAGTTTTTGCGGGTGCGCCGAAATGCCGCAGGTGGACTGGACTTGTTTCCCAACCAAAGTTCTGGCGTTTTGACCTCGGTGGTTTGGGGTGATGGTGTGGTGGACAACCCGGCAGGGCAGACGATAGCCCATGGTGATTTGGTTGACTTTTTGCCGTTTTCGGAGTGGTTGTCATGAAGGTCCAAGTTCGCTACTTTGCTTCATTGCGAGAGACACTGGGCATCTCGGGTGAATTTGTGGACACGCTTTGCACCGATGTGGCCGGGCTGCGTGCCCAATTGATTGCCCGGGGGAGCGCGCATGCTGAATGCCTGGCCCCTGGTCGTGCGGTGCGCGTGGCGGTCAATCAGGTGATGGCACAAGACAGCACGCCTTTGGTACCCAATTGTGAAGTGGGCTTTTTCCCGCCCGTGACTGGAGGCTGAGGCCATGACAGCACGTGTTTCTGTTCAGACCGATGACTTTGACCTGTCTGCTGAATTGAGTGCACTGAGGGCCCAGGACCTGCGCGTAGGTGCTGTCTGCAGTTTTGTGGGCACCGTGCGTGACGCCCGGGCGCTGACCGGTCAAGCCGTTGATGAGGTCCAGGCCATGGAACTGGAGCACTACCCCGGCATGACCGAAAAATCCATTGAGGCCATGATCGACGAGGCGCATCAACGCTTTGATTTTTATGCCGCTCGTGTGGTGCACCGGGTGGGGCGGTTGCTGCCTGCGGACCAGATCGTGTTGGTGGCGGTCACTTCGGCCCACCGTGGCGAAAGTTTCAAAGCCTGTGAATTTTTGATGGATTACCTCAAAACTCAGGCCCCGTTTTGGAAGAAAGAACAAACCCCGCAGGGTGCACATTGGGTGGATGCGCGTGTCTCCGATGATGCGGCCTTGGCGCGCTGGGGGATTGAGTCGGTCAACGCCTGAGTGCTTCAGTGCGTGTAGCGCGTTGTTGGCGCGGGAGATTCTTCTGCCGCGGTGCTTTGAACTTCTGCCGAAACTTCCTGACCAATCGCCCATCCCGTTTGCACCAGGGCCTGCCGTACCAGGTGCACCAGACCATGCACCAGTGCAGCTTGCAAATTCATCTGGCATGACTTGTCGGGTACACCGGGTGATTTTTCCAGCAATTGGATACGCAAGGCACCGCCTGGTTCCAGATTGAAATGGGCATCCGTCACCAGCAGAGGCTCGGAACCCAAAGGTAATGTGGGTTTTTGTGAGGCAAACGGGGTGGAGAAATCAGCTTGTTGCATGAAAGCATCGCGTTTGAGTTCGCTGAGCATTTGCTGCGTGTTCGGGTCAGTGGCCGTGACACCTGGTTGACTGGCCTCTTGACGCACGACACATTGCTCGAGGATTGGCAACAGGCGGCTGGTCATCCTGCGTGTGATCCAAAACCGGAATTCCTCACGGGCTTGCGTGCTCAGGCGCAGCAACAAGCGGTCTTGGCGTTCATCAAAGCTGACCGATAGCTGGTGGATGTTCATGCCTTGATTTTAGGCAAAGTGTGCCAGCGTGTCCGCACTTGAAAATCCAGGCATCTGCCCTCAATTGATAGATAACAGGAGAGTTTTAATGCGGACCGACAAACTGACGACCAAATTTCATGAAGCGCTGGCCGATGCGCAATCCTTGGCTTTGGGCAAAGACCATGCCTACATCGAGCCCGTGCATGTTTTGGTGGCCATGCTCAAGCAAGAGGAGGGGCCAAAAGCTTTGTTGTTGCGTGCGGGGGTGCAAGTGCCAGCCCTGTTGTTGGCCGCCGAAGCGGCTGTCGGCCGATTGCCCCAAGTTACCGGGCAAGATCAAGTGCAGGTGGGGCCTGAGCTGGTCAAGCTCATGCAAGCGGCCGAAAAAGAGTCGATCAAGCGGGGAGATGCATTCATTGCGAGCGAATTGTTTTTGCTGGCGGTGGCTGATCACAAGGGCGATGTAGGGCGTTTGGCCAAAGAGCAGGGTCTGAACCGCAAAAGCCTGGAATCGGCCATTGACGCTGTTCGTGGTGGGCAGAACGTGGGCAGTGCCGACGCCGAGGGGCAGCGTGAATCGCTTAAAAAGTACTGCATTGACCTGACAGAGCGAGCACGCATCGGCAAATTGGACCCAGTGATTGGCCGCGATGATGAAATTCGGCGTGCCATTCAGGTGTTGCAGCGCCGAACCAAAAACAACCCAGTCCTGATTGGTGAGCCCGGGGTGGGCAAGACCGCGATCGTTGAGGGTTTGGCCCAGCGCATTGTGGCTGGTGAAGTGCCGGATTCTCTCAAGGGCAAGCGCGTATTGTCGTTGGATATGGCGGCCTTGCTCGCAGGGGCCAAGTTCCGGGGGGAGTTTGAAGAGCGTCTGAAAACCGTTTTGAATGAGCTGGCCAAAGATGAGGGGCAGACCATTGTGTTCATCGATGAGCTGCACACCATGGTTGGGGCGGGCAAGGCGGAAGGGGCCATGGACGCCGGCAACATGCTGAAACCGGCGCTGGCCCGTGGTGAGCTGCATTGCGTGGGGGCCACCACCCTCGACGAATACCGTAAATACATCGAAAAGGACGCAGCGCTGGAGCGCCGGTTCCAAAAAATTCTTGTCAACGAGCCTTCTGTGGAGGCCACTATTGCCATTTTGCGGGGGCTGCAGGAGAAGTATGAAATCCACCATGGCGTGGACATTACCGACCCAGCCATTGTGGCGGCTGCCGAGTTGAGTCACCGCTACATCACCGACCGATTTTTGCCTGACAAGGCCATTGACTTGATCGATGAAGCAGCCGCCAAGATCAAGATCGAGATCGACTCCAAACCCGAGGTCATGGACAAGCTCGATCGGCGTTTGATTCAGTTGCAGATTGAGCGTGAAGCGGTGCGCAAGGAAAGCGATGAGGCTTCCCAGAAACGCTTTGCCTTGATCGAAGAAGAAATCGATAAGCTCAAAAAAGAAGGGGCGGATCTGGAGGAAATCTGGCATGCCGAAAAAGCACAGGCCCAAGGCGGTCAGCAAGTGCGCGAGCAGATTGACCAGATCCGGCAGCAGATTGAGGATTTGACCCGAAAGGGCGACTTCAACAAAGTGGCTGAGCTGCAGTACGGCAAGCTGCCGTTGCTGGAGAAGACGCTCAAAGAAGTGCAAGCCAAGGAGTCCGCCTCCGATGAAAAAGTCGCTAATCGGTTACTGCGTACCCAAGTGGGGGCTGAAGAAATTGCGGAAGTGGTTTCGCGTGCCACCGGCATTCCGGTGTCCAAGATGATGCAGGGCGAACGTGAAAAGCTGTTGCAAATGGAAGACAAATTGCACCAGCGTGTCGTGGGGCAGGATGAAGCGATTTCGGCCGTGGCCAATGCCATCCGACGTTCGCGTTCGGGCCTGTCGGACCCGAACCGTCCCACCGGTTCATTTTTGTTCCTGGGCCCCACAGGGGTTGGCAAGACCGAGCTGTGCAAGGCGCTGGCGGGTTTTCTGTTTGACAGTGAAGAGCACTTGATTCGTGTTGACATGAGTGAATTCATGGAAAAACACTCGGTGGCGCGCCTCATCGGTGCTCCTCCCGGTTATGTGGGTTACGAAGAGGGTGGCTATCTCACAGAGGCAGTTCGTCGCAAACCCTACAGTGTGTTGTTGCTGGATGAGGTCGAGAAGGCCCATCCGGACGTTTTCAACATCTTGCTGCAGGTACTCGATGATGGTCGCTTGACCGATGGCCAAGGGCGAACGGTTGACTTCAAGAACACCGTGATCGTGATGACTTCTAACCTTGGCTCGCACCTGATCCAATCCATGGTTGGACAACCGTCCGAAGACATCAAGGATGCTGTTTGGGATGAGTTGAAGACCCACTTTCGACCTGAATTTCTCAACCGCATTGATGAAACGGTGGTCTTTCATGGTTTGGATGCTGCGCACATCGCGTCCATCGCCGCAATTCAGTTGCAGTCGCTCAAAGAGCGTTTGGCTCGCATGGATTTGGGCCTTGAGGTCAGTCCTGCCGCATTGTCAGAATTGGCCAAAGTCGGTTTTGATCCGGTCTTTGGTGCGCGTCCCCTCAAGCGTGCGATTCAGCAGCGGCTGGAAAATCCGTTGTCCCGTTTGTTGTTGGAAGGGCGCTTTTTGCCCAAGAGCCGCATTGAAATCTCGGTTGATCCGGTCCTCCATCCAGGTCAATTTGATTTCAAGGTGATCAATGTCGTGAATTAACCCGCAGCCAAGGCAGAGCGATACAAGGGCTGGATGGCAACATCCGGCCCTTTGCATTAGGGGATGCCATGCTCGCGGCTAAACTGGTAGGTCTGTTTGGTGCCATCGGTGATTTTCAACTGCTGGTGTCCTTTGTTTTTGAATGTGAGTGCCATGCCTTCCGATGTGATGTCAACAGTTTCCCTGCGTGATGACGCCAAAGTCATGGCCTTGGTGGGCATGGCGCATGCCAGCTCCCATTTTTCGCACTTGCTGCTGCCGATGATGTTTCCCATCTTCATGCGCGACTTCGGCTGGAGCTTTTCCGAGTTGGGTGGACTCAGCACCTTGTTCTTTGTGATTTCCGGGAGCGGGCAGGCCAGCGCCGGGTTTGTGGTGGACCGCATGGGGGCTCGCCCTGTGCTTATGACTTCCATGGTGTTGTTCATTGCGGCATGCTTGTTGGCATCAGTGGCCCAAAGTTATGCGGCTTTGATGGGGGTGGCGGTGTTGGCCGGTTTGGGCAATGCACCTTTTCATCCCGTGGATTTCACGATCTTGAACCAGCGTGTGTCCTCACCTCGACTGGGCTATGCCTTCAGCGTGCATGGCTTGTCGGGCAATCTGGGGTGGGCTTTGGCACCTGCATTTTTCACACTGACGGGCGCGTTGTGGGGTTGGCGTCAGGCTTTTCTGGCGGCTGCAACGATGTATGCCGTGGTGTTGATCGTGCTTTTTTGGCATCGTGCTGCTTTGTTAACCCACCCATCGGATCGGCAGACGGACCAGCACCCTGTCAGCAGAGATGTGTCGTTCATCCGACTGCCCGTCGTGTGGTGGTGCTTTGCTTTTTTCCTGCTATCGACCGTGACACTGGCGGTGGTGCAGACTTTTTCTGTCCCGATTTTGAAAGCCTTGTATGGCGTGAGTCAGGAGACAGCGTCTTTCACACTGACCGCTTACATGCTGTGTGGCGCTTTCGGCATGCTGATTGGCGGTTTTGTCGCGGCCCGATTTGCACAGCTGAGCGATCGCGTGGTGGCTGCATGCATGAGTACTGCGGCCGTTTTGATGGCCTTGTGTGCCAGCGGTGTGTTTGGCGTTCAAGGGACTTTGCTCGTTTTGGCGGCGACAGGTTTTGCGATTGGTGTGGGCGGTCCCAGTCGCGATTTGATGATCAAGAAAGCCACGCCAAAAGGTGCAACAGGTCGTGTTTATGGCTTGGTTTATTCGGGCCTGGATGTGGGTTTTGCCATGTCGCCGGTGATCTTCGGTGCGCTGATGGATCAGGGGTGGTACCGAACCACTTTGCTGGGCGCAGCAATGGTATTGTTGCTCAGTGTTGTGGCCGCATTGGGTGTTGGCCAACGCACAGCCATTGCGCGCACATGACCTGACTGCGTGCGCCTGGATGGCCATGAAAAAACCCGCCGAAGCGGGTTTTTTACACGTGAAGTCACTGAGTTACTTCAGGTGCTTGCCGATCAGGCCAGCCATCTCGAACATGGTGACTTGCGCCTTGCCGAACACGGCCTTGAGCTTGTCGTCTGCATTGATGGCGCGACGGTTCACGCTGTCTTGCAGATTGTGTTTCTTGATGTAAGTCCACATTTTGCTGACCACTTCGGTGCGTGGCAGAGGTGTGGCACCCACCACAGCAGCCAAAGCGGCGCTGGGGGTCAGTGCTTTCATGAATGCGGGGTTGGGTGTTCGCTTGGCTGCTGGAGCCTTTTTAGCAGGAGCTGCTTTTTTAGCGGGGGCTTTGGCCGCTACTTTTTTAGCGGGTGCAGCAGCTTTTTTTGCTGGAGCAGCTTTTTTTGCCGGTGCTGCTTTTTTAGCGGGAGCTGCAGCTTTTTTGGCCGGGGTTTTTTTCGCAGTTGCCATGGTGAAGTTCCTTTGAACGGGAGTTGATTCTCCGCTGAGAAACAGTTTGTTTTCAGCTGTTCGGATGCTACTGGAGAAAGGTGCTGTTTCCAAGTGAAAAAAACAAATTTTCATGAGGGTTGTTGCTGATTTCTGCCTGATTCCATGTTTTTTTCATTGTTCGCACCTTGTCGGTGCGTATGCAGGGTGTAAGTCCCATGGACTCCACTTCGGGTTTCACATTATTTTGATTGCCATGAATCAGCTTGCTGCCACCTCTTTTTCCACTTGTGATTTTTGCGATGACCACAAAGCAGATGCTTCGGGGCAATTCAGGGTGTTGCCCTCGGTGTTCAAAGATTACGGTGGAGTTGTTCAATTTCATGGGCAGGTGGTCACTGTGAAATGCTATGAAGACAACAGTCATGTCAAAAAAGCAGTGGAATCGGCTGGGCGGGGCCGTGTGTTGGTTGTGGACGGTGCCGCATCGTTGCGCCGTGCCTTGCTTGGGGGCAACTTGGCCACTGCCGCTGCGCTCAATGGATGGGCAGGTGTGGTCATTGATGGATGTGCCCGGGATGCCGCAGAGCTGGCTGCACAGCAAGTTGGCATTCGTGCGCTGGCACTCAACCCGATGCCAACCCTGCGTGCAGATCAGGGCATGACGGATGTGAGTGTGTTCATTCAGGGGATTGCTGTTCATCCCGGTGACTGGTTGTATGCAGATGCGGATGGCATGGTTATCAGTTCCTATGCCTTGCACGCCATTTCATGATGCATTGCAGCATTTTCATAATTTGAAAAGTGCGTCGATTCATTTATGCAAATTTTTCCCAATATGGAAAATTATATTTCATATTGAAAAACATGCTTCGTAAGTCGTTGTTTTTAAACGAATAAAAATATGTCTTGTATAAGACATAAGAATGGGAATTGGTCTTCTATAAGAGTTAAGATTAGCCCAACGACGAAGCAGAATTCGCTGCCCAAATCGCCCGATTTCAACTTGACTTCAGGAGCATCACCATGCCAGCCAATCTCAATCAACAACTGAGCCGTGAACAGCAAATCGCCGCCCTCGAAAAAGACTGGGCCACCAACCCTCGCTGGAAGGGCGTCAAGCGTGGCTACTCTGCCGCTGACGTTGTCCGTCTGCGTGGCAGCATGCAAATCGAGCACACACTGGCCAAGCGCGGCGCAGAAAAGCTGTGGGAAAAAGTCAATGGGGGTGCCAAAAAAGGCTACGTCAATGCATTTGGTGCCATCAGCGCGGGTCAAGCCATGCAGCAAGCCAAAGCCGGCCTGGAAGCGGTGTACCTGTCTGGTTGGCAAGTGGCTGCTGACGGCAACACTTCTGAAACCATGTACCCCGACCAGTCGCTGTATGCGTATGACTCGGTGCCCACCATGGTTCGCCGCATCAACAACACGTTCAAGCGTGCTGATGAAATTCAATGGGGTCGTGGCATTGAGCCTGGTTCCAAAGATTTCATTGACTATTTCCTGCCGATCGTGGCTGATGCTGAAGCCGGTTTCGGTGGTGTGCTCAACGCCTTCGAACTGATGAAGAACATGATTGCTGCAGGTGCTGCCGGTGTGCACTTCGAAGATCAACTTGCCGCTGTCAAGAAGTGTGGCCACATGGGCGGCAAAGTGCTGGTGCCTACACAAGAGGCGTGCGAAAAGTTGATCGCTGCACGTTTTGCGGCCGACGTCATGGGCGTGTCCACCATCGTGCTGGCCCGCACCGATGCTGAAGCCGCCAATCTGATCACATCCGATCACGATGCCAATGACAAGCCGTTCCTGACTGGCGAGCGTACTCAAGAAGGGTTCTACCGCGTCAAGAACGGTCTGGAGCAAGCCATCAGCCGTGGTGTGGCTTACGCCCCCTATGCTGACCTGGTCTGGTGCGAAACTGGCGTGCCGGACATCGGTTTTGCCCGTGAATTCGCCCAAGCCGTCCACGCTGCCTGCCCTGGCAAGCTGCTGTCGTACAACTGCTCGCCTTCGTTCAACTGGAAGAAAAACCTGTCCGACTCGCAGATCGCTTCCTTCCAGGAAGATCTGTCGGCACTGGGCTACAAGTACCAGTTCATCACCTTGGCAGGTATCCACATCAACTGGTTCAACACCTTCCAGTTCGCTCACAACTACGCTCG
>Ga0228701_1002060_pt1 | contig 12585 bp, 9 predicted proteins | sample McNCre117_Aug_MG_2_FD_178017 | JGI IMG/M metagenome (GOLD analysis project Ga0228701, IMG submission 178017) | Freshwater microbial communities from McNutts Creek, Athens, Georgia, United States - 11-17_Aug_MG | ecosystem: Environmental > Aquatic > Freshwater > Creek | place: USA: Georgia...
CTCACCAGCGGTAACGAAAACCATGTCGGCGCCCTTTAGAGCGGCCTCAATTTCATCGGCGTGGTCTTCTGCCGCACGACGGCCAATTTCTGGGTCTGCGCCGGCGCCCAGACCGCGAGTCAATTCGCGACCAATGTCAAGCTTCACGTGTGCTTCGCTCATTAGAAGCGCCTGGGCGTCAGTGTTGATTGCGACAAACTCAACACCGCGTAGGCCTGCATCGATCATGCGGTTCAGCGCGTTAACGCCACCGCCACCAACGCCAACGACCTTGATGACTGCCAGATAGTTCTGGTTTAGACCCACGATATTCCTCCGCTTCTGCTCAACGAGCTCTGCAAGGAAAAAACTCTAAGCTTCAACCACAGGCTTATGGTTTGGCGAATTTATTCTCTTGCGCGAAGAAAGTAAACGGTTTTAAGACCTTAAGGTCGGAGGTTGCTTGGCGTGTCTAAAAGTTTGTGTAGCGGACCACTGGAGCGGTCGGTGAGGACACGTCAAAGGTCACGTAATCCGACTTTTTTTGGTTCTTAATTAGAGCCGCCAAGACCTTAGATTTCAGAACCGATTGAGAACCGTCACCCCAGACAATTCGCTGACCCGCGTTGCCGCGCAAGCGCATTGATACGTCATCCTTGCTCTTTGCATCGACCGAAGCAACCTGTCCGAGAAGATTGGCCGGAAGCGAAAGCAACACGTCAATCGCCGCGGTGTACTCGACACTCCCCTTCGGATCACCAACGATTGCGATTCTCGGATAGTTGTCTGCGCCAGTTGCAGTTGCGATGCGAACGCCGGCTGGGTCATAGAGGTAATCAACACCCGCCACCGTGACGATGCAGATCGGCTGACGCTCGGTGATGGCCACTCGCAGAGTGTGCGGGGGCAAACTGACCACGGCGAAGGAATCAACCAGAGCGAACGGCTCCAGGCTCTTCGAGATCTCCCCTGGGTTGACCATCGGTAGCGGAACCCCGATTTGCCCGGAAAGCGCCTTCAAGATGGTCTTGTGGTCGATGCGGTGGGTTCCGACAACCTCGAGATTTTGAACGGCCAGCAACGGGGTGAACATTGTTGCCAGGATGAGCGCAATCAGCAGCCCGAAGGAACCCGAAACAATGAGCGCGGTGATTTTGCGGCGACGCGAAGCGGCTACAAATCGCTTGGCCTCAGGCGAAAGCTTGGTGAAGAGGGTCACTCGGCGCGGTTTGTTCGCTACCCGAGCGGCGACTTTTGGTGCCGCCTTGATCTTTGAAGACTGAATCCTTGCCGACTTAAGAGGCTTTTGCTTTGCCGGTTTTTGTTTGGCAACCTTCTGCTCGCGTTTAGCCGAAATCGGGGTTACCGATGCCGGAGCCTTCGGTAACCCTTTAGCTGCGCTTTTCTTCGCCGGTCCTGGACGCTTCAACTTAGTGCTCTAGTGCCTTAAGCAGGGCAGGGACCATGCGATAGATGTCACCACAACCCATGGTCATGATGAAGTCGCCCTTGCCAGCCAAACCGGCCGCTACGGCAGGCACATCATCCCAGAGTGGCACGTAGTGCACCTGCTTCTGGTTCTTAAACGCATCGCTCACGAGAGCGCCGGTTACACCTGGCTCTGGGTCTTCGCGCGCAGCATAAATATCGAGCACGACAACCTCGTCGCTGGCCGAGAGCGCCTCGGCGAATTCCTTGGCCATGATTCTGGTGCGGCTGTAGAGATGCGGCTGGAAAACGGTAATTAACTTACCTTCGCCGACTACGGCTCGAGCGGCCTTGATTGCAGCCGAAACCTCGGTTGGGTGGTGTGCGAAGTCGTCGTAGACCTTGACTCCCCTAGCTTCACCGTGCAGCTGGAAGCGACGCTCGGTGCCACCGAATTGGCTGATGGCCGCCAACGCAGCGGCCGGTTCGTAGCCGAGTCCAACTAGAACTGCAAGGGCTCCCGCCGCGTTGATGGCGTTGTGTTCGCCCGGAACGTTGAGAGTGGCTCGGTGGGTAACGTCTTCATACTCGACGGCAAATGAAACTCGCGCTCCACTTGCGTCTACGTCGAAAAGGCGCACGGTCGCGTCTGCGGCAGTACCGAAAGTGATGATTCGCTTGTCACGGATGAGCTTGCTAACGCGAACCGCACCCGGGTCATCCGAGCTTATGGCTACAAATTCTTTGGCACCCTGCGCGAAACGACCGAATTCGGCCTCGAATGCCTCTTCGCTGCCGTAGTGATCCAAGTGATCGGCATCGACGTTCGTAATCAGAGCGATTGCGGTGTCGTAGTGAAGGAACGAACCATCGGATTCGTCGGCTTCAATGACGAAGAGGTCTCCGGAACCGCTGGCCGATGAAGCGTTTAGCGACGCAATCACGCCACCGTTCACGAACGAAGGGTCTTCGCCTAGACCGAGCAATCCCGTGATGATCATTCCGGTGCTGGTGGTCTTGCCATGTGCGCCGGCAACCGCGATCACCCGCTTCTTCGAGGTGAGGTAAGCCAGCGCCTGAGAGCGGTGGATGACCGGGATTCCCCGCTCTTTGGCCAAGAGGTATTCAGGGTTGGTTGGCCACAGTGCCGAGGTGACGACCACCGTGTCTGGATTGCCGAGGTGCTTGGCGTCGTGGCCAATGAAAATTTCTGCGCCAAGTGCGCGAAGGGTTGCCACAGCATCGGTGTCGCGAAGGTCGCTACCGGTGACCTTGTGCCCCATGCCAAGCAAGATTCGAGCGATGCCGCTCATTCCAGAGCCGCCAATGCCCACAAAGTGCACGGTTCCTAGGTCGTCTGGTACCTGCTGAGTGAAATCTGGCTTGATCATGGTGTTCCTAACTATCCCCTAAAGACTAGGTCTGGATAGGTTGAAAATGGCTCTACAACACGCCTTGGACGAGGGTCAGCAGCCTTGCGGTGCCGTCGGCCACTCCGACCTTGCGGGCCTTCGTGGACATCTCAGCCAACGCTCGAGAGTTAGAGATCAGGGGCACCAGCGTGCTGGCAACGTACTCTGGCGTGAAGTCTTTATCGAGAACCAGCAAACCACCCTCCGCCTCGATGATCTCGGCGACGTTGAGCTTCTGCTCACCGTTGCCAACCGGGTAAGGCACGTAGGCGGCCGGCAACCCAACAGCGGCAAACTCAGAAACAGTCGAAGAGCCCGCTCGCGATACGGCAAAACTGCTCGCGGCGATGGCCTCATCCATGTGATCGCAATAGGCGATGCGGACATAGTCTTTTTCGTGCACCTCAGGTAGCTCGGAGCGACCACCCATGATGTGCAGAACCTGAATTCCTGCCGCAGAAAGAACCTTGCGCGATGCTTCGATGGTTTCGTTTATGCGCTTAGCGCCAAGTGATCCACCGGTCACCAACAGCGTGACCGTGTCGGGGTCTAACCCTAAGCCCAGACGCGCAGTTTCCTTGTCGCCGCCCGCAGCCAGCGCTTCGATCTCACGACGCAACGGCATACCCACGAACTGAGCCTTAGGTAGCGGCGTGGATTTGAATGCGACCCCTACTGCCTTCGCAGACTTGGCCCCGAGTTTGTTTGCCCAGCCGGGCAAAGCATTGGCTTCGTGAACCACAGTAGGAATCCCGAGACTCTTCGCCGCCAAATAGGCAGGCGCGCAAGCGTAACCACCGAAACCAACCACGGCATCGATTTTCAAATCCTTGAGATAACGCTTGGCTTGTCGTACTGCATTCCAAAACTTGAACGGGAAGGCAAATGCGTACCCCGAAATTCGGCGTGGAAACGGAAGCCGGGCAACGGTCAAGAGCTCATAGCCTCGCTGCGGAACCAGGGTCGACTCGAGCCCCTCTTTGGTTCCCAAAGCCCAAACCTGGTCGGTCGCATTGGCCGCGACTATTGCATCAGCCAACGAAAGCAATGGGTTTACGTGACCCGCGGTGCCGCCTCCGGCAAGTAGATAGCGGGTCATCGCGTGCGCCTAGGTCTCTGTGAAACCTGTCGGGTGGCGAGCGGGTTGGCGTGGTTTTGCCGCTCGATACCGAGCACAATTCCGATGGCTCCAAGCGTTGCAATCAGGGATGAACCACCGGCCGAAATGAGTGGAAGCGGAACACCGAGCACCGGCAGCAAGCGGAGCACAACCGCGATGTTAATCAGCGCCTGGAAGATGATCCAAATCATGATTCCAGAGACCACGTAGCGGTTGAAGTCGTCGGCGGTACGCTGCCAGATCTTGAAGAACGTGATTGCCAAGAATACGAACAGAGCGATAACGACCAAGGCACCGATTAGGCCAAGTTCCTCAGAAATCACTGCAAAAATGAAGTCGTTTTCGACCTCGGGAATCCACGACCATTTCATCTTGGATTCACCAAGGCCAGCACCAAAGATTCGACCGGCGGAAATTGCCCACATGCCGTGCTCTGACTGCCAGTTGTAGCCATTCGGGTCTGGAGCGCTCGGGTTTAGCCAAGCGGTAACGCGACCCACTCGAGAACTGGAACCAAAGGTCAGAGCAACCGGGGTAAGCACAACCGACGCGACCACGATCAGTCGCAGAAGCTTCATCGGCAGACCGGCCAGCGAGAGCAGACCGACAAACATGACCAACATGATCAACATGGTGCCGAGGTCCTTACCGAAGACCACAAAAGCCATAGCTGCGCCGGTGATTAGAAAGGCGTTGCGCCAAGTCAGAAAGTTATCGAACTCTCTGGTGCGCGCGGCTAGATAAACCGCTACGTGTAGAACAACCGCTACCTTCAAAAACTCCGAAGGCTGAACCGGTATACCCAAAATCTTGATCCAGTTTCGGTTTCCGTTGATATCGATACCGATGAAAAGGACGGCGAGTTGCAAAACCATGAAACCCATGTAGAAGAAGCGGGCCTTAGACACCAACCAGTCTCTAGAGACAATCGAGGCCAGAGACATGACCGCGAGCCCGATCAAGGCAAAACCGGTTTGCTTGCCAAAGGTTGCAAACGAGTTGTTGTTTGCCTTGAGCGAGTCAATCGATGAAGCTGAGAGAACCATAACCAGACCAAAAACCACCAAAAAGATGGTGATGCCAAGCAGCTGGTAGAAGTAGATTGACTGCGCCTTGAAGATGCGCCCAAAAAGCACCTGAAGCTGTGCTCCGGAGTCCGCAAGATTAGGGCGTTGTTTAGCCGCCGGGCGCTTGACCTGAGTCCTAGCCAAGGTTGCCTCCAATCAGGGCACGAGCAGCTTTCGCAAAACTGGTACCGCGATCCGCGTAATCCTTGAATTGGTCCATTGAGGCAGCCGCCGGAGCGAGCAGAACAACATCTTCAGACTTCACAAACTGGGCCGCAGCTGCAACCGCTTCATCCATGACTCGCTGCCCCGATTCGGCGGTGATCTCAATCACCGGAACACCGCTGGCATTGGCCGCCAAGGCCCCCAGAACCGGCGCACGGTCCTTACCGATGACGATTGCGGCAGCCAGCTTTCCCTGGTACTTGCGAACCAAATCGCTAATGTCTACGCCTTTGAGCAGACCGCCCACGATCCAAACTACGCTTTCAAATGAAGCCAAGGATGCGTCAGCCGCGTGTGGATTGGTCGCCTTAGAGTCATCTATCCAACGAACACCGTTGGCTTCAGCAACCAACTCAATTCGGTGAGCATCCAACCTGAAGGTTCGGATGGCCTGTCGAATTGCCGCCGGCTCGACCCCTGCCGAACGCGCAAGCGCGGTTGCCGCGGCGGCGTTGGCCATCAGGTGAGGAGTGAGGACGCCGATTTCGGCTAGATCTTCAAGGGTGGCAATCTCAAGCGCATTATTGGCACGGTCATCCAAGAATGCTCGATCGCAGAGGATGTCTTCCACAAAACCGACTTGGCTGCGAGTCGGTATTCCAAGCGTGAAACCAATGGCTCGCGCGCCATCCACGACATCGGCATCTTCGACCATCGACTCGGTGGATTTATCCATGACGTTATAGACGCAGGCGGCGACGGTGTTCTCGTAAACCTTGGCCTTGGCCGCCTTGTAGGCTTCGAATCCGCCGTGCCAGTCGAGGTGATCGTCGGCTAGGTTCAGCACCGCGCTAGAGAAGGGGAAAATCTCGCCGAGGTAGTGCAACTGAAAACTCGATAGTTCGACGACCAGAGCATCGAAACCCTCCGGGTCGCGAATCACATCCAGGATGGGCTTACCGATGTTGCCACAGGCTTCGGCTTTGATTCCACCCTCATTGAGCATCGCCGTTAGCAACTGGACGGTGGTGGTTTTGCCGTTGGTTCCGGTGACCGTAAACCAGTGAGCTAGGCGTTCGGTTTTGTCGCGTAGGCGCCAAGCAAGATCGATGTCGACCCAGATCGCAATGCCCTGCTGTTCAGCCCAAACCAGCAACGGGTTCTGCGGGCGAATGCCCGGCGAAACGATGATTACCTCGGGCTGAAACTCGACCACCGCGGTTGGAAGACCGGTTGCCGCCTCACCGGTGATGTGTGGCACGCCGATTACATCCAGGATGTCGAGCAGATCGGCCTCAGCTTTTTCGGCAACCACGAGGGTGGTGGCACCAAGCTCGGCAAGGGTATCGGCGGCCGAAAAGCCGGATACGCCCAAACCAAAGACCAAGGCCCGAAGGCCTTTCCAGTCAGAATGCCAACTGGTGAGTTGCTCGAGATCGGCCATTGACTCTAACCGTAGATCCAGTTGATGTAGAAGATGCCAATGCCGCTTAGGACACAGAGTCCGCCAATGATCCAGAATCGAACAACGACGGTAATTTGAGCCCAACCCTTGAGTTCAAAGTGGTGGTGCAATGGGCTCATCAAGAAGACTCGACGCCCGGTTCCGGTCTTCCATTTGGTCAACTTGAAGAAGACGCGTTGGATGATTACCGAACCGGTGACGATAACGAAGATTCCACCGATGAGAACCAGCAGCAACTCGGTTCGAGACAGAATCGCGAGTGACGCGAGCGCGCCACCGAGACCGAGTGATCCGGTGTCACCCATGAAGATCTGGGCCGGTGAGGTGTTCCACCAGAGGAAGCCGGCTAGAGCGCCGACCAAGGCCGAAGCCACAACGGCGAGATCCAGCGGGTCGCGAACCTCGTAGCAAGCGGCGATGTTTTCGACAACCGAACCACAGCTCTGGTTGAATTCCCAGAAACCGATAATCGCGTAGGCGCCGATCGCCATGATGCTAGATCCGGTAGCCAAACCGTCTAGACCATCTGCGATGTTCACACCGTTTGAGGTTCCAGCAACCAGCAGGTAAATCCAGACGATGAAAAGCACAACACCGATTGCCGAGCCGAGTGCCATCAGGTCGATCGGCAGGTCTCGGGTGAATGAAATTTTCGTAGAGGCCGGGGTCAGGTTTCTCTCGTTAGGAAACTGAAGTGCCAAAATCGCAAAGGTGGTTGCCACGACCCCCTGAAGGGCAATTTTTGCCCATCCGGTCAGACCTAGGCTGCGCTGCTTGTGAGTCTTAATAAAGTCATCGATGAAGCCGACCAGGCCAAGCCCGACCAGCATGAACAGCACCAGCAATGCCGAAACGGTTGGGGCCTCAAAGTTGGCCAGTTTTCCGACAAAGTAGCCGAGAACCACGGCCACGATAATGACCACGCCACCCATGGTTGGCGTGCCGTGCTTGGTCTTGTGGCTCTGCGGGCCATCCTCACGGATGAACTGCCCCCACTTTAGGCGGCGGAATAGCCAGATGAATCCAGGGGTGACCAGAAGGGTAAACGCCATTGCTACTGCGCCGGCGAGCAGAATCGCTCTCACGGTTGAACCTCCAATAGATCGTCACCCAGATACCTGAGATTGGCAGACTTCGATGATTTGACTAGGACGATGTCGCCAGCAACTAGCATTCCACGAACATAGGCTAAAGCCTCGTCAATCGAATCGAAATATTTCGATTCGCCGCCCCAAGAACCCTCTTGTTCGGCACCCATGTGAATGAGTTTTGCGCCTTCACCAACCACAACCAATTGATCGATGTTTAGTCGCACCACGATGCGCCCGATTGCGTCGTGCTGCTCGCGCGAGAACGCACCAAGTTCTGCCATCTCTCCGAGCACAGCAATCGTGCGGCGGCCACTCTTACCCAGCTGGGCCAAGGTTTGCAGGGCGGCCTTGGTCGAATCGGGGCTGGCGTTATAGGCATCGTTGATCACCGAAACGCCATCCGCGCGGTTGGTAAGTTGCATTCTCCAGCGTTCGGCAAGCGGCAAGGCCTCAAGCGCGGCTGAAATCTGCTTGTGGTCAAGCCCGAGCTGGTCGGCCACCGCACAAGCCGCGAGGGCGTTCATCACGTGGTGCTCCCCCAGGATCTGGAGATTTATTCTCTGGCTTTCGCCGTTAGGCCAGTGCATTTCAAAATTAGTGCCCTCGATACTGAGGTTTAGATCTGTAGCGCGATAACCGGCATCCGGCGCTGTTCCAAACCACACCTGACGAGCATCCGTGACCATGTCGCGGACATAACCGTCATCCGCGTTTCCGATGAAAAGATCGTTTCCGGTGAGAGCGGCAGCGAGTTCGCCCTTAATCTGGGCTGTGGTCTCAATGCCACCAAATTCGCCGACGTGAGCCAAGCCGACCTTGAGCAGTACTCCCAAGTCTGGTTTGGCAATGTCAGCTAGGTAGGCAATGCTGCCCGGGCCACCGGCGCCAAGTTCGACGACGAGGTACTTGGTTTCGAAATCGCTCTTCAAAATCGAGATCGGCGCGCCAACCTCATTGTTATAGGACTCGATCGGGGCGATGGTTGGGCCGGCCTGCGACAAGATTGCGCGAAGCATGTTCTTGGTAGTGGTTTTTCCGTTTGAACCGGTGATGCCGATGACCTTGATATCGGCTTTTTCACGGATGCGCTCGAGCACATACTTGGCAAGCTTGCCAAGGGCCGCGGTTACGTCTGGAACCAGAATCTGAGCAACATTTTCATCCACCTCATGGTCGACAACTGCAGCGACGGCACCGAGTTCGACTGCAGAACCGATGAATTTATGGCCATCGGTTACTTCGCCTGGGCGGGCAAAAAAGATCGAACCGGCTTGAACCAGTCGAGAATCGGTCTCTACGGTGCCGGTGACCAGCACATTTGGGTCGCCTTTCACGATCAGGCCCGAAATGGCCTGGGCGATTTCGGCCAATGAAAGTTGAATCATGCCCAACCATTTTCTTTGAGCGCTGCGCGAGCCTCGGCACGAGCCGAGTAAGGGGTGCGCACTCCACGGATGTCGCGGTAGTCCTGGTGGCCCGGACCCGCCCAAAGGATGGCGTCCCCCGGCTTGGCAAGCGAAACCGCCTTGCGGATGGCAGCCTCAGGTGGGCTAACCTCATAAATTTCGAGGTTTGGTCGCGCGGCTACAGCTGCATCGAACAAAGCCTTTCGAATTGATGCCGGATCTTCAAAACGTGGGTGGTGATCGGTAATTACCAAGACATCGCTGCCCTCGGCGGCAATTCGAGCCATGTCTGGTCGCTTGGAGGCATCGCGGTCACCATCGGCCCCAAAGACCATGAACACACGCCCCTCGGTGACCTTGCGGACCGCAGCCAAGGTGTTTAGGAATGCATCCGGGCTGTGCCCGAAGTCTACGTAGACATCTGGTCCGGTTTCTCCGGTAATGCGCTCGGTGCGACCCGGTAGGTAGGCGTCGATTCCACCCGCAATTGCATTCTGAATGCTTTCCGGGCTGAAGCCAGCCTCAATCAGCATGACAATCGCCAAGCCCGCGTTCGCTGCCATGTGTGCACCCAGAAGTGGAACACGGGAACGAATATTTACACCATCCGGGCCGGCAAGAACGAACGAGGTGTAGGCCGGTGTTTCGGCGGTGATACCGACGTGCCAATCTGCGTCGACACCCATCTGGCTGGTAATGGTAACCACCGGGATTTCGCTTTGCTTGACGAAATCGCGGCCGTATTTTGAATCGAGGCAAACAACTCCACGTTCGGCACGGGCCTTGGTAAAGAGCGGAAGCTTCGCTTCCAGGTATGCCTGCATGTCGGCGTAGTCGTCTAGGTGATCGTGGCTCAGGTTGGTGAAACCAACCACGTCGAAGTGAAGACCATCAACACGCAACTGAGAAAGCGCCTGGGCAGATACCTCTACCGCGACCGAGGTGACACCCTTCTCGCGCATCCTGGCAATCAGCGCCTGCATTTCAGGAGATTCTGGCGTGGTCAATCGGCTGACGATGACCTCGCCGGCGATGTGACGCTCCGCGGTTGAAGTTAAACCGGTAACCTCACCGAGCTGACGAAGAATGCCTTCCAGCAGGTAGCTAGTCGAAGTCTTGCCATTGGTGCCGGTGGTAGCGAAAAGTTTTGGCATATTGCCCGGCACGTTTCCGTAAACGAAAGCCGCCAGGTCACCTAGGTGTGCACGCGGGTTTTCGAGCAAGAGAACCGGCAGACCCAAGTCACCAAGGATTTTGTGGCCGGCGACATCCGTGACTATGGCGACGGCACCGAGTTCGGCAGCCTTGCCAGCAAAATTTGCACCGTGGGTCTTCTTACCCGGCATCGCCACAAAAAGGTCACCGGGACGAAGATCGCCGGTATTCATGCTGATCCCGGTTAGCTTCACCGTCGCGACGTCGCCGATGGTCTCTAGACCGAAAGTCTTGGCAAATACACTCAGCTCGACCGGCTCAACGTGATCTGGTCGAAGGATTGGTGGGATTGATTCTTTCATCACTACCTCACTACCACTGGGTCTTAATGTCGGCCGATTTGGTGGTCGATGGTGCCACACGATAGGTGCGCAAAACCTGAGACATGATTGCCTTGAAAATTGGTGTTGCTCCCAGCGAGTTACTGACCGTGCGCGACTTATAGGCGGTGACCGCGACCACATACTGAGGGTCTTCGATAGGCGCGACACCGATGAATGAAATCGCGTGCAGGTTTCCGTATCGACCGGTGTTTGGGTCGGTGATCTGCGCGGTACCGGTCTTACCACCCACGCGGTAGCCCGGCACTGCGGCGTGCTTACCGATACCACCCTCTTCGACGACCTTTTCCAGGATGTCGAGAGTAGATTTTGCGGTCGCCTCGGTTACCACTCGAACCGGAGCCTTATCCTTGGTGACCTTGGTCATGTTGCCCGAAGCATCCACGCAGCCCTCAATGAGTTTCGGCTGAAGTCGAATGCCCTTGTTGGCAACCGCCTGATACATCATGGCCGACTGCAGCGGGGTAACCGAGACACCCTGACCGAAGGTTGAAACGTAGCGCTTGATGACGTCATTTGCCCAGGTTGTCTTGGTGTTCAACAAGCCCGCACTTTCGCCGGGGAATCCCGAGCCAGGCATGCTACCAACACCGAACTTCTCCATGTAGCTGCGACGGACCTGCCATGGAACCAGGTTTCCGATCTGCATCGCACCGGTGTTCGATGAGTCGCGAAGCACACCGGCTACGGTCAATTTGTCGTTTCCGTGAACGTGGCTGTCGGAGACTCGATAACCATTCGAGTGCGGAATGGTCATGGCGAATGGAGCAATGAAGTGGGTTTCGGGAGTTACCTTGCCCTGATCGATGGCGGTCGCGGCGGTGACCATCTTCATGGTCGAACCAGGTTCGAACGAGGTTCTAAAGACTCTAGAACCACGGTTCTCAACCGAAGACTTGCCCGGTTCATTCGGGTCGTAACTTGGTGCATCCGCGGCGGCCAAAATCTTACCGGTCTTGACTTCAATGACCACGGCGGTGCCCCAGTCGGCTTGAAGCTTGGCGACATTTGCGGTGAGTACCTGCTGCGCGAAGTACTGCAAATCGGCGTTGATGGTCAACACAATCTTTTTACCCGGCACCGCTGCCTTAGTGGTGATTGCACTCGATGGAATCTTGATGCCGTCGACACCCTTTTCGAATGTCTCTTCGCCATCCTTGCCGGCGAGACAGGCGTTTTGCGCAAGCTCGATACCCTCGAGTGGCAAACCATCCGGGTCTAGGAACCCGAGGATTCCGCCGGCTACAGCGCCGCTCGGATAGGTACGCGCCGGGCGTGGATCATAGAAAAGCCAAGGAATATCTAGCTTTTTGATTTGACGGTAAATGGAGGCGTCAACCGCCTTGGCTACCTGCGAATACTTGCCGGTGCCGCTGATCTTCATCAGAACATCGGCCGGAGTTTGGCCGGTGAGCGCAGCGATTTCACCAGCCGCCTGCTCTTTGCTGACCAAGACCTCTTGGCCATTTACCTTGCGGTTGAACGGGGCAACGATGTCTGGAGCGGCATTGATGTCGTACTTGAAGTCGGTTCGCGCCAGAACCTTTCCTTCGTCGTCAACGATTTGACCGCGAAGCGAAGGAAGGACGCGCGAAACTGCTCGGTTTGCATACGACTTGGCGTTGATTGCGTCGGCTTCGACGATCTGAAGGTCAACCAGTCGGATACCGAAAATGATGGCAACTATTACAACGAACGCTTGGATCTTGCGGATTCTGCGTCTCGGGTCGCCAGGCGTCAGATATGTCATCTGCCGACCTGCCTTGTACTAGTGAGTTGGTGACGCTGGAATACCGCCACTATTAGAAACTACCGAACCAATCGCGGTCGAGCCGTTAGCGACATTCCCTTTCACAGGAACGAACGCAGCAGCCTGAGGTGCGCTGCCAGCTGCCG
>Ga0228701_1002061_pt1 | contig 12574 bp, 10 predicted proteins | sample McNCre117_Aug_MG_2_FD_178017 | JGI IMG/M metagenome (GOLD analysis project Ga0228701, IMG submission 178017) | Freshwater microbial communities from McNutts Creek, Athens, Georgia, United States - 11-17_Aug_MG | ecosystem: Environmental > Aquatic > Freshwater > Creek | place: USA: Georgia...
GCTCATGAAAACCGACCAACACCTCGCCCTTCTTCACCACATAACGCACCGACAAACGGGCGCGATAGCGGTAGCCCCAGGTGGGGCCTTGAATGGGGCGCAAAACCGTCTCGGGTTTGACTTTTCCCAGGTGCCAGAGGTTGTCTTCTAACGCACGCTGCTTGACCGCAATTTGCGCAGAAGCATCCATGTGCTGCATCTTGCAGCCACCGCACGCGCCTGCGTGTAAACCAAAGTGAGGGCAACCGGGTGTGACACGTTGCGAGGACTCGCGCACCACTTCAAGCAAGGAAGCTTTTTCCCAGTTGTCTTTTTTGCGGTGCACATTGGCGCGCACCACTTCAAAGGGCAAAGCACCATCCACAAACACCACTTTGCCGTCCGCACGGTGCGCAACACCTTGCGCTTCCAAGTCCATCGATTCGATGGTGAGCGCTTGATCAGGCCATTTTTTTTCTGTCGTCGTCTCAGTCATCAGTTGGCCGATAGGTATTTAGCAGGATCGACCGGCTTGCCTTGACGGCGAATTTCAAAATGCAATTTGACTTGGTCCGCATCGCTGTTGCCCATCTCGGCGATTTTTTGGCCACGCTTGATGACTTGGTCTTCCTTCACCAACAAGCTTTGGTTGTGCGCATAGGCCGTCAAGTAGGTGTTGTTGTGCTTGAGGATGATCAGGTTGCCATAACCGCGCAAACCAGCGCCGGCATACACCACGCGGCCGTCTGCTGCGGCCAACACGGGGTCTCCCGCTTTGCCTGCAATATCCAACCCCTTGTTTTTGACCTCATCAAATCCGGCAATCAAATTACCTCGTACCGGCCACTGAAATGACAGCGCTTCTTCGACAGCCTCGGCAGCTGCAGGTGCAGGCGTTTTGGCAGGCGCTGCCGTCACGGCTGCAGACGCTGCAGTGGCAGGGGTTGGAGCCGCCGATGGCGCAAGTGGACGAGCCACCAAGGGGGCATCTTGCACTGGCGGTTGGACCCGCAGGACTTGGCCAGTCTCAATCAAATTAGGATTTTCTAAACGGTTCCAGCGCACGATGTCACGCCAGCTTTGCCCGTTGTCCATGCCAATACGAATCAGCGTGTCGCCAGGTTTGACGGTGTAGTAACCCGGCTTGCCCGCATTTTCAGAGCCAGGCAGCGATTTGGCGGCGCCGCGCGCCTCTGCTGCTGAGTGGTCTTCCACTGGCGCGGGGCGTCCTTTGTTGGCGCAACCCGACAGCACCAAGGCTGTCATCAGGGCAGCAAAACCCCACATTCCGGCACGTGACATGCATTTTTCTCCATCGTCAAGCAATGCCTGATTTTAGAGGCACAAAGTGCACAGCTTCGAGGAGACTTTGTTGCAAGCCCTGAGATGTTTTGTCAATCACCACCAGGGCTTGCTGACCTGTCGCGGTCTGCATGGGGGCGACGATGCGCCCACCCACGGCCAATTGATCAATCCAGGCTTGCGGCACCGCTTCACCACCAGCAGCTGCAATGATAGCGCTGTAAGGCGCGCCTTGTGGATAACCCAACATGCCATCACCAAAAATCACATGCACATTAGGCAGCCGCATGGGCCGCAGGTTTTCACGCGCTTTGTCGTGCAAGCCACGCAAGCGTTCGATGCTGTACACCTCGCGCGCCACCAGGGACAACACAGCGGCTTGGTAGCCACAACCAGTGCCGATTTCAAGCACGCGTCCCATCGGCTGCCCCTGCAAACCAGGCGCCTCGCGCAACAAGGCAATCATGCGCGCCACCACGTTCGGTTTGGAAATCGTTTGCCCCAAACCAATAGGCAAGCTGGTGTCTTCATACGCTTGATTCACCAACGCACTGTCGACAAAGCGGTGCCGCTCGATCCGTCCCATGGCATCCAACACCAGCGCATCATCCACGCCCTGCTCGGCCAGTTTTTGCACCATGCGTGCGCGAATCGCCGATGAATCCAGCCCCACACCGGTGGGACTCGCCAAGGGGGTGGGTACATGGCGCGCAGCGGCGGTCTGCGGCTTGGTCAGCACACGGGTGGCGCCCAGCAAGGTTTGCGGCTTCGCGGTGGGCGTGACCGAATCCAGACGGGCTGGAAAACTGGGGCGTTGTTTCATGCGGCGCGCGTTTTCAAGCGCTGGGACCAGGCCGACAGGCTGACGTGTTCGGTCAAGTCCACATGCAAAGGTGTGACCGACCAGTGACCTTCAAACGTGGCATGAAAGTCGGTGCCATCGCTGTCGTCTTTGGCCGGCCCGGCGCTGCCAATCCAATACATGGTCTCGCCACGTGGACTGGTTTGCGTGATCACGCGTTCGGCCGAATGACGGCGTCCCAAGCGCGTCACGCGTAAATCTTTGATCTGTGCCACGGGTTGATTGGGGATGTTCACATTCAACAGCCAAGGTTCGCCCTGCACGGGGCCTTGTGCCATCAACTGCTGCACCAATTCACGCGCCTTGGCAGCCGCCGCATCAATGTGCGCCCAGCCTTTTTCCACCTGCGAAAAAGCGATGGCTGGAATGCCAAACAAATACCCTTCCATGGCTGCGCCCACGGTGCCCGAATAAATCGTGTCGTCGCCCATGTTGGCGCCATTGTTGATGCCAGAAACCACCAGGTCGGGCTTGTAATCCAGCAACCCCGTCAGCGCAATATGGACGCAATCCGCGGGTGTGCCATTGACGTAACGAAATCCGGGGCGTGCCTCGTGCACATACAAGGGCGAATGCAGCGTCAGCGCATTCGATTTGGCGCTGTTGTTTTGCTCTGGCGCCACCACCTCCACGCGCCCCAAATCCTTGAGCGCTTCGTACAAGGCCAAAATGCCCGGAGCTTGGTAACCGTCGTCGTTGGAAATCAGGATATTCATAGTGCCCTTTGGGTTGCTATGAATTGTAGGGTTGCGCCACCCTCTGGCGATGGGCGCTGAACACGCGAGACAGTCGCCGGCTCGGAAGCCTTCTATCATGCACAGCATTATTCAAAGGAGACCGTTGTGCACGCTTGGCTTTGTGAAAACCCCATTGGTGTTGATGCCCTGACTTGGAAAGAACTCCCCACGCCCCAACCCGGTGCGGGCGAGGTGTTGATTCAAATTCAAGCTGCCAGCTTGAACTTTCCAGATCTGCTGATCGTGCAAAACAAATACCAAATGAAGCCGCCCCTGCCCTTTGTACCAGGTTCGGAATACGCCGGTGTGGTGCAAGCCGTGGGCGAAGGCGTGACCCACCTGAAAGTCGGTCAATCGGTGGCATGTTTGAGCGGCACCGGCGGCTTTGGCACCCACACCCTGGCGCCCGCCAAGCTGTGTATGCCCTTGCCTGCGGGCTTTCCCGCCGTGGATGCTGCGGCTTTCATCATGACCTACGCCACCTCGCACCATGCCTTGATCGATCGCGGTCAGCTCAAAGCGGGCGAAACGTTGTTGGTGCTTGGCGCGGCGGGCGGCGTGGGAACCGCGGCGATTCAAATTGCCAAAGCCGCAGGGGCGCGCGTGATTGCCGCCGCTTCTAACACCGAAAAATGTGCCTTGTGCACCCGCATCGGTGCCGACGCCACCATCAACTACAGCCAAGACAATTTGCGCGATGCCCTCAAGGCCCTGACCGATGGCAAAGGCCCCGATGTGATTTACGACCCTGTGGGGGGCGAGTTTGCCGAACCGGCATTCCGATCGATCGCATGGCGCGGCCGCTACTTGGTGGTGGGGTTTGCAGCGGGCCCGATTCCGGCATTGCCCTGGAACTTGGCACTGCTCAAAGGCGCGTCGCTGGTGGGCGTGTTCTGGGGTGACTATGCGCGTCGCGAACCCCAAGCCAACGCAGCCATGATGCAAGAGCTGGCACAGTGGTACGGCCAAGGAAAAATCAAACCCGTGGTTCACCACACCTTGCCCATGGCACAGCTCAAACAGGCCTATGAAGAAATGGGCTCACGTGGGGTGATGGGCAAACTGGTGATGGTTAACTGAGCCAATTTGCAGATTCCATGAAAAAAGCCCTGCAATGACTTGCAGGGCTTTTTTGACAGTACTCAGATTCCGTATGCTCAATCAATTCAGCACCCTCTGAACCCACCCAAAGCCGGCGCCCATTGCAGTGCCATAAACCAGATGACTCAATAGAGAGACGACACAAGTCTTCGCCGGTTGAGGCGTCAGTTTTCCCATAACCCCTTTACCCATACAGGGCATGAAATAAAACCAAGGCACCACCACACTGGCTGCACCGAACAGCAAACCATCAGCCCACGTGGGTTGAAGGATAGAAGCATGGATCAGCACCCCATAAATAACCGCGTAAATCATGCTGACCGAATAGTGGACGAGCCACCCTAGTGGCAGCTCTTTAGCAATCGGTGGTTCATGGTCAATGTTCGGCTGATACATGGTTTTTCTCTGCCATGTCAGCACAAACCAACGCCCTACCAGCGCCCAGTTTGTCGCTGGAATACCCGCCAAACGTTTGAAAAGTTGTTGCCATGCGTCTAGCGCCAAGCACGCCAAAACGCCCGCAGCACATATCGCCAGAACTTCTTGATACATAGGACCACCTTATTTAACAGATAGGTTGATGCGCATGCATGCCCCCAAAAAGAAATGCCGACAAAAACCTAAGTCCTTGTCGGCATTGCTAATTTTTGGGGTGGCTGATGGGGCTCGAACCCACGACAACAGGAATCACAATCCTGGACTCTACCAACTGAGCTACAGCCACCGTAGAGGCAAGATTATAGCCGAGGTATTTTGATTTCGGCCTTAAATTTTTCTTTCAGCAAGCTGTAGTAGGCCAAGCCTTCTGCAGATGCCCACCACTGGGCGTACTGATCACGCTCACGGCTGCGGTTTTGTGCTGCGGCTTCATCGCGTGGCACAATTTTTTCTACCTTCACGACTGCGTAGCCACTGGTACCCAGATCGACCCCGACCCAAGCGGGCAAGGCTTGCGCGCTCGCACGCAAGACAGCTTCCACCAAGGCACTGGGCTGTTGTTGCTTTTGCTCACGCGACACCACGATGGCTGCAGGCAATTTGGCCGCGTCCGGTGCCGCTTTCCATTCGGCCAGCTTGGCCACACCTTCGGCGCGTGCGCGTTCAGCAGCTTGCTGAGCGACGACCTGCGCATGCACACGCGTTTTGACTTCATCCAGCGGCAAGGTTCGTGCAGGGCTGTATTGAGTGATACGCGCTGCAGCCAATTGATTGGGGGCCAGCTCGACGGCTTCGGTGTTGCGCTTTTTTTCTACCGAGTCGGCAGAGAAAATAGCCGCCAACAACTTGGGATTTGTCAGTGGGGAGGCACCTGCCGCCGCGTCGCGGGTCAAGCCTTTGGCGTTTTGCACCTCTAACTTCAGACGGTCAGCCACAGGCTTCAAACTGTCAGACTGCTCGTACACCATGTTGGTGAACTGCTCCGCAGCTTCAGCAAACTTGCGCTGTGCCAACTGACGACGTACATCCGCTTCCAAACTGGGGCGCATCTCTTCAAAGCTTTGTTGCTTGGGCTGCTTGATGTCTGTCAAACGGATGATGTGAAAACCAAACTCGGTCTCCACCACGCCGCTGATCTCGCCTTTTTTCAAGGCATAGACCGCCTCTTCAAAAGGCTTGACCATGGCACCACGGGCAAAAAAGTCCAGGTCACCACCTTTGGCGGCAGAACCCGTGTCTTGGGAGTTCTTGCGCGCCAACTCAGCAAACTTGTCAGGTGACTGTTGCACCGCAGCCAGCAACTCTTGGGCTTTGGCGCGCGCTTTGTCGCGTTCCGCCGCTGGGGCTGCTTTGTCTGCATTGATCAAGATATGGCTTGCGCGACGCTCTTCCAAGTTCGCCAAGCGCGCCATGTTTTGTTCGTAATAAGTCTTGAGCTCAGCCTCAGGCACCACGATGCCTTTTTGAACGGACGCCAAGTCGAGCACCACATACTCCACATCGGCACGTTCTGCCGATTGAAACATGTCTGCGTGTGCTTTGTAGTAAGCCTCTAACTCAGCCTCTGTCGGTTTGATCTGCGCCACATAATCAGACGGCGCAAAACGCGCCACCTGCACCTGCCGTTGCTCATAAAAAGCGTTCAAGGTCACGTCGGCCAAAGTGGGCGAAACAAAGCTGCTGGTTCCCACACCCGCCATCACTTGACGCGACGCCAAATCCGCACGCACTTGGGCCTCGAACATCTCGGGGCTCATGCCTTGGCTGCTCAAGAGCTGACGATAGCGCTCCATATCCAAAGTGCCATCGGCGCGACGCAAAGAAGCAATGCTTGGGTTTTGTTGCAACTCATTGGCCAAACGTTGATCGCTGGCGCCTAACCGCAGGCTGTTGGCTGCCGCTTGCAACAAACGATCACGCACCAGACGCTCCAAGGTGCTGTACTTGGCTTCGGGCGTGTCAAACAGTTTGACGTCCATGGTGGGCATGGCATTGCGCATGCGCTCAACTTGCGCACGGTGCGCGTTGTCCCACTCACCTTGCGTGATCTCGCGCCCGTCCACCGTTGCCACGGCATCACCCTTTTCACGGAAACGGTTGTAGCCGTCGATGCCAAACAAAACAAAGGACGGGAAAATCAACAAGAACAGCAAGAATTGCATGATCTTGTTGTGTTGGCGAACGAAATCAAACATGTGGGTTACTCATTACGCGTGATCACAATAAAAAAGGCGAACTGTTGTGTTCGCCTTATCTGGGGTGGTGGGTGCTGACGGGGTCGAACCGCCGACCTACTGCGTGTAAGGCAGCCGCTCTGCCAACTGAGCTAAGCACCCAACCTGAATCGAAATCAGTTCAGGGCGTCTTTCAGGCCTTTGCCTGGACGGAACTTAGGCACCTTGGCTGCTTTGATTTTGATCGCTGCGCCTGTGCGTGGGTTACGACCTGTGCGAGCAGCGCGCTTGCCAACCGCAAAAGTACCGAAACCAACCAATGACACTGTGCCGCCTTTTTTCAAGGTGGTCTTCACAGCACCGATGGTGGACTCGAGTGCACGAGTGGCTGCAGCCTTAGAAATGTCGGCGTGCTTCGCAATGTGCTCAATCAGTTCAGTCTTATTCACAAAAATCCCCTCTCATTGAGATGTGATGTTGATCGATGGTTACAGCTGTTTTGTGTCAAAGAAAAGTCACGAGACCCGTCCGACAAAACAAACTGTGTTCGCAGTAACGCTGCTGCTGGCAACTAAGCCAAGCGCCAAGTGTATGTCAACCCGACAAACACAAGGCATCGCAGTGTGGCAGCGGATTCTAGTCTCTTTTTGAAGTGTTTTATTTCGTGCTGGGGCAAATACTGAGTCACAAAACTTCAGCAATCGCACGGCCTACATCAGAGGTACTCGCTGTGCCACCGATATCAGGTGTTTTGGGTGCACCACTCTTGGGCTCCAACACCTTTTCAATCGCTGCCAGCACCGCATCATGCGCATCTTTGTGGCCTAAAAACTCAAGCATCATCGCGCCGCACCAAATCTGACCAATCGGATTCGCTATGCCTTTGCCCGCAATGTCAGGCGCAGAACCGTGCACAGGCTCAAACAGCGAGGGGAATTTGCGGTCAGGATTCAGGTTCGCACTGGGTGCAATGCCAATGGTGCCAGTACAGGCAGGGCCCAAATCGCTCAAGATGTCACCAAAGAGGTTGCTGGCCACCACCACATCAAAGAAATCCGGACGCTGCACAAAGTGCGCGGTCAAGATGTCGATGTGGAATTTGTCCAAACGGATGTCGGAGTAGGACTTGGCCATCTCGGCCACACGCTCATCCCAATAAGGCATGGTGATCGCAATGCCGTTGGACTTGGTGGCGCTGGTCAAATGCTTTTTAGGACGCGACTGCGCCAGCTCAAAGGCAAACTTCAACACGCGGTCCACGCCGATGCGCGACATCACCGTTTCTTGCATCACGATCTCGCGCTCGGTGCCCTGGTACATGCGTCCACCAATGCTGGAGTACTCACCCTCGGTGTTTTCGCGCACGATGTACATGTCAATTTCACCGGGCTGACGCGGCGTGCCGTCACGGCGTACCACCGGTGCGATGATGCCAGGCATCAAGCGGGCCGGACGCAAGTTGATGTACTGGTCAAACTCACGACGGAACATCAGCAACGAACCCCACAGCGAGACGTGGTCAGCAATTTTGTCTGGCCAGCCCACCGCACCAAAGAACAAGGCGTCGTGACCGCCGATTTGGTCTTTCCAGTTGTCGGGCAGCATCTTGCCGTGTTTCTCGTAGTAGTCCCAGCTGGAAAAATCGAAGTGGTCAAAATGCAAATCGATGCCGAATTTGCGCGCTGCTGCGTCCATCACGCGAATGCCCTCGGGCATCACTTCTTTGCCAATGCCATCCCCGGCAATGACAGCGATACGGTGTTTGTTGCTCATGCAATACTCCTTGAAATCAAACAGTGAAAAAACTCAATCGTGCGCGTTAGGCTTCAATGCGCCACGCGCGGCGGCCTGACCACCAAGCTCACCCCGACAGCAGTCACAGCAATGCCTGCCAGCGTCACAAAGGTAATGGCCTCATCAAACAGAAACCACGCAATCACAGCCGTTGTGGGGGGCACGAGGTACATCAAGCTCGTCACCGTCGCTGCCGCGCCGCGTTGAATCAGCACATACAACAAAGAGCTGCCCCCCAGGGTCAAACCCACCACCGACCAAGCCATGGCACCTATCATTTGGGCATTCCATTGCACAGTTTCGGTTTCTAAACAGGCGATGGGCAAGGTCACCACCAAGGCGGCCATCAGTTGCACGGCATTGGCACTGCGCACATCACAGGGCTGCACAAAACGTTTTTGATACAGCGTTCCTGTGGTGATCGAGACCAAGCCCATCAGCGCCATCGTCAAGCTCCAAGGTGTGACTTCAATGCCACCCTCGAGTTTGCGCGACACCACCATGGCCAACCCCAAAAAACCAAGCGCCAAACCTTGCCATTGACGGCGCGTCACATGCCCACCGCGCGACGACAACCAAATAGCGGTGAGCACAGGTTGCAGACCCACAATCAGCGCAGACAAACCCGAGCCCATGCCCGCTTTGACGGCAGCCCACACGCCCCCCAAATAACCTGCATGCATGAGTACACCGGTGACAGCCAAATGCCACCGCTGCGTACGCCCTTCGGGCCAACGCACCCGTGCCCACATCACCCAAGGCACAAAGCACAAAATTGAAAACGCGTAACGCAACAAAAGAAAAGTAAACGGCGGCGAATTGGGCATGCCGTAACGCGCCACGATAAAGCCGGTGCTCCAAATGAGCACAAAGACAACAGGCATGGCACGCAGCCATGTTTGGCTTGGCGAGTCTTCCATTACTTGGCGTGGTCCACGATGTCAGGCCAGGCTTTTTGCAAGTAATAGACCATGGACCACACCGTCAGTACGCCCGCAATCCAAATCAACACCAAACCCCACAGGGCTGTATCAATCACGCCAAACAACATGCCATCAAACAGCAGAAATGGAATCGCCACCATCTGCACCGTCGTCTTGAGTTTGCCCAACACATGCACCGCCACACTGCGCGATGCTCCGATTTGGGCCATCCACTCACGCAAGGCCGAGATCGCAATCTCACGTCCAATGATGATCAGTGCCACCAGCACATCGGCGCGCCCCAAATGCACCAAGATCAGCAAGCTCGCGCAGACCAAAAACTTGTCGGCCACGGGGTCTAAAAAAGCACCAAACGCCGAGCTTTGGTTGAGCTTGCGAGCCAGGTAGCCATCCAGCCAATCGGTCAAGGCAAACACCACAAACATCACTGTCGCCCACAGATTGCGTGTAGCCATGTCCAGCGGCAGGTAGAACAATCCCACAATCAACGGAATGGCCGCAATGCGGGTCAAAGTCATGAGCGTTGGAATGGTCCACATAGGCGTTACTCGTAAATGATTTGTGATTGGCCTTCGTGGGCCTGCGCCATCCAGCTCGCCAACGCCGCATCGCTGGGGAAAAACTTCGCACGCTCACTCAGCTGCACATCGGCATGCGCACCATCGCGCAACACATGCAAGCGCACGCCCATGCCGCGCACCAACTCGCCTTGCTCAGAGTGCTCCACCTTGGCCGGGTGGTCCCGCAGCAAACGTGCAATATCGGGTGATGTGCCGTTGACTGTCACGCGCAGGTATTTGCCAAAGCGGCAACGCGCTTGCGCCAAATCCCACACCTGGTTGATCACCAAACGCAAACCACCCGAAAAACGATCGGGTTGCGCTTTGCCCATGACGATCACCAGTTCATCGTCCTTCAAGACGTTGCGGTATTCATTGATGGTCTTCTCGTCGGCCGTGGCTTCGATCATTCCCGATTTGTCGTCGAGCTTGAAGATGGCCAATTTGCCACGCTGCCCGTTGATCACGCGCATATCGCTCACGATGCCTGCCAGCAACTGCGGTTCGCGTGAGTCCATCAGGTCATCAATGCGGGTGCGCGCAAAGCGGCGCACTTCGCGTTCCACTTCGTCAAACAAGTGGCCCGACAAATAAAAGCCCAAGGCCATTTTCTCGTGAGTGAGGCGTTCTTTCACGCCCCAAGGCAACATGTCTACATACTCGGGTTCTTGCGTGCTGGAGCCATGGGCGTCTTCGCCCATCATGTCAAACAAACCGCCTTGGTTGGCGTTGGCTTCGCTGGCCGCCGCAAAGTCAAACGCACGCTCCACACTGGCCAGCAGTTCGGCACGGTTGAGGTGCAAGTTGTCAAACGCGCCCGCTTTGATCAGGGCTTCAACAGTGCGTTTGTTGATGCGCGTACGGTCCACACGGCGGCAGAAATCAAACAAGCTGGTGAATGGGCCACCCTCTTCGCGTGCCGCCACGATGGCTTCAATCGCTTGCTGGCCCGAACCTTTGATGGCGCCCAGACCATAGCGAATCACTTTGTCGGAGATGGGCTCAAAGCGGTAGCGACCCCGGTTGACATCGGGCGCCTCAAAGGTGAGGCCCATCTTGTGCGCATCTTCAAACAAGATTTTCAGCTTGTCGGTGTTGTCCATCTCCACCGTCATGTTGGCGCAGAAGAACTCGGCCGTGTAATGCACCTTCAACCAGCCGGTGTGATAGGCCAACAACGAATAAGCAGCGGCGTGCGACTTGTTGAAGCCGTAGCCCGCAAACTTCTCCATCAGGTCAAAGATTTCATCGGCCTTATCCTGGTCGATGTTGTTTTTCGCCGCACCCGCACGGAAGATTTCGCGGTGCTCGGCCATCTCCTCGGGCTTCTTTTTACCCATGGCGCGGCGCAACATGTCGGCACCACCCAGTGAGTAGCCACCCAAAATCTGCGCCGTCTGCATCACCTGCTCTTGGTAGACCATGATGCCGTAGGTTTCGGACAACATCTCGGCCACCATGGGGTGTGGGTACTCAATGGTTTCGCGGCCGTGCTTACGCGCCACAAAGCTCGGGATCAGGTCCATCGGGCCGGGTCGGTACAAGGCGTTGAGCGCGATCAAGTCTTCCAAGCGCGTGGGACGCGCATCGCGCAACATGCCTTGCATGCCGCGACTTTCAAACTGAAACACAGCCTCGGTCTTGCCATCTTGGAACAAACGGTAAGTCGGCTCGTCATTGAGCGGAATGTTTTCAAACGCGAAGTTCTCTTGGCCCTTGTGGCGCTGCATGATGAACTCGCGCGCAATTTCCAAAATGGTCAGCGTGGCCAAGCCCAAAAAGTCAAACTTCACCAGGCCTGCAGCTTCCACGTCGTCTTTGTCAAACTGGCTCACCGCCGATTCGCTGCCCGGCTGTTGGTACAGCGGGCAGAAGTCGGTCAACTTGCCTGGGGCAATCAACACGCCACCGGCGTGCATGCCCACGTTGCGCGTCATGCCTTCGAGCTTTTGCGCCAACTCCAACAAGGTTTTGACTTCATCCTCTTTGGCCAAGCGCTCGGCCAAGATGGGCTCCACCTCAATCGCGCCGGCGATGGTGATGTGCTGGCCGGGCTTGTTGGGAATCAGGCCGCTGATGCCTTTGCAAAAGGTGTAGCTCATGTCGAGCACACGTCCCACGTCACCAATGGCAGCGCGTGCGGCCATGGTGCCGAAGGTGGCAATTTGCGACACCGCCTCGCGGCCGTATTTGTCTTTCACATAGTCAATCACGCGGTCGCGGTTGGTCTGGCAAAAGTCAATGTCGAAGTCGGGCATCGACACCCGCTCTGGGTTCAAGAAGCGCTCGAACAGCAAGTTGTATTGCAGCGGGTCCAAGTCGGTAATCTTCAGCGCATAGGCCACAAGCGAGCCCGCACCCGAACCACGGCCTGGGCCTACCGGGCAGCCATTGGCTTTGGCCCATTGAATGAAGTCACCCACGATCAAGAAATAGCCGGGAAAGCCCATGTTCAAAATCGTGTTGAGCTCAAACTCCAAGCGCGCCACATAGCGTGGACGCTCTTCGTCGCGTTTGGCTTCCACGGGGTACAGATGCGCCAAGCGCTCTTCCAAGCCCTCGTGCGACACATGGCGGAAATAGTCTTCCACCGACATCACCACACCGTTGACCGGTGGAATCGGGAAGTTGGGTAGCTGCGGTTTGCCCAACACCAAGCTCAGGTTGCAGCGCTTGGCAATTT
>Ga0228701_1002063_pt1 | contig 12573 bp, 16 predicted proteins | sample McNCre117_Aug_MG_2_FD_178017 | JGI IMG/M metagenome (GOLD analysis project Ga0228701, IMG submission 178017) | Freshwater microbial communities from McNutts Creek, Athens, Georgia, United States - 11-17_Aug_MG | ecosystem: Environmental > Aquatic > Freshwater > Creek | place: USA: Georgia...
GCCGAACGCCAAGGTTGGCGTGTTGAAGTGGTTTCTGCCAGCGAATCTGAAGTTGGCGGCTACAAAGAAATCATCGCCAAGATTATTGGCTACGGCGCTTATTCAAAATTGAAATTTGAATCAGGCGGACACCGTGTACAGCGCGTTCCAGAAACTGAAACACAAGGCCGTATTCACACCTCAGCTTGTACTGTCGCTGTATTGCCAGAAGCAGATGAAGTGAGTGACGTGGTGATCAATCCTGCAGAAATCCGCATTGATACGTTCCGTGCCAGCGGTGCGGGTGGTCAGCACATTAACAAAACCGATTCAGCGGTGCGTATCACCCACTTGCCGACAGGCATTGTGGTGGAATGCCAAGATGACCGCAGTCAGCACAAAAATAAAGCGCAAGCGATGAGCGTATTGGTGGCGCGTATTAAAGACGCCGAAGTGCGTGCACAGCAATCCAAAATCGCCAGCGAACGTCGCAGTTTGATTGGTTCTGGCGACCGCTCAGAACGTATTCGCACCTACAACTACCCGCAAGGCCGTATCACCGACCACCGCATCAATTTAACTTTGTACAAAATTGACGCGATTACCGAAGGTGACATGGATGAATTGATTGGTGCTTTAGTGGCCGAACACCAGGCGGACTTGTTGGCAAGCCTAGGTGAAGATGACTAAAAGTGAAGACGACTAAAACTTAAGCCACTGCACCATACGGCGCCAGTACTCCGGCTGGCGCCAACATAGCCAAGATATCACCAGCAAGTTGAGCAAAGCGGTGATTAAAAATAGCTGCGGAATATTCATTCCAAAACTAAACACCAGCATCGAAAATCCCGCTGAAAACACCATAAAAAATGCATTTAAAATATTATTGGCGGCAATCACCCGCGATTGATGCGTTTTCTGGGCAATACTTTGCACTAAGGTATAAAGCGGCACAATAAAAATGCCACCAAAGAAGCCTATCAAAGCAATATCTAGTAACAGACGAAGAGAATAGCTGGCGCTAGATAAATAAAGATCAACACCAAACAGCGTTAATCCCAAGCCGCCTATTGGCACCAAGCCAATTTCCACTAGGCCTTTTGAAAGCTTTTCGCAAAACAATGACCCAGTGCCAACGCCCACTGAAAACAAAGCTAGTATCAAAATAAATAGGCTTTCATCGCCATGCAAAACCACTTTGGCAAACTGTGGAAACTGCGCCAGCAAGGTTGCACCAAAAAACCAAAACCACGAGATTCCAAGCACCGCGATCCAGATGGATTTTTGCTGGCGAATTAAAGCAATATTTCGGTAGGTTTCGGTGATGGGATTCCAATTTACCTTTAACACTGCATCGGCCGCTGGCGAATGAGGCACTTGCTTACTGAAGCCATATCCCAGCCAAGCAAAAAGCACCACAGCAACGGCAGCCCAGGCTTCTCCACCACTTTGCATCGCCAGCCACGCACCACCAATCTGCCCGAGCAAAATGGCTAAAAATGTCCCCATTTCTACCATGCCGTTACCGCCCAAAAGTTCATGAGAATTTAAATGTTGTGGCAAATAGGCGTACTTGACCGGGCCAAACAAAGTGGAGTGCACACCCATCAAAAACAAAGCTAGCACCAATAACCAAAAGAGATGGAAGACAAAACCTAAAGCAGCAAACAGCATGATGCCGATTTCAAATCGCTTCACCAATCGCATCAGTAATGATTTCTCGTATTTATCAGCAATTTGCCCCGAGGTAGCAGAAAACAAAAAGAAAGGCAGAATAAATACCCCTGGCAGCATGGTTGCTAGCGATGCGGGATCTAGCTCAGTCAAACCCGCGGACTTAAAAACCACCAAAGTAATCAGCGCAGTTTTAAATAAGTTGTCGTTAAACGCACCCAGAAATTGCACAAAGAAAAACGGCTTAAATCGCTTTTCGCGCATTAAAGTAAATTGATTGCTCATAAAATTCTTTTTATAAAACGCTGCCTATTCGCTATCATGTAGGACTTGATGCACTTTTAGCAATGAGTAAATTCCAAATCGTGGCGGCCACACATCCATTATTAAAACTCCGTGAAGATTTAATCGCGACTGTCCAAAAAACGGGCTTTAGCTTTTGCCCCAGTGCGGCCATGCAGGCTTGGTTATTGGCGCAATCGCCAGAAGCTTTAAGTGACTGGAATGCCTTTGCAGATAGCTGGAACGACATGCCGCTAGACCAATACATGGCGGACGGCGGACGCTACCGCAGACGCCGCTATGCTGTGTTCAGCGCACAATCTGCCACCAGCGAAGTGAAACTTGAATCGCATCAACCACATTATCAAAGCTTAGATTACAACCCGCTAAACGGTGGCATCGCACGCGAGTTTGCGCCCATTTTGCCAAGCTCGGCGCAAAGCCACAGCATGCAATCTATTCTTAAGTTTTGCCAAACCGTATTTAGTGAGCTGTTGCCTAATACACCTTGGCATATTGAGTGCCATCAATTTCGCATTGAGGCAAACAATCAAGAACACGGCAAACCAACCCCAGAAGGCGTGCATCGAGATGGTGTGGAATTTGTGTTAGTGATGATGGTGAAACGCCAAAATATCACCAGCGGCACCACCACCATGCACGATTTGGAGCTCAAAACACTAGATAGCTTTACGCTCACAGAGCCGCTAGATGTAGCCATCGTCAACGACCATCGCTGCATGCATGGCGTTACCCCGATTGTGCCGATAGACCCGACACAGCCAGCTTATCGAGATGTGTTAGTAATCACTTTCAAAAAGCCGTTGGCTTAAAGCAGCATGGCAACATCAATCACAGGTCATCAGCCTCATGGCAGCGCAGATCCGCTACGCAATCTGAGCTTTTTGAAGCTACTTTGCTACCGCGTTTTTATGGTACTTTCTTACCAAACCATGGCGGTAGTCGTTGGTTGGCATTTATACCAAATTACGCATGACACGCTTTCATTGGGCTTGATTGGTTTGGCTGAAATCATCCCCTACTTCTGCTCTGCCTTGTTTGCCGGTCATATTGTCGATCACTATTCAAAACGCAATTTTGCGATTGGCTCCGCCTTAATTCTGGCAATCTCTTCATTGCTATTAGCGGCCGTTGCCCATGGCTTAATTAGCCAAATGTCAGAATTCTGGATTTATTTCAGCATCGCCTTAGTTGGCTTAGGACGCGCTTTTATTGCGCCGTCTTATAGCGCGATTTTCGCCATGGTGATGGCACGCAATCAATACGCCAAAGGCGCCGGATTTGGTACCACAGTTTTTCAAATCGGCTTAGTGTTAGGTCCTGCCATTGGCGGTGCATTGGTCGGCTGGGCAGACATCACCACGGCTTATTTGGCGTCCGCAGGATTAGCTATCATGGCTGGACTTGCTTTATTGACCCTCAAAATTTCCACACCAAAAGTCAAAGCAGAATTTGCCGTGTTTTCTAGTATCGCCGAGGGCATTCGTTTTGTAATCAATCACCAGGTTATTTTAAGTGCGCAAGCACTGGATATGTTTGCTGTTTTATTTGGTGGTGCAGTGGCCATGCTCCCCGCGTTTATCCACGATATTTATCACTACGGTCCAGAAGGTTTGGGCATTTTAAGAGCCTCCCCAGCAATTGGTGCAATGATGACAGGGGTTTATTTAGCGAAACATCCCATCTATAAAAACGCGGGCAAATGGCTGTTATTTTCTGTGGCCGGATTTGGTGTTTGTATTATCGCCTTTGGCTTAACATCCAGCTTCTGGCTAGCAGCTGCCGTATTGGTGTTATCTGGTGCGTTCGATGGATTTTCTGTCGTGCTGCGCAGCACGATTATGCAACTTGCCACACCCGACCATATGCGTGGCCGAGTGGCGTCAATCAACGGCTTATTTATTGGTTCGTCCAATGAACTGGGGGCTTTTGAATCAGGTGTCATGGCAAGGTTGATGGGCCTAGTGCCATCGGTGGTATTCGGTGGATTAATGACACTGGGCGTTGTCACTGGCACAGCAATATTAGCGCCCAAATTAAGAAATCTGGATCTTCAACAACTCGAAGACTCGAAGCACTAATTAATACTCGCTACTTCTGCCCGTCGCGTAAGTTTTTTCAATATCCTGCTGCCATTCACCACAGTCTGAGCACTTGTGGTCATGCATCGTTGGACACAAGACCAACTCGGCACTTCCACAGAACTTACAGGCCTTTGAGGGCGTGTGTTTATGCGTTAATTCGTGGTGCTCCGTAGCAACCTTTGTACTGCCAAGTGCGTATTTATTATCCATACCTGACCTCCAGAACTCTGCCACCTAGCGCGGCAAAATAATGTTGCGTTTCAAAGTGTAATCCTAATATTGAACTGGTGACAATATTAAAATCCAGACCCACTTACCACCTAGCTTATAGGCTAGAATACGGCCTTTCATTATTCACGCAACCCAAACAAAAAGGCCCCTATGCAAACTATCGTTGTAGAAAAGAAACCCGCTCAAAACAAACTTGATAGCCTGAACGTTGCCAAATGGCCAACATGGCAAAAAGAGGTTTCAGTATTCCCTTGGGTATTTCCAGAGCAAGAAATCGCCTACATCTTAGAAGGTGAATGCGTGATTACGCCTGAAGGTGGCAAGCCGGTTAAATTTGGCAAAGGAGATTTAGTGACGTTTCCGGCTGGCCTTAAAGCAAGCTGGGAAGTAAAAAAGCCTTTGCACAAACACTACAAACTAGATGGCAATGTCATTACACAAGCGCTTCGCCGCATTAAAATGAAAATCGGTTTATAAGACTCCACAAATAAAAAAGGAACCCATGAGGTTCCTTTTTTATCACCTAAAACTTAATAGGGTTAGTGCGCCTAATCTATATCGGCAGGGTCACACTAGGTCAATGACGGCTCATCCATTTGGTTGCCCAAACTTACTACCTGATTCACTGCACTAACGCAGCTATTCTACGTTATTTGATGGCGTGAGTTCTTTAACAAATTCAGTAATTTCCCATTCGCAGCCAGAACAGCCAGTCAAAGCCCCTGTTTTTCTGGAAATAGCTTCCAAATCAAATCCAGCCTCAACGAGGCTTTTGATTTTGCCTTTGGTCGTGCCACTGCAAGGGCAGATGATTTCGTCTAAATTTTGCTTGTCGCCATCAATCACAGTTAACCTCATAAAATGCAAGCTTAAGTTCCTAATCGGCCCATTTTATTAGATACTAATCGGCACTCACAACAAAGAATAAGGTAAAAACCTCATGACAAACGAATGCGTGTTTTGTAAATCAGTGGGTGGTGAACTGCTCTGGCAAGATGCGCTTTGTCGCGTGGTGTTGGTGGATGATCCGCAGTATGTTGGTTTTTGTCGTGTGATTTTAAATAAACACATTAAGGAAATGACAGACTTAAACGAGATAGAGCGCGCTCATGTGATGCGTGTCACCTTTGCGGTTGAGCGTGTTTTGCGTGATGTTTTGCAACCAGACAAAATCAACCTTGCCAGCTTGGGCAACAAAACACCACATATTCATTGGCACGTGATTCCACGCTTTGGCTCAGATCCACATTTTCCAGAAACCGTTTGGAGTGCAGAAGTTCGTCAGACAGAGAGGCCGACCGTCGCAAGATTGAAAGAAGCGCTACAAGCTAAATTGAGCGATGCTTTGCCAGCGCTTTAGTTTTTTAAATCTTTAGCTTTTTAAATCCTTTCTCAAGCTGCCTGGTGGGTGGCCGAATTTCTTTCTAAATGCCGCACTAAAGTGATTGACGTGTGCATAGCCTAATTTTTCAGCCAACTGTTTTAGCGGAACAGGCGTGTTTTTAACCGCGGCATAAGCGCTATTTAAGCGGTGATTCACGATAAAGTTAAAAATAGATTCGCCATATTCCGCACTAAATTCTTCATTCAATGCGCGGGCTGAACGCCCAAACTGGGCAGCCAGTGCATCAATGGTAGGCAATTTCCCCTCTAGATTCAGCAAATATTCATGCACTGCTTGTACCCGCTCTCGGGTTTGTTTTTCAGTGCCTAAGCCGTCTCTTTTTTTGTCACAAAAGTAATTGGACAAGTCGGTGATGAAATCTAAAACCCGCGCCTGCATCCACAGCTTTTTAAGTGAGAGAGAATATTCAGCGCTTAAACAATCGTGCAATGAGCGGTGCACATGGTTAGGCACCGCCTTTACGACGGATTTAGGCATCGGCAGTAAATCTAGGCGCTGAATCAGGGTTTGGGCGAGTGGCTCACCAATCAAGTCGGACAAGCGCGACTGCCCAATCATCAAAGTGACGTTCTCAATCTCATGTGAAGTATCCATCACCGCCGTGATGCTCGCCTGCTCGCTGTATCTAAATAAATCCACACCGTCGCCATAAACCAAGTCACGAGGCGAAATATTGTCGTTCTGAATCACCCGGCCTTTGAGCAAAGTTTGCACCATCAAAGTGGGCTCGCTAAAGCGCACATCAATCGTGGCTAAGGGCACCAACTGCCCAGCGATTTCAGGAGTGAATTGGTAGCGAGAGTGCGTCACCATCATGTCCATGGCCAAGGCCCAACTTTCAACGCCGCCAGTGCCAATATCTCTAGTAAATGGGGCATCCATCCAAAGCATATCAGCCGAATTGCTTGATGAGGTAACGGGCTCTGGACTAACGAGCCAATCAAAAGTGACGGAGCGAACAGAAGTATTCATGGGTGAATTTTTACATGAATCGTCGTGTTAAAAATATCAAAAACAGCAATTCATATAAATCTATCAATTTATCGTATAAAACGGCGCCGTAAGCCATGCTGCATAAAGATAACATTACCCCATCTTGTTTAGGGGTAAATGGTATGAAATTCAGATTATTAGCGATTCCGTTTTTGGTTTCACTGCAGTTTTCGGGGAATGCGTTTGCTGCATGCGGAACAGCGTCTGGTAACGACTACACTCTTACCGCAAATACCAGCACGCAATGTTTCTTACCAACCACTGCAACAAGTATGACGGTTAATGCTGGTGTAACCCTAGATTCAACAAGCACAAGTTCTTACGGCATATACGTATTATCGGGCAACACTCAATTTAATTCGCTGTCGAATTACGGTGCAATATCTGCGCAATATGCAATTACCGCAGGCTCATCGTTTTCTAGTTTCACCAACTATTCATCAGGTCAAATTACTGGCACATCAACCGGCTTTGCGGTCAGCTCAGGCATGGTAATCAATGATTTTAGAAATATTGGATCTGTGGTCTCCCCATCCTTTTATGCTGATGCAATTCAAAACTATGGGCAAATCACCACATTAACCAATGATGGAATACTGTCTGCAATTGACAGTCAGTTTCAATTAGGGCGCTCAGGACTTCATAATCTTACTGGCGGGCAAATTGGCACCTTAGTTAACAATGGATCAATATCCAGTGACGGTAATGGAATTCTCAATGAGGGAAGTATAGACACTCTCAATAACTTCGGAATCATTACTGGGGGCTATGGTGGAATTTTTAACGATTTAGGTGGTGTAATCACTAGGCTCAATAACGCCCAAAATGGCCTTACCTACGTAGGTACATTGCCGACTTACTACAATATCATTATCACTAACTCAAGTTACGGAACACTGGATGGAACTGGTCAAACTTCTGGGTCTACTACTTTCGGGGTGTCGCCCTTATCGACATTACGGGCAGGTATTTATCAGGATGTGCTTACAGGCGGCATTACCCCTCTGCGGCTGAATAATACGGGAGCCTCAACTGGTACGGTCACTGGTACGCAAAGCGGTTACAACTGGTCACTGACTTATGACGGCGCCAACTGGGACTTGTTGTTGGCGCTTGCAGGCCCTTCTGCCACCGACACCCAATCTTCACTTCAAAACAGCGCTTACGCTTTGCGTGGGGTGTATGACATTGCTAGCGTATCGATGAACAACAATTTGAACTTGGATTCAAACTTGTACGATGAGCGTGGTTTGAGCGTTTCATTGATTGGCGCACATAACACTATTGCAGGTGGCGTCGATACCAACTCAACCAGTGGCATCTTGGTGGTATCTAAAAAGGTCAATGACCATTTCCGCTTTGGTGCTTACCTAGACCAATCATTTAATGTTGGTAATACAACGGGAATTGACCTTAATAATGGAGGCCCTGCTTTTGGTGGATTTGCTGTATGGAATCAAAACCCAGATCACCTAGGTGCCCAAGTGCGTGTATCCGCAGGATATAGCTCAAAAGATTTAAGGGTGACACGCCAGATTGTGGGCACTTCAGAAGCTGGTTCAGGTAAAACCGATTTAGATAGCTACGGTGTTTCTGTGGTCGGTAGCTATGCTTTTGCAACCAACAACAACCTTGTATTAAGCCCATATGCAGGGCTTCGTTATACAAAGGTTAAAGCAGATGGATACACAGAAGAGTCTTCAAGCGTAGTGACGACACCACTCACTTATGGCGACCTTACACAAAACACAACGACAGTATTGGCTGGTGTTAAAGCCAACAAAGCGATTAACGACAAAGTCATGGTGTATGGCTCAGTAGGTTTGGAACAAGATATCAACAACAATGGTGGCGGTACTTACACCGCGACCTCTTCAAACATCGCTGGCTTAACTTCAATTGCCTTTAACAACGACATCAACAGAACCCGTCCTGTGGTTTCTGCAGGTGCTTATTACAACATCGATAAGCGTCAACGTGTGAGTGCTGATGTGGTTTGGAGTGAACAAGCCTTTACTTCAAACAACTCAACCAGCGCGATGATTAAATACACAGCTGGTTTTTAAGAAATTTTACTTCGCTCCTCAAGCCCACCTAAGACGTGGGCTTTAATCATTAACCAATAAATTCCTCACCCCCATACCCATAAAGCTCATTTCCAAATCTTTCTTGGCTTTTAACCAGCTAGCAATATAACGATAGCTTTTGCCTCGTGCTTTAAGCCGTTTCATTTCAGCAATGACCTTTTGCTTGTCAGCTTTGGCCACCTTTACCCCATCTATCACTTCATAGCCTATAGTGAAATTGGAAAAAATCGGTTTAGTTGAAGTTGAAGATAAGCCCTTGTATAGTCATGGTCGGATGAAGGAAATAAGAGCTGCTGCTGATCTGCTTCTGCTAGCTGCTTATTTGTATCAAACGATAATCAAAGGGTTGCATCAATGCAGCCCTTTTTTATTGCCTAAAATTTCAATGCATAACCAATGCGCACCTTTTTTGGGTAAGTATCTGAAAAATAAAGCTTGCTTTATATCAATTAGTAGTTCATAGTGATGCGCGGTGAATTACAAGTCCTCCAGTTTTTGTCAGTTTTAGGTTCTTTTCGTAAGTCGTCTTTTTCTTTCATTCCTGTTCTTGTTGCTCGCCTAACTAGTGTTTCAATTAACTAGGCAAATTGCCTTATTTTTTATTTTTACAAAGGAATTAACATGGCTACAGGTATTGTGAAGTGGTTTAACGACGCTAAAGGTTTTGGTTTTATTACTCCGGATAACGGTGGTTCTGATTTGTTCGCACATTTCTCAGCAATCGTTGCTGATGGTGGCTACAGAAGTCTAAAAGAAGGTCAACGCGTAAGCTTTGATGTGACTAATGGCCCTAAAGGCGAACAAGCATCAAACATCAAACCTGAATAATTAATATTCATAGGCGGTATTTAACTCGCCTGGTTTAAAGCCCAGTCATGCTGGGCTTTTTTATTTCCATCAAAGAAGGAATGAAATGGCAAAAGAAGAATTATTAGAGATGGATGGGATTGTTGATGAAATGCTTCCTGACTCGCGTTTTAAAGTGACTCTTGATAATGGTCATAAGTTAATCGCTTATACGGGTGGAAAGATGCGAAAGAACCATATTCGTATTTTGGCTGGAGATAAAATTACATTAGAGATTTCTCCGTACGATCTTACTAAGGGTCGCATCATGTTTAGACACATTGAGAAACGTCAGCCTTTTGATAGCAAGCCTGTAAAGCGTTTCTAACATTGGATGACAAAAATGCTTATTGATGATGTATTCAATTGCGTCAAACGTCACGGTCAGATTATAGACAGACATCTTGCTAAAGAGCTCGGTTTGAGTCTTGAAGAGGTGAGGGCAGTCGTCTATCAATTACAGGCCAGCAATAAGCTATACACGTGCGATATTATTAACTTTGAAGATGGCGTTGAGATGAAGGGCTTATTGTGTCGCGTATCTTGCTTTATGCCAAAAGCAAAAACAGGCAGAAAGCCTGGTGAAAGATCTAAATGAATTCACTGAGAGTTTAAAGTGGTATTTAAACATCCTAGGCCGGGGTTCGAACCCTTGAGCTTTCATCAAATAAATGAAAGGGTTGCATCAATGCAGCCCTTTTTTATTGCCTAAAATTTCAATGCATATCCAATACAAACTTTTTTTGTCAATTCTTTTGACGGTTTGTCCATTTACTAGCACTCTCTACTAACAAGGAATAAACTTATCGCATTGATAATTTAATGTGAGTCGTAGCATGGCTGTGGACGTCACTGAACAAATGCTAGATAGCTATAGAAGAGGAATAAAGTAAATGAATAAGCTCACATTGATAATCTTGGCTGGTGTTTTGGTTGGCTGTGCTACACCTCAGTCAAGAATGCCTACTGTTGATGCGGCTAGCTCCAAAGATGAAGCTAGAAAGCAAAGGGAAATGGTAGTTGAGGAGTTTATGTCTTCTTACGACCGTCTTCAAAGTGTCAGTGCAAAGATTCTAGTTAAAAGTAAGGATTATTGTGCAGATAAGGTCGGGCCTTATTATGGGATCTCGGTTTGGACGATAGATGAATTTAATAAAGACTGGAAAGAAGCCGTTCAGTCTAAGTTTGGATTGACTGAAAGAATACAAGTCTCGAATGTATCAAAAGGCTCTGTTGCTGACATTGCAGGCTTAAAGATTGGTGACGTTATCTTGTCACTTAATGGATGGCCTGTGCCCGTGGGTAAAGACGCATCAAATAAGCTCCGAGAGAAGCTACATGATATTGGGAAGGCTGGTACCCCTGTAGATTTTCTTGTAAAAAGAGGATCTGATGAGATGAATGTTCAAATTCAACCTACACAGGCCTGTGATTTCTCTGTTAGCTTGTCACCAGAAGATGTTAAAAATGCTTATGCAGATGGAAAGAAAATCGTCGTTTATAAAGGCATGATGGACTTTTTTAAAACAGAAGAAGAGCTTGCGTTGGTGTTTAGCCATGAGTTGGCACATAACTCAATGAAGCATCTTGATGCACAAGCTACAAATGCTACGCTGGGAGCTTTAGCCGGCTTGGTTTTGGATATTGCAGCTGCTGTTGGAGGGGTCAATACCAATGGCGACTTTACTCGAATGGGAGGTGATCTTGGGTCAAGAGTCTACTCCGTGGAGTTTGAGCAAGAAGCTGATTACGTAGGGCTTTATATTATGGCTAATGCTGGCTATGAAATAAAAGATGCCCCAACGTTTTGGAGAAGGATGGCAACCGCAAACTCTAATGCGATTACTATGAAAACCTCTCATCCTACGACCCCAGAAAGATTTCTCGCGTTAGAAAGTGCGGTGAAGGAAATCAAGGGGAAAATTGAGCAGGGCAAGCCACTTCGTCCTGATATGAAGAAGGATTTTTCAGAGGTGAAGAAGTAAATGTATGGACTACCCACGGTTTAGTAGACTTGGTTATTGAATTGCTATTTAATAGCAGACATGACAAAAGAAATCATGTCTGATGCGGAAGATATATGATGACACTAACGTCCTTTCCAAAAAGAAAGGAAACGGCATACTACGCCGAGAAGTGTGGATTGATGACACTGGAAAGGTTGCTCGTTATAACTTGGCCTACATCAATCAGAATGAGTTTAGGGCTGATAACGGCCGTATATTAGGTTATGACAACGCACATGGTCATCATCATCGACACTGTTTTGGTTCAGTAGAACCAATTGACTTTACAAGTTTCGAAGACGTTGAGGATAGGTTCGAAAAAGACTTTATAGAAATTAGGAGTAAAAAATGAGAGCAACAGTAAAACTTGGGGATGCAAAAGACTTCTTTCAAAGAGGTAAGGATATTGCTCGCCGTGCTGATGCGGATGTAATTATTCCTAGCGAAAAAATCATTACATTCGAAGATCGTGCAGACCTCATTAGTCTAATCAGTAAAGCCCGTATCAACCTCGTAGCCGCGGCTAAGGAAAAACCAGGTTCTATTAAAGAACTTTCTGTGAGATTAAAAAGAGATCCTAGTGCGGTTTCCCGGGATATAGTGAAATTGGAAAAATTCGGGTTAATTGAAGTTGAAAATAAACCCTTGCCTGGTCATGGGCGCATGAAGGAAATAAGAGCTGCTGCTGATCAGCTTCTACTAGCTGTTTATTAATTTCAAAAAAGGGGCATTTTGCTCCTTTTTATTTATGAGAGTCTTTCCGACTCTTCTCCCATTGATTGTTTTCGTAAATCATTTTTTGCAGTGCCTCAAAGGGTTGCATTAATGCAGCCTTCTTCTGCCTAAAATTTCAATGCATATCTAATACAAACTTTTTGGCGGGTAAGCGTTAGAAGATTTTACGGTGACTCTGGCATGGGGTGCGTTGGGTGTTTGAAACACTACATCTCAAGGACTATACTGGC
>Ga0228701_1002070_pt1 | contig 12530 bp, 11 predicted proteins | sample McNCre117_Aug_MG_2_FD_178017 | JGI IMG/M metagenome (GOLD analysis project Ga0228701, IMG submission 178017) | Freshwater microbial communities from McNutts Creek, Athens, Georgia, United States - 11-17_Aug_MG | ecosystem: Environmental > Aquatic > Freshwater > Creek | place: USA: Georgia...
GCCACCGTTTGTAGGTTGTTTTTCACGCGGTGATGAATCTCGCGAATCGTTGCATCCTTGGTGATTAACTCTCGCTCTTGGCGTCTAAGTTCCGAGACGTCTCGGCACATGATGATGGCGCCGGTGCGCTCATTCTTTTTCTTTAGCGGAACCGCGCGCAGGCTAAGGGTCATGGTTTGACCCTGTGCGTCGGCGCGCCAGGGTGAGCGGCCGTTGACCACTACGGCCAGGTCTTCATCTGAGCGAAGAGTCTTGCCCATGGCTTTCTCCATGGCACTCTGTAGGCTTTGACCAACAAGTTCGCCAGAGATTCCGAAACGGTTGAATGCGCTGAGTGCGTTTGGGCTGGCAAAGGTCACGGTGTCGGTTTCGTCGAGGATTACCAGACCGTCGTTAGCTCGCGGTGCTCCGCGCTTGGAGCCGGTTGCGTTTTGGAAGTCTGGGTAACTACCCTCTTCGATCATTTCAAGAAGTTCGTTTCCCACCTTGCGGAAGTTTATACGTTGCTTGGTTGGGTCGCGCACTTCGCTGAGATTGGTGTGAACCGTGACTACCGCGATTGGTGGGGTGAAGTCGTTCTGGTTTGCTTTGAGGCGGCGGCGAACCGGGACAGCGCGAATTCGCATCGAAATTCCGTCGTACTGGTCGGGAACCGGAAGGTCTTGGTGAGTGCCTGAGGTGAAAGCTTTGGCGACTTGCTTGCTCCAAAGTTTGGCTGGCGTTTCACCAATGATGTCGCGGTAGAAGATAGTTCCGGCGCTTGATGGCCTGGCATGAGAAACCGCGATGAACTCTTTTTCATCTTTTGATTGAACCCAGAGGACGAGGTCACAGTTCACCAGGTCGGCCACCATTTGCCAGTCGCCAATGAGCAGATTCAGCCACTCGACGTCGGCGTTGGGTAACTTGCCGCGCTTCGAGATTAACTGGCTGAGGGTGGACACTCTAAAAGTTTATGGGCGATGAGCGCAATCGCATTCCTTGCAGGCGATTTCCTACGAGCTAGCGCTAAGGGGAGATGTTCGGTTTCTCCCAATTCGAAAGACGGTTGGTCGTCTGGAATCGCGGCAAAAATAGTCTCTTTAGTGAGGCTACGTAAGACGTTCGCTATTTTTGGTTTGGTCTCTGAGCGATTCAAAACAAGAAACCGATTCTTTTGCAATTCTTGTAATTCATTGAAGGCGTTCAGGTATCTAGAGAGTGAGACCTCAGTGGCGTGGATCAGGGTTAGGCAGTAGTCGCTTTTCTGCAGGGCACACCGCGCGGCCACGTTTCTAGAGCCCACCTGATTAGCCGCGTTTAGGGTGTGGTCGAGGTCGGAAGCCACATCAATGACGATGACTTCAAAATCCAGGCGCGCAAAGGTGAGCAGCTGTGTAATGGAGTCTTCGGATAACTCACCCCAGCGAGACCAAGATGTGAGTCCGGTTAGCACTCGAAATGACGCACTGCGGCTACTCACTTTCACGCTCAATCGTTCGAGCTGTTCGAGGTTGAAACGACCTTGGCGAATTAGCCTGGCGCAGCCAAGAATCGCTGCCGTTGGATTGGTTAGCCCAAGCAGTTGGGCAATAGCCGGGGCTTGAGTATCTAAGTCAATAAGTAGCGTTCGTTTACCCAACTCGGCGAACTCGAATGCCAAATTCAAAGCCACCGAGGTTTTGCCGGTGGATCCTCTTGGCCCATATACGGTGATTACTTGTGACGCCGTTGCAGGCGGTGCCTTGAGTTTGGGTTTGCTCCTGGTCAGAGTCAGGGTCATTGGACATCGCTCAGTGTTTCATGAAGAATCAGGGAAATCTTGTAGTTCGAGTCAACCGCGGCAAGTAGAGTTTCCAGATATTCGGTGCCGATCCGCAACTCAACCGAGGTAGTGACTTGGGACATTGCCGAGTTGGTTTCAATAGCAACGACAATGGCGTTGAACGCCACCGTGTGAGGATCTCCCTCGTCAAGTTGGCTTACGGCCGTCGCCCACACATCAACGTAATCCCCCACGGAGATGGCTTTAGAAATCTGTGGCAGGTTATTGATGCGAATCGGGGTTCGCTGAGCCGTCTCATGACTCACCAATTGTTTGGAGATGAGTTCACCTTTAACAATTGCGTGAGCGGCGGATTCGGTACCCGTAAGTTTGGTTAGGTAAAAATTACCCAACTCACCCAGCGGCAAGGTGGTGGCCGTGAGCATTGTTGGGGAAATGGTTTCGCCTTCAGCAATAGATTGTTTGGCCACAAACACCGTCCTCGTATTTGGCGCCGAACCAATTCCAAAGCCGGCAATGACTACGGCGAGGCCAAGTGATAAAAAGGCAAGCGATGGCAGAAGGAACTTGAGCCGAACTGACTTTAGTTTGAGTTCCATCAGTTATCGCTCGCGTGAACTTCTAGCCAAGCAAGCCGCTGAATGGCAACAGCTACTACTTCAGCGGTGCCCTCGAACAGAATTAGTCCGTTGAGGATTCTGAGCACCCGACCGCGACGGATTTGCTGACCATCACCCGATAGCGAGTATCGAACAAATCGGCCGACGAGGCTTTCTGAAAGTAGCGCGATGTCGTCTTGGACGTCTGCGTTGGGTAGAGGCGTTTCATTGAAAGTGAGTTTGGCAACACCTAGCGTGCGATGTGGTTGAAAACGCCAAATTGCACGGCCTGCAATGAGACCGGCAACAAAGTTACTGCCAAGTACTGGTCGATCGAGCGTTAGACGGTTACCCGAAATAGATGCCGTTAGTCGGTCTAATCCGAAACGCTGCGGATGATTCGCTGTGGCAATGGCCGTTTCAAACTGCGTTTCTAGGTCATCAAAAAGTTCATCAAGATTCATAAAACGATTATTTGAAAAATGAGCAGCACAGAAAAAAGTTATCCACAGGTGACGGCAGGGCTTATAGACGATGTTTGCGAACGGTCTTAGCGTTTGACAAACAGAAAGGAACTGGGGATGGAAGCTAAAACCATAATTCCAGGGGGAACCAAGATTGAACCTATTGATGCTTCGCGTGAACTTGAATTTATCGCACCGGCAATTATCGAAGTCATCGAAGGTGCCAGAAGCGTGACGCAGCTGGGAGGGTTAATCAACGAAGACGTTTACCAAACACTTCGACGACGAGCCATCGAACAGGCGACACTAAGACGAGAACGCGGAACACCGGCATCAATACCCAAGGTTTTGGTCACCGACATTCATCAAGAATCAAATCGACCAGGACTAATCGAATCGATAGTGTTGCTTCGAATTAGAGATCGCACGCGCGCCATGACGATTCGGCTGGAACATCGAGTTGGTCGATGGCTGGCAACAGCCATCACCGTGCTTTAGCTCTTGAAGAAGCTGCTGCCCGGGGTGTGACCGCCCTTTTTCTCTTTCGACTCGTGAGTAACTTCAGGAGTGCCCTCTTCGCTTGGAGCGCTGTAGGTTAGCTCTTCAGGCTCAGGTTCTGGAGCCGAAGCCACCTGAACTTCTAGGTTGAAGAGGTACATGATTGACTCTTCGCGAATCGCTCCAGTCATCTGCTGGAACATCACGTAGCCTTCACGCTGATATTCAACCAAAGGGTCACGCTGAGCCATTGCACGAAGACCAATACCTTCTTTGAGGTAATCCATTTCGTAGAGGTGTTCACGCCACTTGCGGTCAACCACCGAAAGCACAACGCGACGCTCAAGTTCGCGCATGGCTTCGGCGCCAATGGTGTCTACACGCTTGGTGTAAGCAACGCGGGCATCGCTAACCAGCTCTGAGACCAAGAACTTTTTAGTAAGGCGGGCACGGGTGCCGGCCTCTGCCAAAACTTCCGAGATTTCCAGACCAACCGGATAAATAGCCTTGAGGTCGTTCCAAAGCGATTCCAAGTTCCAGTCTGACGAAGAGTCACCAGCGTGCTCGTTAACTACGGTTTCGATAACGTCGGCCAAGAATGCATCGATACGTGGGGTGATGTCTTCGCCTTCTAGAATCTGGCGTCGCGCTGGCGAGACATTACGTCGTCGTACTTCAGAACGTTCTTACGAATTTCTGCGTTACGAGCTTCAAGCTGCGACTGGGCGCTGGCAATCGCGCGCGAAACTAGCTTCGACTCAATTGCCATGTCGTCTGGGATGTCGGTGCGGTTCATCATCGCAGCCGCTGGACCCGAGTTGAAAGCACGCATTAGATCGTCGGTTAGCGAAAGGTAGAAGCGAGACTCACCAGGGTCTCCCTGACGTCCGGCACGACCGCGCAACTGGTTGTCGATGCGGCGAGACTCGTGACGTTCGGTTCCTAGTACGTAAAGACCACCGGTCTCTAAAACCTGCTCTGCCTCTTTGGCAACGGTTTCTTTGATCTCGGCGAAAGTCTTGTCCCAAGCCTTTTGGTATTCCTCAGGGTTGGTGTCTGGGTCTAAGCCTTTGGCTGCGAGCGCTTCAACGGTTAGGAACTCGGCGTTACCACCGAGCATAATGTCGGTGCCTCGACCAGCCATGTTCGTAGCCACTGTAACGGCACCCAAACGACCTGCCTGAGCCACAATGTGAGCTTCACGTGCGTGGTTCTTCGCGTTCAAAACTTCGTGTCGAACGCCGCGCTTGGCAAGAAGCTTCGACAGGTATTCGCTCTTCTCGACCGAGTTTGTTCCGATAAGTACCGGCTGCTTAGTCTCGTGACGAGCGGCAATGTCTTCGACAACCTGAGCGAACTTGACCTCTTCGTTCTTGTAAATCAAGTCAGGCTGGTCCATGCGAACCATTGGTCGGTTGGTTGGAATTGGGATAACACCTAGCTTGTAGGTGCTCATGAATTCGGCAGCTTCGGTTTCAGCGGTACCGGTCATGCCAGCTAGCTTTCCGTAGCCGCGGAAGTAATTCTGAAGGGTAATGGTGGCAAGAGTCTGGTTTTCAGCCTTTACCTCAACACCTTCTTTGGCTTCAACAGCCTGGTGCATACCCTCGCTGTAACGGCGACCGGCTAACATGCGGCCAGTGTGCTCGTCGACGATTAGAACTTCACCGTTCATAACCACATAGTCTTTGTCGCGCTTGAAAAGAGCCTTCGCACGAATTGCGTTGTTCAGGAATGAGATCAACGGGGTGTTAGCCGACTCGTAAAGGTTGTCGATGCCTAGGTAATCTTCAACCTTCTCGATACCTGGCTCAAGAATGCCAACTGTGCGCTTCTTCTCATCCACTTCGTAGTCGATGATTGGCTCAAGTTTTTCTACAATCTTGGCGAATTCGTTGAACCAACGGTTCACATCGCCAGAGGCTGGGCCCGAGATGATTAGGGGGGTGCGAGCCTCATCGATCAGGATCGAGTCAACTTCGTCGATGATGGCGTAGTAGTGACCGCGCTGAACTAGTTCGCCCTGACTGTGTGCCATGTTGTCGCGCAGGAAGTCGAAGCCAAACTCGTTATTGGTTCCGTAGGTGATGTCGGCCTGGTACTGCTCACGACGTTCCTGCGGCTCCTGTCCGGAAATAATGCAACCGGTGGTCATGCCGAGCGCGCGGAACACGCGACCCATCAGCTCACTCTGGTAGCTGGCCAAGAAGTCGTTTACGGTAACCACGTGAACGCCTCGACCGGCGATTGCGTTTAGGTAAGCAGGAAGGGTGGCCACAAGGGTTTTACCTTCACCGGTACGCATTTCGGCAATGTTGCCAAGGTGGAGGGCTGCACCACCCATGATCTGCACGTCGAAGTGACGCATGCCTAGGGTTCGGCTTGAAGCTTCGCGAACTGCGGCAAAGGCTTCAGGAAGTAGGTCGTCTAGAGATTCACCGGCAGCGAAACGCTCGCGTAGGGCGGCAGTTTCACCGCGAAGTTGTTCGTCGGTTAGCGCTTTGAAGTCTTCTTCAAGAGCATTAACGGCCACAACGTGGTTGCGCAGCTTAGCCAAAATTCGGCCTTCACCGGCGCGAAGCAACTTATCGAACAACGATGCCAAAACGACTCCAAGCCTTACGGGACAATCCTTTTACAATCTTACCCGCGCGTACCTGTATGTTCGCTGTGCTCTAGATGAGAGCGATTACTCCGTAATTCCAGCCTTTACGACGATATGCAACGCTAGCTTTGCCGTTATCAGCGTCGACGAAGAGGTAAAAATCGTGACCGAGCAATTCCATGTTCGAAATGGCGTCATCAGCAGTCATTTTTTCGGCGTGAAACTCTTTACGGCGGATAACCACTGGAGATTCGCCGAAGTCTTTAGCTTCCTCGGCAGCCTCTGCTGGGTGCAGCAAGGTTAAGTCGGCTGGAGTGATGTCTAGCTTGGCGAATTCGGTAGCTGATAGCTCGGATGCACCTGGCGAGCCGTGGTGACCGTGGTGTGGTTTCTTGCGGTCGTTGGCACGGCGTAGGCGCTCGGCAAGTTTGCCCCAAGCTACGTCGAAGGCGGCAAATTTGTCTTGGGCGTGTGCTTCGGCGCGAATAATCTGACCGGTGGCGAAAACGGTTAGTTCAACCTGGTCTTCTGGTCCGGAGTTTCTTGAGTGATCGTGGCGCGTTACTTTGATGGCAAGTTCGGTGACTCTATGGAGGAGGTGGTCCACTTTTTCGGCCCGCTCGGAGACATACTCTCGAAAACGGTCTGAGACGGTTAGATTTTTAGCGGAAATTTTTAGTTCCATGATGTTCCTCCATCTGCAGGCAACGTTGCCTGTGTAGTCAAGTTACACCTTTTTCGACTCGGTTTCAGCGAATGTGAGAAAACCAATAACAGAATGTCCGGCAGCAACCAATGCCTGTTCGGCCGCCTTGAGCGTAGCTCCGGTGGTAACAACATCGTCGATGAGCACCACGCGCTCCGACCCAGCCTCTGCCAGCATCGAATCTCGCTGGTTTTCTCGGCGCTGAAGCGGGCTCAATTTGCTTTGGTCATTGGTCTGCCGAGTTCGATAGAGCAAATTTTCCCAACGCAAGTGTGGAACGAGCTGACATAACTCCCGAGCAATTAGCTCGGGTGGATTAAATCCGCGTTCGCGAGTGGTTCTCTGGTTGCTGGGAATGGCAACCAGCTTGGTCGGATGTTCATCAAAACAGGGAACCAGCGAAACCAGCGACTGGGCGATATAAGTTGCCAGCGAGCTCTCCCCTAGCTCTTTAAAAGATCGAATGAGTGTTTTAGCCTCGGTGGTATAAGACATCGCAGAAAAACCGATGAGACCATCTCGGAACACCATTCTCGGCTCCACAGGGATCAGCGCCGAACAGGAGTTACACACCCGACTGGGTAACTTGCCACAGAAAAGACAGAGCGAGGGAAGGAGAAGTTCAAGCAGGGCAACCATGCTGAGAGATTGCCAAACTTATTTGCGCTAAAACCGCGGGCAGAAAAGCTTGTGGAAAACTACTGGCCGGCCATACGCATGGCAACTACGCCACCGAGGCTCTTTTCCCAACCAAAGGTCTTCGATACGAATAGGTCTCCGAAGTTATTCAGGTAAAAGTTGTTTCCGCCGATGCCACTGGCGAGGGAAACGCCGTCCTCGGTCTTTCGGCCGGTAGTGGTGTCTCCACCAACAATCGCGGTGATGGTGGTTTGCTGGCCGGTTTCATCTGTCACGAGACCAACAACGGTTACGCGATCTAGCCAACTTGCGGTTTGGGAAGATTTCTGGAACTCGACCAATCGATAAGGTTTTGCCAAACCAACAACTTTTCGATTCTTGTCTCGAATAACTGGCAGTATGTCGACGGTGGAGCCGTTGTAGTAATCGTGTACGACCAGTAAACGTGCACCTTCTGGGCTCATGGCAATAGATCGAATTGCGGCACCAAAACCGTAAGGGTTGGCGAGCACCACGATGCCGCCATTGGTGTCGATGACTCGAATTGGAGAGCCTTTCTTGTAACTTGCCGTCCAGACCTGGTTGTACGGGTCGAGCGTTGGGTTTAGCAGTTTGGCTCGGCTGTCGACGAGTTTGTCTTTCACCCCGATTAGGCCTAACTGGAAGGTGTGAACCTCGTTCTTCCCGAGCAGCGCAAGGAATGTTTCATCGGCAGAAAGCGCAAACCCGGTTGCTTCCAATTCAGAAACCTGAGACTTGGTATCGCCAATATCGAAAGTATTCGTTCCCGCGATGTGGAACAGGCCATCCTTGGTCAGGATTACCGGAAGGTTCGAAGGCGATTCGGAAAGTCCTGAAGATCCGGCGCCGATTTCCTGAACCGTGCGCTCGATTGAAATCGTGACATCCATGATGCCTTCAACTTCACTTAGGGTGGCTAGCAGTTGCGAGCGCAGATAAGGTCTCTTCCATGCAGGAACCTTGAGAGCCGTAGCATTTAGGTCGACTAGCGCATTGCCGCTGGTTACGGTAACCGAGTTGATGTTGAGTTTGGTGCCCTTAGGGAAAATGTTTTGAACCGCTGGCTCTAGCCAGGGACTCGGACCTGCCAGAAGAGCATTCGTAATACGAGTGGCAAGTGCCGCCTTACTTGGGAACCAACGAACCTCAGGTACCAGGTTGGTCAGAGCCTTGTCCCAGAAGTAAACCGATACCGGCTGGAACAAGAGCCCAAAGTTTGGGCGAAGCAAAATGGTTAGGTTTGGCGCATTGAAGATTCGCCATTTGCCATAAACCTGCAGCAATCGAAACTCGATGATTCTGGTAGAGCCAGGGGTTGCCTCATAGGTGCCATCCTCGGCAACTCGCGCATTGAAAGGTATTTCCAGACGAATCTTGGTTCCGCTGTTGGAAATAATCTTGGTCTCGCCACTCTGAATCAGAGTTTCGTTAGCCGGCTTCCACTTGGCGGAAAAACCTGCGGTTAGATACTCTCGAGCAACCGCATAGTCTTCTTGAGGACCGTTTCCCGCGTAGAGGAATCCGGTGATGATTTGTTCCTGAGTTGCATTATCCGAAGGGCCAGACGGCGAATAGTAAAGAGTTTCGTTAGTGTCGCCATTGTCGATCTTCGGACCCAAATGATTGGTCGAGAGATTCGGTAGCGACGCGCAGGCGGTTAGAACTATTGCCGAAACCAGCATGCCCAAAAGTCGAACAAATTTGACTATCAAATGCTGCTCCTCTGGCTGAGAGTTTCGCCTAGCGGCAAAGGAGATTCGGTAAAAATCACATCAGCTTTACGAGGCAAGGTGAGTCGGAAGGTGGTTCCCTGGTTTGGCTTCGACGTTACCTGCAACCAACCGTGGTGAAGGTGAGTATCTTCCAGAGAGATTGCCAAACCAAGACCGGTTCCGCCGGTGGTTCGCTTACGCGCTGGGTCGCCTCGCCAGAAGCGGTCGAAGACGCGGTCCATCTGCGACCGGCTCATGCCAATTCCGTAGTCGGTGATGGTAACCGCCACCGCCGTCTTAGATGACCCCACCCGAATTTCGACCGGCTTACCGGCACCGTGTTCGATAGCGTTCGAAATTAGATTGCGTAGCACGCGCTCAATTCTTCGACGGTCGAAGTCGGCTTCTGTTGGCTTGGACGGCAACTTGAGAATAAGTTCACAACCAAGCGTCTCGGCTAGTGGCTCCAAGCCAGTTGCCACCATCTGCGCGACGTCGTTTAGGTTACCCGGTTCAAGTTCAGCAACGACGGCACCGGCGTCGTAACGAGAAATTTCCAGAAGGTCGGTGAGGAGTGATTCGAACCTAGCGACCTGAGACTTCAACGTATCTAGCGAACGCTTTGCCTTTTCATCCAACGAATCGGCTCGGGCCTCTAGCATCTCGGTGGCTAACTTAATGGTGGTCAGCGGTGTGCGCAATTCGTGCGAAACATCGGAAACGAATCGTTGCTGCATTTTGCTCAGCTTGCTCAACTCACCAATTTGAGTTTCCAGAGACTGTGCCATTCGGTTGAACGACCTAGCCAGTGTGGCGATAACGTCTTCTCCGCGTTCTGGCAGTCGCTGGTCTAGAGCGCCCATCGCCAATTGCTCAGCAACGAGAGCAGCGCGCTCCACCGGCGCCACAATTCTGCGCGATACGAAGTAAGCGACGATACCGAGGAGCAAGATCATGGCCAATCCACCGAATGCCAATGTCGATTGCATGAAGTCAAGGGTGGCTTGGGCATCGGAAATGTCGTAGACCAAATAGAGCTCGTAATCGCCAGCGACTGGAATTACCACCTTGGAGCCGACCACGATGGTTGGGTGAGGTATTCCGTTTCTGACTAAGGTAATTGAGCGGTAAACCAGCTGGTTCTCGGTCTTAGCCACCTTGGTTCGAAGGGAAAAGGGAATGTCGGTTACGGTCAGATCTCCAGAAATCGGAGATTGCAAGAACTGGTTGGTTGCCTGGTTTGGGCTGCGAAGAAGTGCCACCTTGCGCGAACCATTGGCAGTCTTCTGTTCCAGGTTCGGAATGATTTCGTTCACCAGAGTTTGAAGCGCAACTACGTCGGTGTTGCCGGTCGCCGAGAAAGTTTTTTGAACTTCAGACGTAGCCTGTTTCGATTCTTGGAGAATCTGCTCAACGCGAGTTTGGAAAAGGCCGTTGCCAATCGAGAAGGAAAGAAAACCTCCAACCGCTACCAATGCGATAGCACTCAGGGCTACGGTAATGGTTACATAGCGTACTTGAATCGACCGACGAAAGACGTCGAAGATTCCGCTAAATAACTTGGCAAACACTTAGAGGCTAGAACTGCCCGGCTTTGTAACCAACGCCGCGCTCGGTAACCACAATCTTCGGGTTGTCCGGGTCGTCCTCGATCTTGGAACGCAAACGCTGCACGTGAACGTTCACCAAACGAGTGTCGGCGTCGTAGTGGTAACCCCACACTTTTTTGAGAAGGTCCTCGCGCTTGAAAACCTGCTTAGGAGCTTCAGCCAAAGTCTGCAAAAGGTTGAACTCGAGCGGGGTCAACGAAACTCGAACACCGTCGCGGCGAACCTCGTGACCAAGGACATCGATAACTAATGGGCCAAGAACGATTTCGCTAACTTCTGGCTTCACGCTTGGGCGCAGGCGAGCTTCGATACGAGCCTGCAAAACCTTAAACGAAGGCATTGGCTTCAGAATGTAGTCGTCGGCGCCGGCTTCCAACCCTTCAACGACGTGCTCGTCCTCGGTTTTTGCGGTAAGCATGATGATTGGAACGCCGCTAACTGCGCGAATTTCGCGGCAAACCTCAATGCCAGTCTTGCCAGGAAGCATGACATCTAGAAGAACTAGGTCTGGGTCGAAATCCTTGAAAGCTAGAAAAGCGTTGTTGCCATCGGTAACACCGACGGCTTCATAGCCAGCGTTTTCCAAAAGGTCGGTGAGCTGCTGGTTGAGCAGCAGTTCGTCTTCAACCACTAAAACTTTTTGAACCATAAATTACTTCTGCCTTTAGTAGCGGTAGTGATCAACCTTGTAAGGACCAGCAACATCAACACCGATGTAGCGAGCCTGCGAAGGAGACAGCTGAGTTAATTCCACACCAAGTGCGTCTAGATGTAAACGGGCAACTTTTTCGTCTAGAGCCTTAGGCAGCACGTAAACACCGGTTGGGTAGTTTTCGCGCTTTGTGAAAAGTTCCAACTGCGCCAAAACCTGGTTCGCAAAAGAGTTACTCATCACGAAGCTTGGGTGGCCAGTGGCATTTCCAAGGTTCATCAAACGACCTTCAGAAAGAACTAGAACCGATCGACCGTTGGTCAAACGCCATTCGTGCACCTGAGGTTTGATTTCAATTTTCTCGACGCCCTTTAGCTTCGCAAGGCCGTCCATGTCGATTTCGTTGTCGAAGTGACCGACGTTGGCGATGATAGCCAGGTGCTTCATGCGCTCGATGTGCTCGGTGCGAATTACCGCGTGGTTACCGGTTGCGGTAATGAAGATGTCAACCTTGTCGACAACCGACTCGAGAGTTGCCACCTGGTAGCCGTCCATGGCTGCCTGAAGGGCACAAATTGGGTCAACTTCGCTAACAATAACGCGGGCACCCTGACCAACCATGGCCTCGGCTGCACCCTTTCCAACATCGCCATAGCCGGCGATGAAAACGGTTTTTCCACCGATAAGAACATCGGTCGCGCGGTTAATGCCGTCTGGTAGCGAGTGACGAATGCCGTACTTGTTGTCGAACTTCGATTTGGTTACCGAGTCGTTTACGTTGATTCCAGGGAACAGTAGCCCGCCCTGCTGGAACAGCTCGTAGAGACGGTGGACACCAGTGGTGGTTTCTTCGGTGACGCCGATAATTTCAGAGGCGATTTTGGTGAAACGGTCTTTGCTAACTTCAAGCGAAGAACGAAGTAGCTCAAGAATTACGGAGAACTCGTGCGAGTCATCGGCGCCAACGGCAGGAACCGAACCGGCAAGTTCATACTCGCGACCCTTGTGAACCAACAGGGTGGCGTCGCCGCCGTCGTCGAGGATTAGGTTTGGGCCGATAAAGTCTTCGCCGGCTACAGCACTTTCGGCAGACCAGTCAAAAATCCGATCGGTGCACCACCAGTACTCTTCTAGGGTTTCACCTTTCCAGGCGAAAACAGGTACACCGGCAGGTGCGCTCTCAGTTCCAGAACCAACCACAACGGCTGCAGCTGCTTCGTCCTGGGTAGAGAAAATGTTGCAAGAAGCCCAACGGACCT
>Ga0228701_1002075_pt1 | contig 12519 bp, 11 predicted proteins | sample McNCre117_Aug_MG_2_FD_178017 | JGI IMG/M metagenome (GOLD analysis project Ga0228701, IMG submission 178017) | Freshwater microbial communities from McNutts Creek, Athens, Georgia, United States - 11-17_Aug_MG | ecosystem: Environmental > Aquatic > Freshwater > Creek | place: USA: Georgia...
GTGTTGTGTTTGCGTCAGCGTGGTTGATTGGCAGCACTTGGTGGTTGTTCATTTCCATGAATGTGTACGGCGGCATGCCTGCTGGGTTGGCCGCGCTGGCTGTGGTGCTGCTGGGCACGAGTCTGGCTTTGTTCTATGCCATCGCCCTGTGGGCTTATCGCGCGGGTTGCGTGCAAGGCATGGGCGTGTGGTCACGCGCCAGTGCGTTTGCTGCACTGTGGGTGCTGGCCGAATGGGGGCGCGGCACCTTGTTCACCGGCTTTCCATGGGGCGCCATTGGCTATGCGCATGTGGACAGCGTTTTGCACTATGGCGCTTCTTGGGTTGGGGTCTACGGCTTGTGCGGTGTTGCGGCTTGGCTCGCCATGGTCCTTGCCGCGCAGCGTCAAGACCGGCGCGCGGCGCCTCTAGGGTGGGTAGCACGCGGGGTATCTGTTGTGGCGTTAGCTGCGCTGGGTTTGGTCTGGTTCAGTGCATCGCGTCAAGCCGCGTCTGAGCAAGCCCCACCGCGTCCTGCGCTGACCGTTACCTTGTTGCAAGGCAATGTGGCCCAAGACCTTAAATTCGGTGCGGGCGTGGGGCGTGCCTTGACAGATTACCGCGCCGCCTTGCTCAGCAACACCTCCGATCTGATCGTCTTGCCCGAAACCGCGCTTCCTGTGTTGCCCGAACAATTGCCAGGCAGCTATTGGACCGAGTTGCAACAACGCTATGCGCGCAGCCAGCAAGTCGCCCTGATTGGTGTGCCCCTGGGCCTGTCTGGATCAGATGGCACACGCCGTTACACCAACTCCGCCTTGGCCCTGCAAGCAGGTGACGCCCACAGTGCCTACCGCTACGACAAACACCACTTGGTGCCATTTGGTGAATTTGTGCCTCCGATGTTCCAGTGGTTTGTCCGCTTGATGAACATTCCTCTCGGCGACTTCGCCCGGGGCGCGGTGGTCCAACCTTCTTTGGTCTGGCGCGGCGAACGCATCGCCCCCAATATTTGCTACGAAGACTTGTTTGGCGAAGAGCTGGCCCAAAGCTTTGCCGATCCCGCCACCGCACCCACTTTGCTGCTCAATCTCAGCAACATTGCGTGGTTTGGCGACACGGTGGCGATTGACCAGCATTTGCAAATTTCTCGCATGCGCACCTTGGAGCTCGCGCGCCCCATGCTGCGTGCCACCAACACCGGCGCCACCGCCATCATCAATGCGCGTGGCGAAGTCACACACCGCTTGCCCAGCGGCGTACAAGCTGCACTGACCGCCTCGGTTCAGGGGGTGGAGGGCCCAGTGACCCCCTATGCACGTTGGGTGTCTGCCTGGGGTCTCTGGCCCTTGGTGGCGCTGTGCTTGGGGGTGTTTGTTGTCGTGGCGTGGCAGTCTTCGCAACGCCGCCACGGCCACAGGCGTTTCGGCCCGTAAAATCAAAGGTTTGCAGGCATTTGGCCCTGCGCTTACTGAGCTGGCTCACAAGCCGGCATTGGTTTTATGCTGACCTTTCAACAAATCATTCTCAAACTCCAGTCCTACTGGGCCGAGCAAGGCTGCGCCTTGTTGCAACCCATCGACATGGAGGTCGGTGCGGGCACCTCGCACACCGCCACGTTTTTGCGCGCCTTGGGCCCAGAGCCTTGGAAAGCCGCTTACGTGCAACCGAGTCGCCGCCCCAAAGATGGCCGTTACGGCGAGAACCCCAACCGCCTGCAGCACTACTACCAATACCAGGTGGTGTTGAAGCCCGCCCCCAGCAACATCTTGGAGCTGTACCTGGGCTCGCTCGAAGCGCTCGGTTTTGATTTGAAGAAAAACGACATCCGCTTCGTCGAAGACGATTGGGAAAACCCAACCCTGGGCGCTTGGGGCTTGGGCTGGGAGGTGTGGTTGAACGGCATGGAAGTCACGCAGTTCACTTACTTCCAACAGGTGGGCGGCATTGACTGCAAACCGATCACTGGCGAAATCACCTACGGCTTGGAGCGCTTGGCCATGTACCTGCAAGGCGTGGACAACGTCTACAACCTGACATGGACCGATGACTTGAAGGGCAACAAACTCACGTATGGCGACGTCTACAAACAAAACGAAGTGGAGCAATCCACGTACAACTTCGAACACAGCGATGCCGAGTTCTTGTTCACCGCGTTTGGCGCGCACGAAAAACAAGCCCAGCATCTCATGGGTGCACAGCTCGCATTGCCTGCCTACGAGCAAGTGCTCAAGGCCGCACACACCTTCAATTTGTTGGACGCCCGTGGTGCCATCAGCGTGACCGAGCGTGCTGCCTATATTGGCCGCATTCGTAACTTGGCGCGTGCTGTTGCGCAAAGCTATTACGAGAGCCGCGAGCGCTTGGGCTTTCCCATGGCCCCGCGCGAATGGGTGGACCAAATGCCGAAGAAGGCCGCTTGAGCGCAGGACACAAGAACATGACCACACAGAACCTCCTCATCGAACTCTTCGTCGAAGAGCTGCCACCTAAGGCTTTGCAAAAACTCGGCGACGCTTTTTCTAGCGTGCTGTTTGAGCAGCTCAAAGCACAAGGACTCACAGCAGCGAATTCGGCCGTGACGGCTTATGCCTCGCCGCGTCGTTTAGCGGCCCACATCACCGCCGTGTCCGCCTTGGCGGCTGATAAAGCCGTGCAACAAAAACTCATGCCCGTCACGGTGGGCTTAGACGCCAGCGGCAACGCCACACCCGCCTTGTTGAAAAAACTGCAAGCCTTGGGCGCTGGCCCAGAGGCGGTGGCACAACTCAAACGCGCACCCGATGGCAAAGCCGAAGCCTTGTTTTACGACAGCATCGTCAAGGGTGCGAGCTTGGCTGTGGGTTTGCAAAAAGCGTTGGATGAAGCGATTGCCAAATTGCCGATTCCAAAGGTCATGAGCTACCAGCTCGAAACCGACTGTGAGTTACCTGGCTGGAGCAGCGTCCACTTTGTGCGCCCTGCGCACAGCTTGGTCGCCTTGCATGGCAGCACCGTGGTGAACGTCAAAGCTTTGGGTTTGACCGCTGGCAACAGCACGCAAGGCCACCGCTTTGAAGCCAAGGTGTCGCCTGTGATGTTGGCCAATGCCGACGTCTACGCCGACACACTCGCCAAAGACGGCGCAGTGATTGCCAGCTTCACCGAGCGTCGTGCGGAGATTGCACGCCAACTTGAAGCTGCCGCAGCCAAAGTTGGCGGCGGTGAGAATTCGAAGTCGCACGGAGCGCTCCGACCGATCGAAGATGCCGCCTTGCTCGACGAAGTGACCGCCTTGGTCGAACGTCCTAACGTCTTGGTGTGCGAGTTTGAAAAACAATTCCTCGACGTGCCACAAGAGTGCCTCATCCTCACGATGAAGGCCAACCAAAAATACTTTCCCTTGCTCGATGCAGCTGGCAAGCTCACCAATAAGTTCTTGGTGGTCAGCAACATCACACCCGATGACGCATCCGCTGTGATTGGTGGCAACGAGCGCGTGGTGCGCCCCCGTTTGGCAGACGCCAAATTCTTCTTTGACCAAGACCGCAAAAAGACACTCGCGTCGCGCGTAGACGGTTTGGCCAAGGTGGTCTATCACAACAAACTTGGCACTCAAGGTGAGCGCACCGACCGTGTACGCGCCATCGCCAAAGGCATTGCCGCTTTGTTGCCGCAAGCCAAAGATGCTGCCTTTGTGTCAGCTGTTGACGCTGCCGCGCAACTGGCCAAAACCGATTTGCTGACCGACATGGTGGGTGAGTTCCCTGAGCTGCAAGGCATCATGGGCGGCTACTACGCGCGTCACGATGGCCTGAGCGCTGATGTGGCGCAAGCGATTGAAGACCACTACAAACCCCGCTTCGCAGGCGACGAGTTGCCACGCAACACCGTGGGCGTGGTCGTGGCCTTGGCCGACAAGCTCGAAACCCTGGTCGGCATGTTTGGCATTGGCAACTTGCCCACCGGCGACAAAGACCCGTTTGCGTTGCGTCGTCACGCTTTGGGCGTGGTGCGCATGTTGAGCGAAGCCCATTTGGATGTGGGCTTGGACGCGTTGATTGCACAAGCCATCCCCGCCTTTGGCGACAAGATCACCGATCCGGCTGCTGCGTTGGCTTCGTTCATTTACGACCGCTTGTCGGGCGGCCTGCGCGAGCAAGGCTACTCGGCCCAAGAAGTCGAAGCCGTGCTGGCCTTGCGTCCACAACGTTTGAGCGATGTGGCCAAGCGCCTCACTGCCGTGCGCGCTTTTGCAGCCTTGCCCGAAAGCCCCGCCTTGGCTGCGGCCAACAAGCGCATCGGCAACGTGCTCAAAAAAGCAGGCGAGGTCGATGCCCACGTCAACACCGCCTTGTTCAAAGAAGACGCCGAGCAAGCGCTGTATGCCGTGATGCAAAAGCTGCTGCCCGAGTCCGAAGCGCAGTTCAATGCGGGCGACTACACCGCGTCCTTGCAAACCTTGGCGGCTTTGCGCTCGCCGGTCGATGCCTTCTTCGACGACGTGATGGTCAATGCCGAAGAAATGGACTTGCGCCTGAATCGCCAAGGCCTGCTCAAGTCTTTGCACCTGGCCATGAACCGCGTGGCCGATTTGTCATGCCTTGCCGCTTGATGTACCTTTGATCCCAGGCCACCCCTCCCATGTTCACCAAACTCGTCATCCTCGATCGCGACGGCACCATCAACCAAGACAGCGACGACTACGTCAAGTCTGCGGATGAATGGATCCCCTTGCCCGGCGCGCTCGAAGCCATTGCGCGTTTGAACCATGCCGGCTGGCACGTGGCGGTGGCCTCGAACCAGTCGGGCTTGGGCCGTGGGCTGTTTGATGTGGCCGCACTCAACGCCATGCACAGCAAAATGCACAAGCTCTTGGGCGCGGCAGGTGGGCGCATTGATGCTGTGTTTTATTGCCCGCACAGCCCCGAAGAAAGTTGCACCTGTCGCAAGCCCGCCTCGGGTTTGTTCGAGCAAATCGGCGAGCGCTATGGCATGGACTTGCACGGCGTGCCCTCTGTGGGCGACACCTTGCGCGACTTGCAAGCCGGTGCTGCGGTCGGTTGCAGCCCACACTTGGTGCTCACCGGCAAAGGTGAAAAATTCAAAGACAAGGCCTTGCCCGACGAGTTTCCGGCAGGTACACAAGTGCATGCCGACTTGTCCGCTTTTGCGGACTGGTTGATCGCACAGCCTGGCCCCCATGGCAAACCTGCGGCCAAGAGCCCACCCAAACCAGGAGCAAGCGCATGATGGCTTTGATTCGATCGTCGCTGCACATGGCGTTCATGTTCTTCACCGTGATCCCCTACGCCTTGCTCATCGTGGTCGCATCGTTGCTCGGCACACCGGGCAACAAGCTTTATCTCATCGCGCAGCGCTGGCTTACCCTGAGCATTGACGCCGCCCGCGTCATCATGGGCATTCGCTACCAAATCCACGGCCAAGAGAACTTGCCTGTGGGCGACACCAGTCCGGCGATTTTGTTGGTCAAACACCAATCGACCTACGAGACTTTTTTGATGCCCGCCATCATGCCGCACCCGCTGGCGTATGTCTTCAAACGCGAGCTGTTGTATGTGCCGTTTTTTGGCTGGGCCATTGGCAAACTCGACATGATTCACATCGACCGCAGCCAGCGCGCCAAAGCTTTTGCCAAAGTGGTGGAGCAGGGCCAAGCGCTGCTGGCGCAAGGCGTGTGGGTCATCATGTTTCCTGAAGGCACGCGCATTCCACGCGGCCAACGTGGCAGCTACAAAAGCGGTGGCGCACGCCTGGCCATCGCCACCGGCGCCCCGGTCATTCCTATCGCGGTCACTTCGGCCAAATGCTGGCCACGCAAAGCCTTCATCAAATACCCGGGCGTGGTCGATGTGTCGATTGGCCAGCCCATCCCCAGTGTGGGGCGTGATGCCGACGAGCTGACCCGTGAAGTTGAAGAATGGATCGAGGCCGAAATGCAGCGCCTCGACCCCGAGGCTTACGCTAGAGACCTGTGAACCTGCTCGTGTGCGTCCACGCCTGAGTCCCAAGCCATGAGCGCCATCGCATGAGCCGCTTCTTGCAACTCGTGCTCGATTTGTTTGACGCGCCTGCGCCGTCAACACCCACCCAGCCACCCCGCCCAGATGCGCGCCTGCCTGTGCCCAAGCCGGTGCAAGGCCCACACCCACCTTCTGAGCCTTTGGGCCAGGTGCTGCCCAAAGCCCAATACACCCATCCACGCGCCACGCGGCGCATCCAACTGGGCACGACAGACGTGGCCTATGCCTTTCGCCGCAGCAAGCGCCGCACCATTGGCATGGCCGTGGGGCCCGATGGCTTGGAGGTGAGTGCTCCGCGCTGGGTCACGCTGGGTGAGGTGGAGTCGGCTTTGCGCGAGAAGGGCGACTGGATTGCCCGCAAACTGGTCGAGATGGGCGAGCGCCAACAACAACTCGGCGCAGCCCGCATCGTGTGGTGCGATGGCGTCGTCATTCCTTATTTAGGCGATCAACTGCAAGTCGTGCTCGACTCCACTGCCGTGTTGAAAAAAAGCAGCGCCCAGCTTGAACTGGCCCCTGCCTCTGCGGCTGCAAACCGCCAACCCTGCGGGCCAGATGAGGCGAGCGATGCACTCTCTCACGCCCACATACAGGTCCACACCTTGCGCCTGGGCCTGCCGCTCAACGCCCAACCCGAGCAAATTCGCGATGCGGTGCAAGCCTGGCTGATGCGTCAAGCCAAAGCCCTGTTTGTGGCGCGGCTCAACCACTTTGCGCCGCTTTTGAGCGTGCAGTGGCAACGGGTGTCGCTCAGCAGTGCGGCCACCCGCTGGGGCAGTGCCAGCGCCAACGGTGCCATTCGGCTCAATTGGCGTCTGGTGCACCACAAACTGGATGTGATTGACTATGTGGTGGCCCACGAACTCAGCCATTTGCGGGTGATGGACCACAGCCCGCGTTTTTGGGACACGGTCGAAAGTGTCATGCCCGACTATGCGCAACGCCGCCGGGTTCTTAAGGATGAACCCTTACCTCCCTGGTCTTGATTGGCTTTCCCGTCATTTGCCGTCATAATTGACGTTTACGTAAACGTAAACTTCAAACATGGCCACCACCTATTCCATCAGCGACTTGGCGCGAGAGTTCGATCTCACCACCCGCGCCATCCGTTTCTACGAAGACATGGGGCTGCTCCAGCCGGAGCGCTCGGGCCCGGGCGGACGCAACCGCGTCTACAGCCACCGCGACCGCACCCGCTTGAAGCTCACCTTGCGCGCCAAGCGTTTGGGCCTGTCGTTGACCGAGGCCAAAGACATCATCGACATGTACGACAGCCCACGTGACACCGGGCCACAACTGGAAAAGTTTTTGGTGGTGCTGGCCGAGCACCGCCGCCAGCTTGAAGCGCAGATGGCCGAGATCGAAGCCAACCTCGACGAAGTCAAGGTGCACGAAAAAGAAGCGCGCAGCTTGCTGGCCAAGCAGGCGACCGCCAAAGCGACGAAGGCAAGCAAAGCATGAGTACGCCAACCCAAGACCACACCGCACATCCCGCGTTGTATGCCCGTATCGAAGCCAGCTTTGTGCGCCAGGGCATGATGAAGCACCTGGGTGCACGCTTGGTGGCCGTGGCACCGGGCGAGGTGGAAATTGCCTTGCCGTATTCCGAGCGCGTCACCCAGCAACAAGGCGGCTACCACGGCGGGGCCATGGGCGCGCTGGCCGACATTGCCGCAGGTTATGCCGGTCTCACCCTGGCCGCGGAAGGCCAAGAGGTGGCCACCGTCGAATACAAGATCAACTTTTTAGCCGCCTTCTCGGGTGGCGAATTGCGTGCCCGTGGCCATGTGGTGCGCGCAGGCAAGCGACTCATCATCACCACCGCCGAAGTGGTGCATTTGGACGACGATGGCGGCGAATCGCCCTGCGCCTTGATGCAGCAAACCTTGGCCGTCGTCAAACAAACCTACTGAGATACACAGGAGACCACCATGAACAACCTGCCCGGACTGAACTTTCAATTGGGAGAAGACATCGACGCCTTGCGCGACGCCGTGCGCGAATTCGCGCAAGCCGAGATTGCGCCGCGTGCCGCGCAAATCGACCATGACGACCAGTTCCCCATGGACCTGTGGCGCAAGATGGGCGACTTGGGCGTGCTGGGCATCACCGTCGGTGAGGAATACGGCGGCGCCAACATGGGCTACCTCGCCCACATGATTGCGATGGAAGAAATCTCGCGCGCTTCGGCCAGCGTGGGCCTGTCCTACGGTGCACACAGCAATTTGTGCGTGAACCAAATCAAACGCAATGGCACCGAGGCACAACGTCAAAAGTACCTGCCCAAACTCATCAGCGGTGAGCACGTGGGTGCGCTCGCCATGTCTGAGCCCGGCGCTGGGTCGGATGTGATCAGCATGAAGCTCAAGGCCGAGGACAAAGGCGGCTACTACCTGCTCAACGGCAACAAGATGTGGATCACCAATGGCCCCGATGCCGACACCTTGGTGGTCTATGCCAAGACCGAGCCCGAGCTCGGGGCGCGCGGCGTGACCGCCTTCTTGATTGAAAAAGGCATGAAAGGCTTCAGCATTGCGCAAAAGCTCGATAAGCTGGGCATGCGCGGCAGCCACACCGGCGAGCTGGTGTTTCAAAACGTGGAGGTGCCTGAGAGCCACATCTTGGGTGGTTTGAACAATGGCGCCAAAGTGCTGATGAGCGGTTTGGACTACGAGCGTGCCGTGCTCACGGGTGGTCCCTTGGGCATCATGCAAGCGGTGATGGACAACGTCATCCCCTACATCCACGACCGCAAGCAGTTTGGCCAAAGCATTGGCGAATTCCAACTCATCCAAGGCAAGGTGGCCGACATGTACACCGTGTTGCAAGCGGGGCGCTCGTTTGCCTACACCGTGGCGAAAAATCTTGACTTGTTGGGCACCGACCACGTGCGCCAAGTGCGCAAAGACTGCGCCTCCGTCATTTTGTGGACGGCCGAAAAAGCCACCTGGATGGCCGGCGAAGGCGTGCAGATTTTTGGCGGCAATGGCTACATCAACGAATACCCCTTGGGCCGCTTGTGGCGTGACGCCAAGTTGTACGAAATTGGTGCGGGCACCAGCGAAATCCGTCGCATGCTGATTGGCCGCGAATTGTTTGCCGAGACAATGTAAGGATATCTCGCCCTGCGTAGCATCTGGGGTGGATCATCCATCCATGCAACAGGGAACACACCATGTCACACGCACTGCAACATCTTTTTGACAACAACCGCGAATGGGCCACGCGCATGGAGCGCGAGCAGCCCGGCTTTTTCTCGCGTCTGTCGCAGCAACAAAACCCTAAGTACTTGTGGATTGGTTGTTCGGACAGTCGCGTGCCTGCCAACCAAATCACCGGCCTGGACCCTGGCGAGGTGTTTGTGCATCGCAACGTGGCCAACGTGGTGGTGCACTCGGATTTGAATGCCTTGTCGGTCATTCAGTACGCCGTTGACTTTTTGAAGGTCGAGCACATTTTGGTGGTGGGCCACTACGGTTGTGGCGGCGTGTTGGCCACCTTGCGTGGCGCGCGCGTGGGCCTGGCCGACAACTGGTTGCGCCATGTGCATGATGTGAAGATTCGCCACCGCCGCCGCATTGACCACTTGCCCGTGGCCGTGCAAGAAGACGTCCTGTGCGAGATGAATGTGATTGAACAAGTCGGTAACGTGGCCTTGAGCAATGTGCTGCAAGACGCCTGGGCCCGTGGCCAAAAAGTGTCGGTGCACGGTTGGTGCTACGGCCTCAAAGACGGCATGGCCAAAGACTTGGGCGTGAGCATGAGCCATCCCGGCGAGGTGATGAGCGTGTTTCGCAACGGCCTCAAACGCTATCCCCGCGGAGCCTGATCGCTCCTGCATTCCTCTTTTTCTTTCGACACAAAGGACACCCCATGAGTACCTCTCCACAAGACCCCATCGTCATCGTCAGCGCTGCACGTACCCCCATGGGCAGCTTTCAAGGCGACTTCTCGAGCTTGGCCGCCCACGATTTGGGTGGTGCTGCCATCAAGGCTGCGGTCGAGCGCGCTGGCATTTCGCCAGAGTTGGTGACCGAGGTTTTGTTTGGCAACTGTTTGATGGCTGGTCAAGGCCAAGCCCCTGCGCGTCAGGCCGGCTTCAAAGGCGGTTTGCCCAAGAGCGCTGGCGCTGTGACTTTGTCAAAGATGTGCGGCTCGGGCATGCGCGCCGCCATGTTTGCGCACGACATGTTGTTGGCGGGCACGCACGAGGTGCTGGTGGCTGGCGGCATGGAGAGCATGACCAACGCCCCCTACCTCATGCTCAAAGGCCGTGGCGGTTACCGCTTGGGCCACGACCGCATCTTCGACCACATGATGCTCGACGGTTTGGAAGACGCCTACGAACCCGGCCGCAGCATGGGCACCTTCGGTGAAGACTGCGCGGCCAAATACAGCTTCACCCGTGCTGAGCAAGACGCCTTTGCCACCGCCAGCGTGCAGCGTGCCAAAGCCGCCACCGAGAGCGGTGCATTTGCGACAGAAATCACGCCCGTCACCGTCAAGACCCGTGCCGGTGAAACCGTGGTGTCGATTGACGAAGGCCCCGGCAAAGTCAAGCTCGACAAAATTGCATCGCTCAAACCTGCGTTCAAAAAAGACGGCACCATCACAGCCGCCTCCAGCTCGTCCATCAATGACGGCGCTGCCGCCATGGTGTTGATGCGCGAGAGCACTGCCAAGAAATTGGGCTGCAAGCCTTTGGCTCGCATCGTCAGCCACGCCACCCACGCGCAAGAGCCCGAGTGGTTTGCCACTGCACCTGTGGGTGCCACACAAAAAGCCTTAGCAAAAGCAGGCTGGAAAGTGGAAGACGTGGACCTGTGGGAAGTCAACGAAGCCTTCGCCGTGGTGCCCATGGCCTTGATGAAAGAGCTCAACGTGTCGCACGACAAGGTCAACGTCAACGGTGGCGCCTGTGCCTTGGGTCACCCCATCGGCGCATCGGGTGCCCGCATCATGGTCACGCTCATCCATGCGCTCAAAGCACGCGGTCTGAAAAAAGGCTTGGCCACTTTGTGCATCGGCGGCGGCGAAGGTACAGCGGTCGCACTCGAACTCGTTTAAGTTTCAGACATGCCTACCGCACTCATCATCGGCGCGTCGCGTGGCATCGGGCGAGAACTGGTTCGCCAATACGTGGCGGACGGCTGGCGCGTGATGGCGACCGCGCGTGGTGAGGCGGACTTGGCCCAGCTCCAAAGCCTAGGTGTGCAAGCCTTGCGGGTCGATGTGGCCAACCCGGCCAGCGTCACGTCGTTGGCGTGGTTGCTCGATGGTGAAAAGCTGGATGTGGCCCTGTATGTGGCGGGCGTGATGGACCGTGCCAGTGCCAGCACGCCGCCCACGCAAGATGCTTTTGATCGGGTGATGCACACCAACGTCATGGGCGCGATGATGGCCATTCCCCAAATTGCGCCCATGGTTGAAGAGTCCGGCGGTGTGCTGGCCTGCATCAGCAGTGTGATGGGCAGCTTGCAAGGCACGCGCAGCAGCGATGCGGCGTTGTACCGCATCAGCAAGGCGGCGCTCAATATGGTGGTGCGCACCGCGCAGCCCGAGTACCCACGCGCACGTCTCGTGGCCATGCACCCAGGGTGGGTGCAAACCGAGATGGGCGGTGCCAACGCCACGCTCACGCCAGAAGATGCGGTGACGCGCATGCGCCAAACCCTGGCGCGCCTCACGCCCGAGCAAGGTGGGCAGTTCTTGTCTTACGACGGCAGCACCATTGCTTGGTGATCTGCTTTGCGCATTCAGTAACCCCTTCATTTCACAACGGATCAAGCCATGTTGCTCACCCCTGACCAAATCATGATTCGCGATGCTGTGCGCGACTTTGCCCAACAAGAACTCTGGCCCCACGCCGCCCAGTGGGACAAAGAACACACCTTTCCGCACGAGGTGCACAAGGGTTTGGCCGCCCTGGGCGCCTATGGCATTTGCGTGCCTGAAGAGCTGGGCGGTGCAGGCTTGAACTACCTCACCCTCGCCTTGGTGTTGGAAGAAATCGCCGCGGGCGATGGTGGCACCAGCACTGCCATCAGCGTGACCAACTGTCCGGTCAACGCCATCCTCATGCGCTACGGCAACGATGCGCAGAAAAAGAAATGGCTCACTGAACTGGCCCAAGGCAATATGCTCGGCGCGTTTTGTTTGACCGAGCCGCATGTGGGCTCGGACGCCTCGGCGCTGCGCACCACCGCCATCAAAGAGGGGGGTGAATACGTCATCAACGGCGTCAAGCAGTTCATCACCAGCGGCAAAAACGGCCATGTGGCCATCGTCATCGCGGTGACCGACAAGGGCGCGGGCAAGAAGGGCATGAGCGCCTTCATCGTGCCCACCAATGCACCGGGTTACCAAGTGGCTCGCCTCGAAGACAAACTCGGCCAGCACAGCAGCGACACCGCGCAAATCAATTTCGACAACTGCCGCATCCCCGCCGAGAACCTGATTGGCCAAGAGGGTGAGGGCTACAAAATTGCCCTGTCTGCCCTGGAAGGTGGGCGCATTG
>Ga0228701_1002078_pt1 | contig 12495 bp, 9 predicted proteins | sample McNCre117_Aug_MG_2_FD_178017 | JGI IMG/M metagenome (GOLD analysis project Ga0228701, IMG submission 178017) | Freshwater microbial communities from McNutts Creek, Athens, Georgia, United States - 11-17_Aug_MG | ecosystem: Environmental > Aquatic > Freshwater > Creek | place: USA: Georgia...
AGGGTGGTAACGCTGATTGCGCCCTGGCGGGTTGAAGTACCGATGCAGTCGGCACCGGTGTCTCCACCACCAAGCACGATTACGTGCTTGCCCTTGGCGTGAATCTGGTTCTCTAGGGTGTCGCCGGCTACTGCCTTGTTGCCCTGGGTTAGGAACTCCATGGCGAAATGAACACCGTCAAGCTGGCGGCCAGGAATAGCTAGGTCGCGTGGCTTGGTGGCGCCGGTGGCTACTAGAACTGCGTCGTAGCGGCTGCGGAGGTCTTCCCAGGTGATGTCCTCACCGATGTTTACACCGGCGCGGAAACGAACACCCTCGGCCTCTAGCTGGGCTAGACGGCGGTCGATGTGGGTCTTTTCCATCTTGAAGTCTGGGATGCCGTAACGCAGCAGACCACCGATGCGGTCGTCGCGCTCGTAAACGGCAACGGTGTGACCGGCGCGAGCAAGCTGCTGCGCGGCGGCTAGGCCGGCAGGACCCGAACCAACAACGGCAACGGTCTTTCCGGTCATGCGCTCTGGAGAGTGCGAGGTAACCCAGCCCTTGTCGAAGGCCTCATCGATGATGCTGACCTCCACCTCCTTGATGGTCACAGCAGGCTGGTTGATGCCAAGCACACAGGCAGATTCGCAAGGTGCTGGGCACAGACGGCCGGTGAACTCAGGGAAGTTGTTGGTCTGGTGCAGTCGCTCGATGGCAACCTTACCCTGGTTGCGCCAGGTTAGGTCGTTCCACTCTGGAATCAGGTTGCCTAGTGGGCAGCCCTGGTGGCAGAAAGGTACGCCACAGTCCATGCAACGGCCGGCCTGAGCACGAACCACTGCCTGATCGCGCTTCTCGTAGACCTCTTTCCAGTCCTGGATGCGGATGTCGACAGGGCGACGCTTAGCGGTCTCGCGCTCGGTGAGCTTGAGGAAGCCTCTTGGATCAGCCACGGGTAACCTCCAGAATCTGCTCCCAAACGACTTCGCCGTCTGGGTCTACGCCCTCGGCCACGGCCTTCTCGCGGATGCTGAGCACCGCTGCGTAGTCGCGTGGCAGGACACGTACAAAGTGGGCAAGCTCGGTCTCGAAGTTGGCCAAGATGCGCTCGGCAACAGCCGAACCGGTCTCGGCAACGTGTGCCTCGAGAAGAGTCTTGAGGGCAACTGCGTCGTTGGCTTCAAGTGCACCGATGTGCAGTTCGCCAGCGGCGAGGGCCTCGTGGTTAACGCGGTCTCCGCGCAGCTTGTAAACGTAAGCAACACCACCGGACATACCGGCACCGAGGTTGCGGCCGGTCTTGCCGAGGATAACGGCGGTTCCACCAGTCATGTACTCAAGTGCGTGGTCGCCCACACCCTCACAGACCGCTGCAACACCCGAGTTACGAACCAGGAAGCGCTCTCCTACGATGCCGCGGAAGAACATGCTTCCACTGGTGGCACCGTAACCGATGACGTTACCGGCGATGATGTTCTCTTCGGCCAGGAATGGCGAGTTGGCGTGTGGCTTGACCACGATGGTTCCGCCCGAAAGGCCCTTACCCACGTAGTCGTTGCTGTCGCCGGTGAGCGAAAGCTTGATGCCCTTAGGAACGAACGCACCGAACGACTGACCGGCAGCACCGGTTAGGTTCACGGTGATGGTGCCCTCTGGGAGTGCCTCAACGCCGTAAGCCTTGGTCAGCTCGTTGCCCAGCATGGTTCCAACAGCCTGGTCTACGTTGGTGATTGGCAGGTTGATGACAACCGACTTGGCGCTCTTGAGGGCGTCTTCGGCGGCAGCAATCAGCTTGTGGTCGAAGTGCTTCTCAAGCTCGTGGTCCTGGAAGGTGGTGCGGCTGCGGTTCTCTTCTGGGCCGAAGACCGGACCAGCCAGGATTGGGCTTAGGTCTAGGCCGTCTGCCTTCCAGTGGCTGATGGCGCGGTTCATGTCCAGCATCTGAGCCTGGCCAACGGCCTCTTCGATCGAGCGGAAACCTAGAGCAGCAAGGTACTCGCGTACCTCCTGAGCTAGGAACTCGAAGAAGTTGACAACGTGGTCTGCCTGACCGGTGAAACGAGCACGAAGTGCAGGGTTCTGGGTGGCAACGCCAACTGGGCAGGTGTCTAGGTTGCAAACGCGCATCATGATGCAGCCCTCAACAACCAGCGGAGCGGTAGCAAAACCGAACTCTTCGGCACCGAGAAGCGCAGCGATGACTACGTCGCGGCCGGTCTTCATCTGGCCGTCAACCTGAACGGTTACGCGGTCGCGTAGGCCGTTTAGCATCAGGGTCTGCTGTGCCTCTGCAAGGCCAAGCTCCCAAGGGGTTCCGGCGTGCTTCAGCGAGTTGAGCGGGCTGGCACCGGTACCACCATCGTGGCCCGAAACCAGAATTACGTCGGCCTTGGCCTTGGCAACACCGGCTGCAACGGTACCGATTCCAACCTGCGAAACCAACTTGACGTGAACGCGAGCGGCACGGTTGGCGCGCTTGACGTCGAAGATCAGCTGCTTGAGGTCTTCAATCGAGTAGATGTCGTGGTGAGGAGGTGGCGAGATAAGGCCAACACCTGCGGTGGAGTGACGGGTACGAGCAACCCAAGGGTAAACCTTGTTTGGTGGCAGCTGGCCACCCTCACCAGGCTTTGCGCCCTGTGCCATCTTGATCTGGATGTCGTCGGCGTGAGTGAGGTACATGCTGGTCACACCGAAGCGACCGGATGCAACCTGCTTCACAGCAGAGCGACGGGTTGGGTCTAGCAGACGCTCTACGTCCTCGCCGCCCTCACCGGTGTTGCTCTTGCCGCCCAGACGGTTCATGGCGATTGCCAGAGTCTCGTGGGCTTCCTTGGAGATGGAGCCGTAGGACATCGCACCGGTTGAGAAGCGCTTTACGATCTCAGAGATTGGCTCAACCTCATCGATGGAAACCGCAGGGCGAACGCCGGTGCGCAGGGTGAACAGACCACGAAGGGTCATCAGGTTCTCGGCCTGGTCATCAACCGACTTGGTGTAGTCGCGGAAGATGTCCATGCTCTTGGTCTTGGTGGAGTGCTGCAGCTTGAAGATGGTCTCCGGGCTAAACAGGTGAGCCGGGCCTTCGCGACGCCACTGGTACTCGCCGCCAACCTCAAGCAACTGGTGCACATTGGTGACCTCGTCGATTGGGTAGGCGCTCTTGTGACGAGCTGCGTTCTCCTCGTGAATTACCTCGATGCCGATACCGCCAAGCTGGCTGGTGGTGCCGGTGAAGTAGGTGTCAACAAACTCCTGGCTGAGACCGATGGCCTCAAACACCTGGGCTCCCGAGTATGACGAGACGGTAGAAATACCCATCTTCGACATGATCTTGAGAACACCCTTGCCAAGACCCTTGATGAGGTTCTTGGATGCCTTCTCGATGCTTACGCCCTCGATTAGGCCGTCCTTGACCATCTGCTCACAGGATTCCATGGCTAGGTAAGGGTTGACGGCTGCGGCACCGTAACCGATGAGAGCGGCGATGTGGTGAACCTCGCGGGCGTCGGCTGCCTCAACAACCAGGCCAACCATGGTGCGGCGGCCGGTGCGGATGAGGTGGTGGTGAACTGCGCTGGTGAGCAGCAACGATGGAATCGGTGCTAGTTCACGGTTGCTGTCGCGGTCTGAAAGAATCAGGTACTTGGCGTCGTCGTTGATGGCGGCGTCAACCTCATCGAAGATTTCGCGGATACGGCTGGCAAGAGCCTCGGCTCCCCCATCCACGCGGTAAAGACCCTCAACGGTGAATGCGTTGCCGGCACCTGGCTTCTCGTCGATGTGCTTGATCTTGGCAAGCTCATCGTTGCTTAGAACCGGGAAGCTCAGCGAAATCTGGCGAGCGTGCTCAGGAGTGGCAGCCAAAACGTTGCCCTCCGGGCCAATGCCGGTGCCAAGTGAGGTAACAACCTCTTCACGGATGCTGTCTAGCGGCGGGTTGGTTACCTGTGCAAACTGCTGCACGAAGTAGTCGAAGATTAGGCGTGGGCGGCTTGAGATAGCGGCGATTGGGGTGTCGCTACCCATGGCGCCAACAGGCTCTGCGCCGGTCTTGGCCATCGGTGCCAGCAGGATACGAAGCTCTTCCTGGGTGTAACCGAAGGTGCGCTGACGGCGGTTTACGCTGCTTGCGGTGTGCGCGATGTGCTCGCGGTCTGGTAGCTCGTCCAGCTTGATGCGGTTCTGCTCCAGCCATTCGCCCCAAGGCTCAAGGGCGGCAATCTCAGACTTGATCTCGTCGTCGTCGATTAGACGACCGCTGACGGTGTCTGCGATGAACATGCGGCCAGGCTGCAGACGACCCTTGCGGACAATCTTGGCTGGGTCGATGTTGACCACACCGATTTCGGAGGCGAGAACTACCAGGCCGTCGTCGGTGATGACGTAGCGACCTGGGCGCAGACCGTTGCGGTCTAGGGTTGCGCCAACTAGCGAGCCATCGGTGAAGATAACTGCGGCAGGGCCGTCCCATGGCTCCATGAGCATGCTGTGGTAGTCGTAGAAGTTCTTGCGAGCAGGCTCGATGTCGGTCTGCTTCTCCCAAGCCTCTGGGATCATCATCATCATGGCGTGAGGCAGGCTGCGGCCGCCAAGGTACAGCAGCTCTACAACCTCGTCGAACGAGGCCGAGTCGGAGCCGGCTGGGGTGATGATTGGGCTGAGCTGCTTTAGGTCGCCAAGTTCTGGGCTGGAAAGCTGGGCCTCGCGGGCGCGCATCCAGTTGCGGTTTCCCTTTACGGTGTTGATCTCACCGTTGTGCGCAATCATGCGGAACGGGTGAGCCAGAGGCCACGATGGGAAGGTGTTGGTGCTGAAGCGCGAGTGAACCAGAGCCAAGGTGGAGGCAAAGCGCTCGTCGCTTAGGTCTGGGTAGAACGGCTCAAGCTGCAGGGTGGTAACCATGCCCTTGTACACCAGGGTGCGGCTAGAAAGCGATGGGTGGTAGATGCCCAGGCTGCGCTCCGAGCGGTTGCGCAGACGGAAGGTGCGACGCTCCAGCTCGATGCCGCTGATGCCGTCAACCGGTGCAACGAATACCTGCTCGATGAATGGCTGAGCGGCACGGGCTAGGTCACCGAGGACCTCCGGGCGAACCGGAACCTCGCGCCAGCCAAGCACCTGAAGCTTCTCTTGGGCGGCAAGCTTCTCGAAGCCAGCCTTCTCGTGAGCGCGCTCATCGGCATTGGTGGAAAGGAAAACCAGACCAGCGGCGTAACCACCGGCGGCAGGAAGTTCGAAGCCAGCAACGGCGCGCAGGAAGGCGTCTGGAAGCTGGGTGAGGATACCGGCGCCATCGCCAGTACCGGCGTCGGAGCCAACAGCACCGCGGTGCTCGAGGTTGGTTAGCGCGCTAAGTGCGGTGTCGATGATGTCATGTCCGGGAGTGCCACGGAGGGTAGCGACCATTGCCAGACCACAGGCGTCCTTGTCGAACGCGGGGTCGTATAGGCCAACCTTGCCGGGCGCGGTTGAGAAGCGCTCGAACGGGGACATAACAGACATGCCAAATCCAATCAATCAGTGAGTGAAGACTGGGGACAACGCTGGCCCGATTACCGCTAACATCGCGGTTGAATTGTTTGGTGCCGAGAGATCTGCGCTTTTGGCGGCTTATGAACTGCCTTTTAGGGATTTAGACAAAAATCCCAAGGAATTACTCAGACTTAGATTGTACCTCATCGGTGCTGGATTCCAACGCCTCTTCGATGTCCGCCGCGGCTTCTTCCGCGGTTTCGATGTGGGTGACCGGAGCACGTCCTGGAAGGTAAATCGAGAGCTCAACGCCGGTGTGCTTGCGGCTCTGGTACCAGAACAACGCAATGCCAAGAGCAACGCCGCCGATGGCCGACCAAACGTTGGTGCGAAGGCCAAGGAACACGTAGGCAGGGTCGAGGCGAATCGACTCGATGAAGATGCGACCAAACGAGTAGTAGATCAGGTACGAGGCAAACATCTTGCCCCACTGCAGGTTGAAGCGCTTCTCTGCCCAGAGCAGCACGAAGATGCCAAGCAGGCTCCAGAGCGACTCGTAAAGGAAGGTTGGCTGGAAAAGCTGACCGGCAGGCAGACCCACTGGGTAGGCCGCGTTGTCCTGAGGGATTTCTAGACCCCAAGGCAGGCTGGTTGGGGTGCCGAAAAGCTCGTTGTTGAAGAAGTTACCCCAACGACCAATTGCCTGAGCCAGCAGAAGACCTGGAACCAGTGCATCGGCGTAGGCAAAGAACTTGATGCCGGCCATGCGGGCACCGATGTAGGCACCGATGGCACCGAAGATTAGGCCGCCGTAGATTGCAAGGCCGCCCTCCCAGATGTAGAACATGGCAAGCGGGTTCTTACCGGTGCCGAAGTAGTCGTTTGCATGGGTGAGTACGTGGAACAGACGCGCGCCGGCAATGCCAAACGGCACAGTCCAGATGGCGATGTCTACTGCCAGGCCGGCCTTGGCGCCGCGATTGCGCAGACGAATAGCCGAAGCAACGATTGCAAGCACAATGCCAACGATGATGAAGAGCGCATAGAAGCGAATAAGGAACGGTCCAGCCTGGAAGTTGTTGACTGTTGGGCTTGGAATGCTTGCGATGAAACGGTTCACTGCTTATTTCTCCTGGATTGCCGGAATTACCGGTTCAGCTTCGATGCTAGTTCGGAAACCTTTAGTTTTAGTGCGTCAATTCCGCCATCCTGGTAGGCGCGTACGAACGCGCTTCCAACAATAGCCCCATCGGCGTACTCGTTGACTTCGGCCACCTGTTCGGCGGTTGAAATTCCAATGCCCACGCAGGTGTTCTGCGCGGTGCTGGCGGTGCGAACACCGGCAACCACCTTGCGAGCCTGCTGGTCTAGTTCGGCGCGGGCACCGGTGATGCCCATGGTGGAAACCGCATAGACAAAACCGCGGCTCAGATCGGTGGCAACCTGGATGCGCTCCGGGGTGCTGGTTGGCGCTGCCAGGAAGACGCGGTCTAGGTTGTGGGCGTCGCTGGCGCTAAGCCATTCCTTAGCCTCATCCGGAATGAGGTCTGGGGTGATTAGCCCTGCTCCCCCGGCGGCGGCAAGATCGGCTGCAAAACGCTCTACGCCGTACTGAACCACTGGGTTCCAGTAGGTCATGACCAAAACTGGGGTGTCCACGCGATCGGTGATCTGCTTGACTGCCTCGAACACCTGCTTCAACTTGAAGCCGCCCTCAAGCGCCTCAAGGGTTGCGGCCTGAATGACAGCGCCGTCCATAACTGGGTCGCTGTAAGGCACACCCAGCTCTAGAACGTCAACGCCGTTTTCGCACATGGCAACTGCGGCTTCAACCGACTCCTGCAGGCTTGGGTAGCCGGCAGGGAAGTAGCCAACCAGTGAACCCTTGCCGGATTCCTTGCGGGACTTCAAAACCTCTGCGGTAGTTGGGCGAGCCATTAGTTCTTGTCCTCCGAGATGAAACCGAAGTACTTGGCTGCGGTCTCCATGTCCTTGTCGCCGCGGCCCGAGAGGTTCACCAAGATGGATGAACCGGCTGGGAGTTCCTTGGCCAACTTGAGTGCACCGGCCAGCGCGTGCGAGGTCTCGATGGCAGGGATGATGCCCTCGGTGCGGCTGAGCTCAAGCATTGCGTCCATTGCCTCGGCATCCGAGATGCCACGGTATTGAGCGCGACCAAGGTCCTTGAGCCAGGCGTGCTCTGGGCCGATGCCTGGGTAGTCGAGGCCGGCGCTGATGCTGTGGCTCTCGATTGTCTGGCCGTCTTCGTCCTGCAGCATGTAGCTGCGGGCACCGTGTAGCACACCAGGGCGGCCGTAGGTAAGAGTGGCTGCGTGGCGTGGGGTGTCCAGGCCGTCGCCGGCTGCCTCAAAGCCGTGCAGCTGCACATCGGCGTCGTCTAGGAAGGCGTGGAACAGGCCGATGGCGTTGGAGCCACCGCCCACGCAGGCAGCCAATGCGGTTGGCAGGAAGCCAAACTCGTCTAGCATCTGCTGACGGGCCTCATTACCAATCACCGAGTGGAAGTCGCGAACCATGGCTGGGAACGGGTGTGGGCCGGCAACGGTGCCAAGTAGGTAGTGGGTGTTGTCCACGTTGGCTACCCAGTCGCGCAGCGCCTCATTGATGGCGTCCTTCAGAGTGCGGCTACCCGACTTAACGGCGATGACCTCGGCACCCAGCAGGCGCATGCGGGCAACGTTTAGAGCCTGGCGCTCGGTGTCAACCTCGCCCATGTACACCACGCACTCGAGGCCAAACAGGGCTGCAGCGGTTGCGCTGGCAACGCCGTGCTGGCCGGCGCCGGTTTCGGCAATGATGCGAGTCTTGCCCATACGCTTGGCAAGCAGAGCCTGACCGAGCACGTTGTTGATCTTGTGGCTGCCGGTGTGGTTTAGGTCTTCACGCTTGAGGAAGATGCGCACATCCGGGTTTGCCAGGGCAGCGAAGCGCTTGGCCTCGGTGATGATGCTTGGGCGGCCGGTGTAGGTGCGGTGCAGCTCGGCAAGTTCGAAGGCAAACTCAGGGTCGGCCTTGGCGATGTTATAGGTCTCGGTTAGCTGGTCGAGTGCAGCAATCAGTGATTCTGGCACGTAGCGACCACCAAATTCGCCAAAGTAAGGGCCCTCTTCGGCGCGCAGACTCTTTGGGTTTTGGGTTTCAGTCATGGCTACAACTTTACGGGTTGAAGGTGGGCTAGCCGGCCTGCAGGAAGGACTTCAGCATTGCGGCAGGGTCGTTGGTAACTAGGGCCTCGCCAACCAGCACCACGTCTGCTCCGGCGGCGCGGTAGTGAGCCACGTCGTCTGCGTTGCGAACGGCGCTTTCGGCCACCTTGATAACACCGGCAGGAATGGCCGGGGCGAGGGTGGCAAACAGGTTGCGATCGGTCTGGAAGGTGGAGAGGTCGCGGGCGTTTACACCCAGCAACTTGGCATCGATGTCCAGGGCGCGGCTGAGTTCGTCGGCGTCGTGAGTTTCGATGAAGGCGGTCATGCCCAGCTCTTCGGTGAAGTGCTTTAGACGCAGGATGGTCTTCTGGTCTAGGCCGGCAACAATCAATAGGATGATGTCGGCTCCGGCGGCACGGCCCTCAAGGATCTGGTACTCGTTGGCGATGAAGTCTTTGCGCAGCAGCGGCACATTTACCTTGGCGCGCACGGCACGAAGGTCGTCCATGCTGCCCTTGAACTTGCGCATCTCGGTGAGAACACTGATTGCGGAGGCGCCATTGTTGGCATAAATCTCGGCCAGCAGCGCTGGGTCAGGGATTTCGGCCATGTCGCCGCGAGAAGGCGAAGCACGCTTTACCTCGGCCAAAACCTTGATCTGGTCGGCCGGCTTTAGAAACTCGAGGGCGTTGAGTGCGGGATGAGCAGCCAGAGCAGCCTTTTCAACCTGAGCGAGGCTGATTTGCTCTTGACGCTTAGCAGAATCTGCAACGGAACCCGCGTAGAGTTCCTCGAGCACTAGTGGCTCTTGGTCTTGCTGCCGCCTACGCCGTAGCCAGCCTGCTTGAGGATGAAACCTACAACTAGACCGGCAACTGCTAGGCCTGCGGATGCCCAGACCAGAACTGGCTGGTCTACCCAGAAGAACCAGGTGCCAAATGCGGTAGCAACCATGATGATGGTCACGGTGGTCCAAGAAGCTACGGAGTTGCCGTGGCCTGGGTCATTGCTGGACATTTGTTGCCTTTCGTTGCGCTCTAAAAAATACTAGCAAAACCGCTAGCGCTGGGAGTCCCAGAGCGAGATGGCGTCGCCTTTTGTATCGGTGGTCTTGGCTGGCTTGGTCTTAGCCGCGGTGCCCTTTTCGGCACCCACCTTGGTGCTGGTGGATTTGGTGCCGGCTGCCTTCTGTGGCTTCGCGTACTTGTCGGCCTTGGCGGCGCTCTTCCAGCTGAGTGATGCCCATATGGCAACAACCTGCAGGGCTAGAAGCAAAATCGCCACTGCGATGAACAGCTTTGGCAGGGCCATGTCGGCGGCTATCTGGGTGATGGCCGAACTCAGGTTGCCGTGGCCTCCCCCAGAAATGCCCGAAGCCTTTTCGATCTGGCTGTTCAGCGATGGTGAAACCGTGATGCGAATCAGGTCGGTAAACGCGAGTAGTTCTGCGGCTGTGATGATTGCCAGCAGCGCGGCGAGCCCGGTGCGCACCTTGTTGCGGGTGAATGTCATGCCGGCTAGCCCGATGACCCAGAACCAGCTGGCGCCATTAACGGTTGGCCAGGCGCTGGCGCCTGTGGCGGTTATGGTCTTCGTGGTGTCGCCAAACTGATAGCCAACCGCGTACCAGTTTTGGTTGGCCAGGATCAAGGCAACAAGCGCCAGCAGCGCCCAAGCCGGGAAAACAAACCTGCGGTTACGAAGCAATGCCTTAGCCGATGTGCTTTAGGCGGTTTGCCGCGGCAACGGCACGCGAAGGTGCCCCGGCCTTAGCGATGGTCTCCTGGTATTCCGACTCCGGAACAGAGTCGAGCACCAGTCCGGCACCAGCCTGCACGCGGGCAATGCCGTCGCGCAGGAATGCGGTGCGAATGGCGATTGCCAGGTCGGCGTTGCCGGCGAAGTCGAAGTAGCCAACCACACCGCCGTAGATGCCGCGGGCCGAGACCTCAAGCTCATCGATGATTTCTAGAGCGCGTGGCTTTGGTGCGCCCGAGAGCGTGCCGGCCGGGAAGGTTGCCTTGAAGGCGTCTACCGAGGTCTGTCCCGGACGCAGATCGCCCTCGACTGTGGAAACCAGGTGCATGATGTGGCTGAAGCGGTGTACCTGCATGAATTCGGTTACGTTCACCGAGGTTGGCTCGCAAACCTTGAGCAGGTCGTTGCGGGCCAGATCCACCAGCATCAGGTGCTCGGCGCGTTCCTTGGCGTCTGCCACCAGCGAATCGGCCAGGTAGGTGTCGTCCTCGAAGTCTTTGCCGCGCGGACGCGAGCCTGCGATTGGGTGCATCACGGCGTGACCGGCGTGCACCGAGACCAGAGCCTCCGGGCTAGAGCCGATAACGGCGTATGGGCCGTCCTCGTCCTCAAAGTTGAGCAGGTACATGTAAGGGCTTGGGTTGAGCGCACGAAGCACGCGGTAGACATCCAGTGGGCTGGCGGTCACTTCGATGTCGAAGCGCTGACCGATTACCACCTGGAATACATCACCGATGCGAACGAAGTGCTTGGCTTCCTCAACCGACTTGAGGAAGTCGGCCTTTGGCACGCGGTGCTTGCTGACTACCTCACCGGTTAGGTCCAGTTCGGCCAGCTGCGGTGCAACCGGGGTTAGCAGTTCTTCCTGCAGTAACTCGATGCGGCGGACCGCCTCGGCGTAACCGGCAGCCACATCGGCGCCGGCTGCATCATCGGTGACGAAGATGTTAGACACCAAAAGCAGGTTAGAGGTGAGGTGATCCACGATGACTAGGTCCTGGAACATGGCAAACGCCAGCGCAGGCGCGGCAAAGTCTACCTGCGGAACATTCGGCAGGTTCTCGATCTGACGGGCCATGTCCCAGCCGATTAGACCAACGATGCCGCTGGTCAGTGGTGGAACGCCCTCAATCGGAGCCGAGGTCCAGGCCTGCTGCATCTGCGCCAGGGCCTCTAGCGGCTTGGCGGAAAGCTCGGCGCCGTCTGGAAGCGCGTTGGCTCCGACGGCCGAATGCCAAACGGTTGGGGCGCTCGCGGTGCCATCTGGGTTTGGCTGGGTCAGGGTGCCACGGTTGTTTACACCGATGAACGAGTAGCGCGCCCAAACGCCCTGCTCGGCAGACTCAAGCAGGAACGAGCCAGACTTGTGGGCTGCCAGCTTCTCGAAGATGCTGAGCGGGGTCTCGGAACCCGAGAACAGCGTGTGAATCACCGGTACAACGCGGTGATCCTTGGCCAGTTCTTGGGCCTGTGCCAGGTTTAGGTTGAGGGTCATTCTCAGTCGTTTTCTAGAGCGCTAAAGAGTTCTACGGTATCAAAACATGATTCGGTGCCGTTGTGGCAGGCCGGTCCGGCTTCGTGCACCAGAGCCAGCAGGGTGTCGCCGTCGCAGTCTGCCTGCAGGCTCACCAGCTTTTGGGTGTTACCGCTGGTTGCGCCCTTGTGCCAGAGCTCTTGGCGGCTGCGCGAATAGAAGACGGTCTCCCCCAGTTCGATGGTCTGGGTGAGCGATTCGCGGTTCATCCAGGCCACCATCAGAACGCGCTTGGTGTCGGCGCTCTGCACCACGGTGGTGATCAGGCCATTGGCGTCGAACTTGAGGTCGGTAAACAACGCATCGAGGTTCATGGGCGGTCCTTCGTTAGCGAATCTGATATCCGGCGGCGGCCAACTCGGCCTTAGCCTGACCGATGGAAACCGAGCCTTCGTGGAAGATGCTGGCGGCCAGGATGGCATCGGCGCCGGCGGCTGCAGCCAGTGGGAAGTCGCTTGCCTTGCCTGCGCCACCCGAGGCGATTACCGGAACGTTGCTGATGGCGCGAATCTCGCGCAGCATCTCCTGATCGAAACCATTGCGGGTGCCGTCGGCATCGATGGAGTTGACCAGCAG
>Ga0228701_1002080_pt1 | contig 12484 bp, 8 predicted proteins | sample McNCre117_Aug_MG_2_FD_178017 | JGI IMG/M metagenome (GOLD analysis project Ga0228701, IMG submission 178017) | Freshwater microbial communities from McNutts Creek, Athens, Georgia, United States - 11-17_Aug_MG | ecosystem: Environmental > Aquatic > Freshwater > Creek | place: USA: Georgia...
CATCAATTACCTCAATGCTGTAAGGTGCATCCTCCACCGTAAAACAAGGGGAAACATCTCTTGGACCATCGATTGCCGCTGCATAAACGAAAGGCTTGAAGGTTGAACCCGCTTGACGTTTACTCTGCTTAACGTGATCGTATTTAAAGTATTTAAAATCCAAGCCACCTACCCATGCCTTGATATGTCCGGTATATGGATCTAAAGTCATCATCCCCGCTTGAAGAAAACGCTTGTAATAATTGATGGAATCGAGCGCACTCATCTCCCGCTGCTCCTCGCCCATGGCATTGCGCGAATAGACCCACATTTTGCGTTTGACATTTTTCATGTAATGCCAAACCGAATCGGGATTTTTAGGAAAACGAGTCACCAACGCCTTGTAATAATCCGTCCGCTTGGCAGCTGAATCTAAAAAACCAGGGATTTCGCGTCCTGTTTCGTCCACCCAAGGATTTTGTCCCGACCAATGATTATCGAATGACTTCTGGGTACTCCGCATTCCTTCCTCAACAGCTTCTTCTGCGTGAATTTGAAGACGCGAATCAATCGTTGTCATAATTTTCAATCCATCTCGGTATAAGTCGACCTCCATCTCATTCGCCTTCGCCCAATCCTGAATATATTTAGCGACCGCCACTTTGAAATAATTACCCGTACCATCGTAAGGGGATTCCTGGTTTTCATGCAAGACAATCGGCATAGGAGCTAATGAGTCATATTCCGATTGCTTCAAATATCCTGCCTTAACCATTTGAGCTAAAACCACGTTTCGACGCTTCCAAGCCTTATTTTCTGCTAATGGCTTTCCATCATAGCGTTTTGGATTGTAGGTGGTTGTTGCTTTTTGAAGGCCTACCAAGATAGCGGCTTCCTGAACATTCAAACTATCCGGCGAGGTGTTGAAATAGGTTTTAGCAGCTACCTTGATTCCATAGGCATTATTCCCATAATCCACCGTATTTAAATACCAAAGGATAATCTCATCCTTCGTGTAAAAGCGCTCTAGTTTAATCGCTGTGACCCATTCTTTGGATTTATAGATCAGTTTATTTAAACCTGGAATATAACCCAAAAGACCCGTTTTGGTAAAGCTCTTTTTCGTACGTGTCTTAAATAGATTCTTAGCCAATTGCTGTGAAATGGTACTACCACCCCCACGATCACCTCCTTTTACAAGGCCAACGGCTACCCCAGCCCAAGCTTGGAAATCGATCCCCGTATGATCATAAAAACGTGCATCTTCCGTTGCCACCAAGGCCTTCACTAAATAAGGAGAAATCAATTTAAAATCACGAATTGGCGTGCGGTTTTCTGCAAAATACTTACCTAAAAGAACCCCATCCGCTGAATAAATTTCAGATGCCTGGGATAATTTAGGATTTTGAAGATCATCCACACTGGGCATGGTACCAGTCAACCAAAAAATATTGGTTTCAATGACGAATAAATAGATACAGATATATAAAATTGTCTTACCTGCGAAACGCCAAACACGCACAATCGGCTTGTAATAGGGTGAATTTTTATCAACTCGTGCATCATAATATGCCTGCAATTGATCCCTGCGTGACTCATATTTCGATCCTACAAAAAATACGAATGCTTCTAATTTAGAATAATTCTTTTGCCCCAAAAGCTTTTGTATACCCTTTAAAACGAGGTTACTCAGAATGATTAGCATTCGAAATACCCAGTCTTTAATCAAAGAGTAGTAGTTTTTTATCTTTTGAAACATAACTTATTCGGTTTCTAATTTTTCTAAGATATTCATTAAATCGGTAAAATCCCGAAATCCGGGTCGGTCTTCCTCTCCTGCCATCAAACCAATCCCTTTAATTGAGCTTTGCTCAATCCATACTTCCAAATCATCCTCAGGAATCTCTAAACCTAGAATAATCGGATATTGCGCCGACCAAATTTCAACCGACCCCTCCATGCCTTGTAAGGATTCAGGACCTTCTCCCACCAATAAAAATTGACTCACATAGGGCGCTGATGCGGCAAATACCGCCGGAAGGTTATCCGTATCAATGTTGACGCGTAAAATTTTTGGAATATCAATATCTTGAATGGCGACTAAATTCACCTTCGTGTCAATTTCTAAAACATCGGGCTTATATTCAGCAACTTTCGCTTTAATTTCCGCTGCATCATTCGTAGAAAATTCGCCTACAATTTGCACGCCGGCCAACCAGTTACGAATTTCCGTGAATTGATCAATTGAAATTTTCCCGAGCGGGAAACCCAATAAATCCACTCCCATTCCCGCGCAATAACGAGCATCGGAAAGATTAGTAATGGCAGAAACTTTAACGAGAGTTTTTAACATAGGGTTTAATCATGCTTAGACGTAATAACAAAACTACGCTTTCAGGAAAATATATCCTAACTTGCAGGAAATTTTCAACAGGCTTTGAACCTGGATCAGAATATGGAATCAAAAGGACGCGTTTTAGTCGCCATGAGCGGCGGAATCGACAGCTCGGTCGCAGCTGTTTTGTTACACGAGCAAGGATATGAGGTCATTGGTATGACCATGAAAACTTGGGACTATGCCAGTTCCGGAGGCGATAAAAAGGAAACCGGTTGTTGTTCCTTGGATTCTATCAATGATGCACGTCACATCGCCGTTTCACTCGGCTTTCCGCATTATATATTAGATATCCGCGAAGAGTTCGGAGATTCTGTGATTGACTACTTTACGCAAGAATACGTGGATGGGCGCACCCCCAACCCTTGCGTCATGTGCAATACGCACATCAAATGGGATGCCTTACTCCGTCGGGCCGATCAATTAGGCTGCGAATTCATCGCAACAGGACACTATGCACAGATTCGCGAAGAAGGTGGTCGATATATTATTTCCAAAGGCGTAGATACCTTAAAGGATCAAAGCTATGTTCTTTGGGGCGTATCACAATCGAGTTTAGCGCGTACCATTCTCCCCTTAGGAGGACTGACTAAAGCGCGCATTCGAGAAATGGCCACCGAAAGAGGTTTTGTCGATCTTGTTAATAAATCCGAAAGCTATGAAATCTGTTTTGTTCCGGATAATGATTACCGCGGCTTTTTAAAACGCCGTTTGCCCGAATTAGAGGCACAAGTGGCCGGCGGAAATTTCGTGGATGTGCATGGAAAAGTAATTGGTAAGCATGAAGGCTATCCTTTTTACACGGTAGGCCAACGAAAAGGATTAGGAAAAGCCTTTGGATTCCCTGCCTATGTCATCGAAATTCGAAAAGATACGAATGAGGTTGTCATTGGACAGATCGAAGATCTAAACCGAACAGGTATGTGGGTGGGCCAACTGAATCTTCAAAAATATGCCAAAATACCTTCCGAGGGCATTGAAACCTTGACAAAGGTCCGATATAAGGATTCTGGGACAGATGCAATCATTCACCAATTTTCTGATAAAATTAAAGTGGATTTCCATGATGCCGTCAGCGGTATTGCACCGGGCCAGGCAGCTGTTTTCTACGAAGGAAATGATGTTATTGGAGGTGGATGGATCTTAAAATCGTACCAACAGGGTTCGGTTTTTGAAAATTATCAATCTTTTGAAGTGAATAAGGTGTAAATTGGAGAACGCAGCGGCGTGGAATCACGCTGCCAGCGTCACAGCAATTTCGCTTCCTCAGGGGACAATTTCACCTTAATTCGTGGCATTTGAATGACTTCCATGTCATAAATCCGTGAACCATCTATCTTAAAACGTAATGCCGTTTGCTCCGGATGAAAACCATGTTGGCCCGCCGCCCCTGGATTCAAAAATAGCATATTGTTTCGTTTGGCATCCCTTTTCACCTGCAAAATATGCGAATGACCACACACGAAAATCATCGGTAAACCCATGGAAAATGCCTCCAGTGCATCCGGCTTGTAATTAGATGGAGCACCTGCGATATGTGTCATAGCAACCGTCACATCTTCGCAACGAAAACGCTTGATTTTAGGATACATGTTACGAATCGTTCGATCATCGATGTTGCCATAAACCCCAGCGATAGGCTTCCCATACGCTGCTAATTTATCCGCTAATTCCACCGAACCCCAATCCCCGGCATGCCAAATCTGGTCACATTCTTTCAAATGCTCATCCAAACGAGGATCCAAATAACTATGCGTATCCGAAAGTAAAACGACCTTAACCATCCTTATTCTGAACGTTTTCCTTTTAATGAGATCAACTTCTCTGCACGAATTAATTCATTTTTCTTCCAAATAACTCGCTCTTGGTTCAAGGCATCGACCACTTTCGCATCCTGCTTCACCCAAGCAGGGGAACCCGCATCCTTCCAAGCAGAATACCAAAAGGAAGCTACACGCGATGAGGCAAGCATCATACGCTCGGGAATAGAAGAACCCAATTTATTTCCGTAGGCTTGAATAAATGCTTTGGTGTAATAGCGTTGCTGCCGACCGTTTCGCTCCACCATCTCAAATGAGCCTGCCTCTCCCAATTCAGCGCGAACTTCCTTTTCGGCGTCAAACATTCGAGGAAGCATGGCATGGGATTCCAATAAAATTTGAAAGATAAAATCCTGTGGTTTGGAAATGTATTTAACCCCCTCCACTTGATTTAGCGCATAAGTTGATAACTGAGCTTCCGGCACCAAACTCTCCCAAAGCACGTGCATTCCTTTTTGTCCGGTCAATTGACCATCATGATTCGCGGTAGTATGCAATGGAACGTGCGCATCAGCTACATAATGCCCTAAATCAGCTGCATAAAAAATCACCGAATCCCGCATTTCGTTTTTGAATGCATGCACCAAACGACCATAAACACGATTAACCTCCCATGGTACCAAACCCTCTTTTCGCAAACTATCCATCCCATATTTCTGTACAGCTTGAGCAAAATCATGCGGAATCGATGTCCGATAATCTTTTCCGAAGAGATGTGCATCCATATCCAAATAATGCTTTGCATCTTCGGATTTATCATCTCGCCGACGAACATCTGGACGAATCGATTGTTGCACGATATAATCCTGATTCGCATAAAAGTATCCCGCCAAGTCATCAGGGAGCTGGTAGATTGATATCTGTTGTAAAGTTTTATGCGCCAAAAATCCCCAGGAAGCACAGACAATTAAAACGAGGATACTAATTCTTTTCATTATTGGTTTGATTTACGGATTTTGGCGTTCGGCCATATTGTTTTTTAAATGCACGGGTAAAATAAGCTGGATCATTAAAACCAACCTGATAAGCCACTTCTGAGATATTCAAGGAGCTCGTTTCCAACAAGATTTTAGCCTGTTGTAAGCGTATCGAACGAATAAACTCATTACCCGCCAAGGATGTCAAATTCTTCAATTTTCGATACAATTGCATCTTACTCATGTCGAGACCCTTTTCTAAATCATCGACATCAAAATCTGGGTCCGACAAATGATCAATAATCAATTGCGTTGCCTTCACTAAAAATGCATCCTCAAAAATAGGCATTTTCCCTTCACTCAATTCCTGTTGGATCATTTGTTTCTGCCAATTTTTGCGAAGTCTTTCCTTGGCTTCCAAAAGTGTATTCACACGAATTTCGAGGATATCTGCGTTAAAAGGCTTACTAACAAAATCATCTGCTCCCGACTGCATGCCTTCAATTTGGCTTTCTTGCGAACTTTTCGATGTCAAAATGACGATCGGGATATGGCTCGTTTTTGCATTTTGACGGAGGGCCCGACATAAATTTATTCCACTCATGCCCGGCATCATCCAGTCGGTAATCACCAAATCCGGCAAATATACCTGCGCCTGCTCCAAAGCATCTTCCCCACGATCTGAATAAATCACTTGAAAACGATTTTGAAAAATTTCACCAATGAAAGCACGCATTTCGGCATGATCGTCAACTACTAAGAGAATAGGCTTCTCCTTTTCGATGGATTCGCTAACCGTTATTTCAGGTGATTGAGGCAAGATTGATAATTGTTCTACGGACTTTACCCACTCGGGTTCAAAAGCTTCCAATTCAACAGGAAAGTGTAAGGTAAATGCACTTCCCTCACCCAAACGACTCTTCACCTGTATTTCTCCTCGGTGTACTTGCATGAGTTCTTTGCAAAGCGATAAACCCACACCCGTCCCAACAACTTGAACGGCATCAGGAATCTGATAGAAGCGATCAAAAACATGAGGTAAGTGTGATTCGGAAATACCGCGACCTGTATCCAATACCTTAATCTTTACTTTTTTAACATGGGAAGAATTCCCAGCGAAAACCTCCTCCAATTCCAAGACTATACCAATTTTCCCATCTTCTGGGGTATGCTTGAAGGCATTCGAAAGGAGATTACTTAAACATTTTTCTAGAATGTCGGCATCGTAATACACCCACAACGACTTCACGGGGAATTCGTACTTTAAGCTAATTTGTTTTTGGAGCGCATAGGATTCAAATCCTTGTATAATTTGAACCAACTGCAAAATCATGTCATGCTTGGCAATAATGGGATGTTGCTTGCCTGCCTCAATTTTAGATAAGTCCAAAAGTTGATTAATCAAGCGAAGAAGTTTCTGCGCATTTTGATGAATGGATTTCAGACGTCCCTCTTGCTCCTTAGGCAAGGAATTGTTCTTCAAAAAGTATTTCTCGATCGGGCTGATGATCAAGGTCAAAGGAGTCCGAAGCTCATGGGAAATATTCGTAAAGAAGGAGGTTTTTATCTGCTCAAGTTCCTTAATTCGTTCTTTTTCAATTTCCTTCAAGCGCAAATCCGTTCGAAAAGATTCCCGAATCTGTATTTCTCGCATGAAAACATAGACCAAACCTACCAAGGAAATAAAATACAACAAATAAGCCCACCAAGTACGATACCAGGGAGGTAAGACTTCTATTTGCAATTCAACGGGATTCTCACCCCATACGCCATCCGAATTCGTTGCCTTCACTTTAAATGTATAAGTACCCGGACTTAAATTCGTATAAGTCGCAGTCCGCTGGGTACCCACATAGTTCCAATCCTCGTCAAAGCCCTCTAGCATGTAGGCATAGCGATTGTTTTTAGGCCTTTGGTATTCAATCGCAACAAAATCCAAACTGAATACGGATTGTTCGGGTTGCAAAACCAAAGTTTTCAAATCTGGTAAATCGGAGGTAAGAGGTGAATTAGGAGCACCCACCGACACAGATTTATTGAAAATCTTTAAACCGGTTAAATACACATGTGGAACATCCAATCGCATGCGCAGGCTATCTGCTTTCAAGTAATTCAACCCATTTACCCCGCCAAAAAACAACCAACCCTGCTTATTTTTGGCATGTGCCGTGATGATGAATTCTTTTCCTTGTAATCCATCAGCATCGTCATAATTCACGAATTTGAATGTTTGGGCATCCATTTTAGAAATCCCGCCATTCGTGGTTAACCAAAGGTCCCCCTTCTTATCTTCCTCCATTCCGCGCAGGGTATTACTGCCCAAGCCATCCGCCACAGTAAATACTCGAAATCCTTTCGATTCTCCCAAATACAGATGCAAACCTCCCCCATTCGTCAAGACCCAAATCCGGCCTTGTCGGTCCTGTTTAATGCAAGTAATGTGGTTATACTTTAGACTATTGACCGCCGTAGTGCGTACCTGATGATCGACTTTACCTGTTTGGGGATTATAGATGTATAAGCCTTGCATCGTTGTACCCACCCAGATGCGGCCATCCCTACTCTTTAAGATACTATTGATATTTTTATTTTTTAACTCCTGTTCACTAAACTCCCCGAACGGATTATAAAACGCTTTGCTCGTTAAATCAAATGCAAAGATCCCTTTCGTCTGAGAACCCAATAACAAGCGATTTTGATCTAAGAACAAGGATGTCCACTTCATTCCCGCCTCATCTAATCGATAAGGATACGATTTCAAATCATTGGGGGGAGTAAAATGAAATAAACCCTTGCCCCAAGCAGCCACCCATACAGAACCATCCGGCAACGCTTGAAGCAAATTAACATCGAAGCCATTGGTCACATTCAACTTATTGGCTACCGCCTCATTAACCAAATGTTTAATTTGACCTGTTTTATGATTGAAAAACGATAAACCGACATTACTGCCCAACCAAACTCCTTGATCATTCCCCGCACTTAGCGAAGTAACCTTGTTACTCAAAAGCCCTTGAAATGTATTGGGTTTATAACGTAAAACAGAAAAACGAGATTTTTGAAAAAAGCTGATATTTAATCCTGCCTCCCAAGTTCCAATCCACGTATTTCGGTTGGAATCCGTAAACATACTCATCACTGAAAAAGAGGAAATCCCAAGCTCGGGATCCGGATTCGAGGGAATGTGATGCGGATGTGCAAAATCCTCCCCTTTCAACGTGTAAACCCCATTATCGGTCCCTATCCACAGATTTCCCAAGGCATCACGAACCAAAGAACTGACAATATTTTGACGCGAAAGAGGATCTTTCGAAGCAAAGAAAACATTTGTAAATCGTTGATTTTGAGGATTAAATCGAAAAAGACCTTTTCCTTCAGTCCCCACTAATATGTCACCATTTTTTGTCTCAAATAAGGCACGAACCCGGTAGGTACTCGATAGGGTTTTGCCTGAAAAATCAAAAGGAATAAAGACGTGGTTCCCTCCATAGGAAATCAATTGACCAGATTTAGTACCTAACCAAATCGACCCATTCGAGTGCTTGTAAATCCGAACCGCATCTTTAACCAGTGGATGGCGAACTTCAGATTCATTCGGCAAAAATTTATTGGTCTTGGAATCAAAAACCAATAATCCCACCCCGACAGCTGTTGCAAATATCCGGTGCTTATCCACTTGAATAAGCGAAGATATCGTCAGGGAGGAAAAATCAATCCCTTTCATTCCTTGGGTAAATCGAGTGATTTTACCCGTTTTTAAATCAATTTTATTCAGCCCGGAACTACGCGCAGCGGCCCAAATATTTCCATCAGCATCCTCGGTTATCGTTGGAATATCACTTCCACTCAACGTATTTGCATCCCCGGGATCGTGTCGGTATATCACAAATGAATGCCCATCATACCGGTTTAATCCGTCAGCCGTCGCGAACCAGAGAAATCCACGACGATCTTGAATAATCTTGTTAATTGTACTTTGGGATAAACCCGAGGCCGTACTCAAGCGTTCATAACGCTGCGCTGGTTGGGCCTTTGCGATAAAACAAAGAAACAACAAACAAATCCAATAATATCGTTTAAACACCATCATCATTACAGATAGCTAAAATAGAAAATTTATCACCAAGTCCTTGCCGAATTATCCCGTTGACACAAAAGAAAATCGTTGCATATTCTTTACAATACACATCATTGCAAGAATAATCCTTGAATTTGAAAGATTTGTCCCAATCCTATCGCCATTGAAGAGGTAGATTTGTACATGCTTTGAAATCAAAGACATCCGTGTAATTCAAGGTTCGTACTATGGTAAAAACATTTATTTCTTTCTCGGCTAAAAATGCCGACAATAAATTGCCGAAATACCAGCAGCTCATTAACTCCCTGTTGCGCGATATCGAGATGGGAGAATTAAAACCCGGTGAACGACTTCCGTCCATTAATGAGGCATCCGAAGAATGTTACCTTTCCCGAGACACCGTTGAACGCGCTTACACCGAATTACACAAAATGGGCGTCATCACGTCCATCTTCCGCAAAGGCTATTTCATCTCAGATTCGAAGGTAAAGACCAAAACGAAAGTTTTGTTTTTGGTAGGTAAAATCACCAATACCAACAAAGTAGTATTCGATTCCTTCTGCGAGTCATTGGGCAAAAATGTCATGGTAGACATATACACCTACCAATACAAAACAAGCCAATTTCAAGAGATCATGTCCCAGCAATTAGGGAACTATCATTATTATGTAATTATGCCTCATTTAATTGAGGAAGAGGAGGAGAACATCAAGTGCCTAAAGAAGATTTCGGGCGACCGTTTAATTCTTTTGGACCAAAATTTTAATAGCATTTCGCATGCACACGCGAGTATCGTGAGCCAACCGAAAGAGCAATTGATCGCTTTATTTGAAAACCAACTAAACCTGTTTAATAAGTACCACTCATTTAATTTGGTTGTGACCGAGGAAGATTACTTCGATCCTGCCTTGATTAATGGGTGTAGTGAATTCTGCGAATCCAATGGATTGGATTTTCAAGTATTGGATGGCCTCGAAGTAGACGATGTGCGTGAAGGGGTAATTTATTTCACCCTTGACGACCAAGATTTGGTTCGGGCCATCAAATACGCAGAAGTAAACAATTTAAGCATTGGTCAGCAAGTGGGACTTATCGCCTTTAACGATTCACACTTCAAAGAAATATTGGTGGGAGGTATTTCTGTCCTTTCGAATCAACCGATCAGAATGGGCGAAATGGCTGCTCAACTCATTAATGATAACGACAAAGGTAGCCATGAACTCGCGCTACAATTCATCTCAAGAAAATCACTTTAGGGTTTAATTTGCAAAAAGGGGTCATGACATTCATGGCCTCATTTTTTTTGCATGCGCCATGTTTCGACGGAGGCCATTGATTTTCGTCCGATTGATCGCTGAATAGCGAAATAGAGATTTAAACAACTCTTCTGAGAGTCCCTCCCAATCCGATTTAGACAGGCCCAACATGGTTTGATTCGGTTCAAAACGAGCTTCTACATGCGGCTTCGAGTGTCGGTTCCAAGGACAAACATCCTGGCAAATATCACAACCAAATATCCAATCCTCAAAATCTTGATGCAAGGAAATCGGCGAATTTTCTTTCAGCTCGATGGTGAAATACGATATACATTTTGAACCATCAACCACATAGGGTGTAATGGCATCAGTTGGGCAAGCATCAATACAACGTGTACAGGTACCGCAAAAATCCTTGATCGGACCATCGGCTGTGGCAGGTAGATCAATCAGTAATTCAGCAATAAAGAAAAAACTACCTTGTTTAGGAATGATCAGATTGGCATTTTTTCCGATCCAACCAATGCCCGATTTTTTTGCCCAGGCTTTCTCTAAGACTGGAGCCGAATCCACAAACATCCGTCCCTGTATCTCTCCTACCACATTTTGAATATCATCCCAAAGTTCCTGCATTTTATCCTTGATGACACGGTGATAATCCTCACCCCAGGCGTATTTAGAGACTTTGAATGAATCAGCTAAGGGGTGGAAAGACTCAGATGGGAAATAATTGTAGACAAGCGAAACGACTGTTTGGCAGCCATCGACTAGCAAACGCGGATCGAGCCTCTTGTCAAAGTGATTAGCCATGTAGGCCATTTCACCCTGCATGTTTTGATTTAGCCAAGCTTCAAGTTTGGGGGCTTCTTCTTCTAAAAAATCTGCCTTCGAAATACCACAAAAAGCAAAGCCATGTTTTTGGGCTAAACGCTTTAGGATTTGAGCATTGGAGGAAGCTGTCTGATTCATATGCCATAAAATTACGAAGCTATGCGAATTTATGCCAAACTGTCAGAAAATACTTTCTGGTCTATGATTTGTGTAGCCAAAAAGCATATTAATTTTGCCTTATGAAAAAGAAAGAGAACGAACAGCCGATTGAAGACTCAACAACGCAAGAGCCGATCACAGATGCGGCTACCGAAGCGAACCAAACTGAGGAACAAGTTGCTCCCGATGAGTTAGAGGAAATGAAAAAGAAATACCTGCTTTTATATGCAGATTTCGAGAATTTCAGAAAAAATAAAGCAAAAGAACGTATCGAATTGTTACAGACTGCAGCAGCCGGTGTCATCACAGACTTGTTGCCAAGTATTGATAACTATGAGCGTGCCTTAGCGAATGCACCTGAGGGTGAGATTTCCGAAGGTATTCAATTGATATTTAAAGGCATACTTAACACGCTTCAGACTAAGGGATTGAAGGAATTACCTGCCAAGGGAGAGGTATTTAATGCCGACTTCCATGATTGCATTACACAATACCCCGCTCCTTCTGAAGAAGACAAAGGAAAGGTACTCGACGTACTTGAAAAAGGATATACATTAAACGATAAAGTCATTCGCTTTGCAAAAGTGGTGGTAGGAAATTAATACAGAAATGGCTCAAAAAAGAGATTATTACGAGGTTCTAGGAGTAGCTAAGTCGGCAAGCGAAGAGGAAATCAAAAAAGCTTACCGCAAATTAGCCGTTAAATATCACCCGGATAAAAATCCGGACGACAAAGAATCCGAAGAGAAATTTAAGGAAGCTGCTGAAGCCTACGAAGTTTTAAGCAATAGCCAAAAGAAAGCGCAGTATGACCGTTTCGGTCATGCGGGCATGGGTGGTGCTGCCGGTGGTGGTTTCGGTGGCCAAGGCATGAACATGGAGGATATCTTCTCGCAATTCGGCGATATTTTCGGCGGAGGGGATGATAGTCCTTTTGGTAGTTTCTTTGGTGGAGGAGGTCGCGGAGGACGTCGTCAGCGCAAGGGAACAGATCTACGAATCAAGTTGAAACTCAACTTGGAAGAAATCGCGAACGGGGTTGAAAAGAA
>Ga0228701_1002081_pt1 | contig 12482 bp, 10 predicted proteins | sample McNCre117_Aug_MG_2_FD_178017 | JGI IMG/M metagenome (GOLD analysis project Ga0228701, IMG submission 178017) | Freshwater microbial communities from McNutts Creek, Athens, Georgia, United States - 11-17_Aug_MG | ecosystem: Environmental > Aquatic > Freshwater > Creek | place: USA: Georgia...
TGTGGCCCGCGGAACCCGCTTATCGCAAGCAAAGAATTCGAAGGAATATCCAGGACCGGGCGTTGCCGACCAACGACCAGTACTCGCGGTCACCGTTGACCCCACCAGTGGCGTCTGCGACATGACGGCATGCGCGGTCATGGTTGGTTTCGCCATGATGAGCGTGGCTGTTTGTGTCATGGCCGAAGACGAGGAGCGGTTGGTCGCCGTAACAGTAGCTACGAAGTACTTTCCGACATCGGTCTTGCTCGGCTTGACCGTCGCGGTCGTTGCACCCTTGATGGTGCTACATTTCTTCAGATCCGCGGAGGCACAGACTTTCCAGGCGTAGGTGAAACTTGGCGCAGGAGCGGCCGCCCACGATCCGGTGCTGACTGTGATTGGCGAGGATGCAACGGCGAGACCGGAGACTGTCGGCGCCGCTGTGTTGGTGGGCGGCTGATACACAAACGCCGTTGTCGGCGTGATTCGCGCGGCCGTGCCCGATTGGTTACGAAGCACCACCGCAGGAGCGACGAATCGTCCTACATCACCGTTGGTGAGCGTGTAAGTCGATGCCGTTGCGGCAGCAATGGCATTACACCCAGCAGGGACTCCGCTAGTCACCTTTGTGACCTGGGACGCGCACGAGTACCACTGGTAAGAAACACTCGGGGTGGGATTGCCTGTCCAGCGACCGGCCGCAACCGTAAGCGTCTTACCGACGGTTTCCTGCCCAGCAACGTCGCCCGATTGGTCAGGCGGACTTTGCATCGTCGGTGGCACACCGTTGGGATCACCGAACCACTTGAAGTAGTAGCGGAAGAAGTTCAGGTTGCCATAGGCACCACAGGTGACCGTTTGTCCCCACGATGCTTTCAAAGTCGATGCATTGGGCGTGTACGGCGTGTATACGTACAAAACATGTGCTGCCTGGTTTGCGATGTATACAGACTTGGTGCCACAGCTGTAGGTGGGCGAATACTGAATATTGACAGTGCTGTACGCACGTTTCATCGAAGCGAAATCGGAGCTATACGCGGTTCCCGGCCCAGTACCCGCGGGCTGCGTGTAACGCTTCATCATGTAAATACCGCGATAAATCTGCTGGAAGAACCCAGCGGTCGCGCCGCAACCGTCCCCGGTATCCGGGCAGTCGGCACCCAGCGCGTAAGTGTATTGACGTGCACTCGGCCACGTGTCAGTTACAAGGGCTTGTTCTTTTTGGAGAGTTACCAGAATCACTTTTTGGCTGATGCCGCAGGCGGCGCCAACCTTGTAAATGATGGATGCGGCGGTCTCACCCTTCGCGCCGACATAGGCCTTACACATGGGGTTCGCCGCAATGTTGTACGTGTCAACTTTTTTGCTCTTCAAACACGTGTAGCCAGACTTGCACGTCGGAACTTTTTCATTGAGAAAAGTCTGAATCTGCGCGGCTGACATCGCATTGGCATCGAAAAAGAGCGGATCCGTGATGATCTGTCCGGGATTGAACTTCGAGACATCGATCGCATACTCGGGCCAGGTCAGCGCAGTCGCGGATTGCGCGTTACCAATCGTTGAGGGTGCGATAACCGAGCCAATCACCGCGAGGATGATCAGCGCCACGAACGAGCGCGCGCGAACACGCACTCGAGTAGTTATGCCCCGAATCATGATGCCTTAAGTCTAAATCTCTGGTTTAAAGTTCTTCGTATTGAGCACATCCAATCTTTGTCAAAGATTCTTGAGAATCGCCGCGATTCCGGTGTCTGCCGGGCTAACTAGACTTGAACTATGGCAGCACACGATGAGCGGTTGGTCTGGATCGACTGCGAGATGACCGGACTCGACCTCGAGATTGATGAACTCGTTGAAATTGCGGTCATCGTCACCGATTCTGAGCTGGTCCCGGTTCACGAGGGCTTGGCCATCGTTATCAAGCCTCATGCGACCGCTCTCGCTAACATGGGCGATTTCGTAACCAACATGCACACCGCATCGGGCCTCATTACCGAGATCGACGGCGGAGTTTCTGTCGGTGAAGCCGAAATTCTTGTACTCGACTACCTGCAGCAGCACATCGCAGAAGGGCAACGTGCTCCCCTGGCTGGAAACTCGATCGGCACGGACCGTTCATTTCTGACCAAGCAAATGCCTCGACTCGACGGTTTTCTGCACTACCGGAACGTAGACGTCTCCTCGATCAAAGAGCTCGCACGTCGTTGGTACCCGAGGGCCTATTTCAACGCGCCCGCCAAAGACGGCAATCACCGCGCCCTGAGCGATATTCGTGAGTCAATTCGCGAGCTCGCCTATTACCGCGAAATCCTCATGGTTCCGGCACCGGGCCCAAGCAACGACGAGGCGGCTGCCGCGGCGAAAAAGGTTACCCAAGGGTTGTAATACACTTAGAGACGTTGCCATAACGGCACACATGGTGGGTATAGCTCAGTCGGTAGAGCGCCTGGTTGTGGTCCAGGAGGCCGCGGGTTCAAGCCCCGTTACTCACCCCACGAAAACAAAACCCCGCACGGATGTGCGGGGTTTTGTCATAAAAGTGGCGAGTTATTCGTTCTCGTCTTCAGAAACGAAGGGGTCGCTTCCGTTCTCGCTAAACGAGTAGCGAACGTGCAGTTTGCCCTGCACCTCGCGCTGATCCACCTCGGTGTACTTGAAGATTGATTCAAGACCATCAACGAGGGAAACGACATTCAAGTGAACGTCGTGCTTACCGTGAATAAGTACTCGCTCTTCGCTCTCGGCGGCACGAGGGCCATCGATGAACTCGGCGGTGTAGTAGACATCGTGCTGTTCAGACATAGCTACCAATCTATCGCTCCTGGCGTACAACCAATGACGCGAGGCGCTGCGGGTTGTGGATTTTGATGAAGTTCACAAACTGTGCATCCCAGTTGTCCCAGTGCTCGTCGAAGCTCTCTCCCCCGCGACCCAGGGCACGTGCTTTGCGTCGCACCTCGTCGGCATTGATCCAAATGCTTAGTTGGGCTACCGCCGCGGAGCCTGCGGTGAGCGCGCCGCAACCTTCAACGATGAGGTCGACATCGGGCGGGATCCTCATCCACTCCGTCAAGGATTCTTTCTCCCAGTCGTAGCGCTGCCAGCTCACCGGTCGCGAGAGCGCGCGCTGATTGACCAGAAGATCTGAGACAAGTTGCGAACCCGCGACCAACCCATCCCAGCCCGGGTAGACATCGTCCATGTGCAAGATTTCAACGCGCCGATTTCGCGGCCAAGTGCTGGCCAGGTAATTGGCGAGCCAAGTCTTACCTGCACCGCTCGGTCCGTCAATCACGATGGTGATGGGCGCAACGGATGCGAAGTCGATATCAACCATGGTTTATCCAGAATGCCGTGACGAGGCCGCCCAGCGCCAATGCCGTAACAACTGCGATAAATGTCCAATCTCGAGGACGCCACACGGATGTTCGCGCCCAGCTTCGCGTGGAGTACGCGCCGAGTCCACGCGCGTCCATTGCAATGGACAGCGTGTTTGCTCTACGTAGCGCGACGACGAATAGGGCAAAGGCTTGCGAAATCACGCGCGCGATCGCGGCAAACGGCCCACGCCCCGAGCCCACGCCACGGGCCCGCCGAGCCATACTCAGGGTGCGCCAATCGTTGGCCAGCAATGCGAGCATGCGCACGGCCGCCAGGCAGCCGTAAACGAAACGGGCCGGTAAACGCCACAGCTGCGCGAGCGCATCCGCTAGGTCAGTCGGATCGACCGTGCTCATCAAAAGAGCGCCAGGCAGACCGATTGCCAAGATGCGCAGTGCGACGGAGAACCCAACCTCAATACTGCCGGCGGTGACGTGCATCGGGCCCCATGCAAATACGGTTACCCCATGCGGGTTTCCGTACAAGGCATTGGTCAGCCCGGCAAGCACCGCAGCGAGGCTCAGCGTTGCACCCACACGCAGCAGTGTTTTGCCAGAAACCCCCAAAAGCGGCAAGGCCATGAGTTCCAGAATCACGAAACCCGCAGCTACCCAGGGGCTCAGAGTGAACAGGAGCGCTCCAGCGATAATCAACGCACCCACGAATTTGGCTAGCGGGTTCACGATAGGTTCTCGACCTGCGTTCGAACGAGTGAGGTTTCGCGCCCAGCGAGAGCGATGAGACGCTCGTCATGCGTCGCCGCGACGATGGCATGTCCCGAACGCGTGAGTTCGTCGAACATGGCAATGAGCTCGCCCCAGGTGCGGGCATCCTGACCAAAAGTTGGCTCGTCGAGCACGAGAACGCGCGGCTGACTGATCAGTGCCGTAGCCACCGAGAGCCTGCGCTGCTGTCCACCCGACAGCGTGAACGGATGCGCCTGCGCGCGATCGCTCAACCCAACCCGCTCGAGCATGAGGCCAACCGCTGTGTCGAGCTCAGCGCCGCGCAGACCGCGCAGTTTCGCACCGTGAGCCAGCTCGCGCCACACAGTGGGTTTGACGAACTGCATCTCAGGAGATTGAAAAACATTGCCGACTCTTCTGGCCAGTTGTCTCGATGACCAGCGATATGGCTCCAACGAGCGTGTTTGAGCGAGTTCGGTCGCGGCTAGCAAAGCTCCCGAGACCGGCTTGATGAGCCCACCCAAAGTGAGGGCCAATGTGGTTTTGCCGCTGCCATTTGGTCCGGTGAGCGCGTGAAAACTGCCCGGTTCAATCGAGAGGTTCGCGCTCCAGGTCAATGCGTTGTGACGCGGCAGACCGACCTGCAGTTTTTCGGCAGACAGCAGCGCCGGGTCGCGGCCGATTCGGGATTCGGGGTCGAGACCAATATGCACAATGGGGCTATGCCAGGTGGGAAGCCAAATACCCCAGGCAGCGAGTTGCGCCGAAGCTCGTGCAAGCACCTCGGTGGGTGTGGCATCCAGGGCGAAGTTGCCTTGTGCATCCATCACGATGACGCGATCCACGTGCTCCCACCACAGATTGACGTTGTGCTCGACAACGATGAGTGTGGCGCCCGTTTCTCTAACCGAGGTGAGCACCGCGTCGCGCACTGCGAGAGCGCCCACCGAGTCGAGATTCGCCGTCGGTTCGTCGAGCAGGAGCAGGTCGGGCTGCATCGCGAGTGCCCCCGCCAGCGCGAGCCGTTGTTTCTCTCCGCCCGATAAGTGCGATGTTGAGTGCGTGAGTGGGTAGTTGAGCCCGACAACGCTGAGGGCAGCATGCACGCGGCGCCAGGTGTCCTCCGGTGGCACGCCCAGGTTCTCGCATCCGAATGCGACATCGTCGCCAATGCGCTCGAGTACTGCCTGCGACTCAGGGTCTTGCAGAACCAGCCCCACGCGGCCGCGGGATGCACTCGGCGACGACCCAGAAAGAGAGAGACTGCCGGTAGAAATACCTTCGTCGTCGCCGAGCACACCGGCTAAAGCACGAAGCAGCGTGCTCTTGCCGCAGCCCGATGGACCGAGCAAGAGCACGCGCTCCCCTGGCGCAATGGTGAACGAGCCACCAGTGATACCAAGTGACGGATTGGCGCCGAAGCGCCACCCCCATCCGTCTGAAACGACCTTAGAAGCCCCCACGGACAGCGAACCTTGTGACTAGCTGACCTGGGCCGACTTGGCCACGGGGAAACGCGAGAGCGCACCCGCAGCAACCAACCCTCGTGCAACAGCCCAGGGCAGCAGACCCGCGAGAACGAGACCCGAAACCAGCGTGGTGATCCAGTAAATGGCTACGAAAACGGCAGTCGAGTCGGGGTAATAGAGCGGCAGCGTGATGGCCGCTGAGGCAACGCCCGAGAGAAGACCTCCGATAAGGGCTACGACGAGTCGCGACGACTTGTAAGCGAAGATGGCGACGGCTAGTTCAGCACCGAGACCTTGGATGAGTGCGAAAGGAATATTGGCAAAGCCCCAGTTGCCACCGATCAACGATTCGATGAATCCGGCGAGAACAGAAGCAATGAGGGCAGCGCCCGGCTTGCGCACGATGATGGCGGCCAGAACGCCAACGAAGAGCCATCCTCCGTTGAGAATGCCGACGAATCCTGGACTTGCAGCCATGGCCGCCGAGAGCGGGGTAAATGCCTGGTCCCAGAGCCAGAAGATGAGCCCTGAGACAACGCCCAAAACTGCGGTAACGATGATGTCAACAGTTCGCCAAGCGAAGCGGTTGGTTGATGCGGTTGCGTGCACTTTCGTGCCCCTTTCGTGTGAGTGAATGAGGCACGGGATTTATTGAGATGAAGTCTGCCTTGCGCTGGTATTACCCAGATCAGGTTCGACGGTCGAATGCTTCAGCATTCCTCTCAGCCCGGATGATACGAGCTCCCGTGTTCAGGCTCGAGTCTAGTCGCCGCGCACTGCGCCGTGGGCAGATTCGCCGTGATTACGCTCGCCCGGGCCTGTCAGAAGAGAGGCAGGCTTGAGGGAACCGCGCCCGAATTTGGCACTCAAAGCATCCTGAGTCTTGTCAATCTCGCGCCAGATGTCATTGCTCGCACCCCACAGGGGCGTATCCCCCGTGCCGGCCGAAACGAGCTGTTCGCCGCGCACGCCAATCAGGCGAACGGGACGCCGACGCAAATCGATGTCTTGTTCACTGAGAAGTGTCTGTAGCAAGCCAACTGCGGTGTCGTACATGTCACGGCTGACGGCCGTGGATAGCTCGAGCGTGCGCGACCGAGACACACTGATTCGGTCGGCGAATGTTACCTTGAGCGCGATGGTGCGAGCCTCGACGCCCGCCTCACGCATCTGTGCACTAACTCGCTCGGACTGAGCCAACAGCGTGCGAGTGAGTGCGCCGAGGTCGATGACATCGGCATCAAAGGTGATTTCACGACCGATGCTTTTTTCTCTGCGTTCTGGCACAACCCCGCGCGGATCACGCCCCCACGACAATTCGTGCAGGTGATGACCGGCCGACTCCCCCAACGCAGAAATGAGTGACTTCTCGCTCGTTTCGGCAATGTCACCGACAGTGTGTAGTCCGCGTTTTTCAAGCGTCTTCGCGGTCTGCGGACCAACCCCCCAGAGCGCCCGAATCGGCAGTGGATGCAAGAACTCGAGCACGCGATCGGGATCCACCACTAACAAACCATTGGGTTTACACGCGTCACTGGCGAGCTTGGCCACGAATTTTGTTGACGCGACACCCACTGAGCAGGTCAGCCCTGTCTCAGCGCAGACACGTTGGCGAATCTCTGCAGCGATTCTCTCGGGTGATCCAAGCAAGCGCGTTGCACCACGCACATCCAAGAATGCCTCGTCAATGCTGATGGGTTCGACCAGCGGCGTGAAGTCATGAAAGATGCGCATGACCTCGGCCGAATACTTTGTGTAGAGGTGTCGATGGGGCGGCATGACGATGAGATTGGGAACCTGACGAAGCGCCAATGCCGTGGACATCGCGCTGCGAATGCCTAGAGCGCGCGCTTCATAGGTCGCGCTGAGCACGATTCCGCGGTTCGAGTGCGGCGAAACCACCGCGGGTTTGCCTCGAAATTCAGGATGCTCGAGCAGTTCAACGTGCGCGAAGAATGCGTCCATGTCGACATGCAAAATGCCGAGCTGCGCGTTTTCGCTCATCTATTTATTGTGCGGGTTTCGATACGCGCATCCGCGCTACTCGACCAGCGATTACGGGAGTACGGCGATAACCGCAGCAATCACACCGTCGACGTCATCCGGGTGCACAAGCACGCCACGATCCATCACGCTCGGGTCAATCACTTTGCCTTCACGCGTGAACTGCACGACGCGCTTGAGCGGAATCTCCAGACGCTTACCAGTAGCCGTGCGTGGCACGCTCGGTGTCCACACGATGAAGTCGGGAACGTGACGCGGCGAGAGCTCGGTACGGATGGTCGTTTTGATGGTCTTCTCGAGCGCATCCGCGTCGGCACCGGCCTTGGCCACGGCGAGTAGCACGAGCTGCCCCATGCCACCTGCCGGGTCTTCGAAGTGCAACACCATCGAGTCGGCGAGGCCGGCGAGCGGGTCGAGGACGCCGTAGAACTCGGCGGTTCCGAGACGAACACCACCGCGGTTGAGAGTCGCATCGGAGCGACCAGAGATGATCCAGGTGTCGCGCTCGGTGTGAATGAGCCAGTCACCATGGCGCCAGATACCCGGGTACACGTCGAAATACGAAGCTTTGTACCGCTCGCCGTCGTTGTCACCCCAGAAGAACAGCGGCATCGAAGGCAGCGGCTTGGTGCAGACCAGTTCACCCGGTTCACCGATTGGCACCGTTGAGCCTTCAGGGCTCCAGGAGTCGAGCGCCACGCCAAGCATGGGGACTTCCATTTCACCCGCGTGAACGCCAGCGAGGGATGCGCCCGAGAGGAAACCCGAGCAGATGTCGGTTCCACCCGAAGCGGGGCACAAGTGCAAATCTGCGTTGACCTGGTCGTAGACCCACACGGCGACATCAGCAGCCAGCGGCGAACCCGAGCACTGAATCTCACGCACCTTGCTGAGATCCCACTTTTTGCCGGGTTCAATTCCAGCGTGGGCACTGGCAGCCAGGTAGGCCGAGCCGGTGGCGAAGTAGGTTGCGTCGTTGTTGCCGAGCATCGCCCACTGCGACCACTCGCCATCCATCGCCGGCCAGTTCGGGTCGCCGTCCATGAGAATCATGGATGCGCCCGTCATGAGCGTCGAAACGCTCAAGGTCCAGACCATCCAGCCGGTGGTTGAGAACCAGAACGTGCGGTCGCGCTCGTCAATATCGAACATGAGCTTGAGGTCACGCATGTGCGTGACCAGCAGACCGCCGTGACCGTGCACGATGGCTTTGGGCTTACCGGTGGTTCCCGATGAGAACAGCACGACGAGCGGCGTTGCGAACGGCACCGGAACAACCTGGTATTCACCGGCCTCAGCGGTGAAGTCTGCCCAAGCTGTAACGCCTGCGGGCACCTCGGCGTCGCGGTTAGCGTAAGGCAACAGAATAGCGGTGATGCCAGGAATTGCCTCGCGAATAGCGGCCAGCTCGTTGACGCGGCTGATCTCTTTAGCGCCCCACGAGTATCCGTCGAGGGCCACAATGAGCGAGGGCTCAAGCTGCTCAATGCGATCGAGAACACTGCGCGTGCCCATCTCCGGCGGAACCGAGCAGAAGACGGCACCAAGCGAAGTTACGGCTATGAAGAGAGCGATGGTTTCGGGGATGTTCGGCAGGTATCCGACCACACGGTCGCCCTGCTTGACGCCAGCACGAATCAGACCCTGCTGGATGCGCGTCACCAGGTCGACCGCCTCATCACCGCTCAGCGAGAAATCCTCACGGGTCTGACTGCGCGCGATGAGCATGGGCTTGCTCCCCTGCGAACGCAAACCTCGCACCAGGTGCTCACCCCAGTTGATGAGTGCACCCGGGAACCACTGTGCGCCAGGCATCTGTGTGCTGGCGAGCACACGCTCATAGGGGGCGTGAGCGATGATGTCCGTCTCGCGCCACACTTCGCCCCAGAAGTCTTCAAGGTTGTCAACAGACCACTGCCAAGCATCACGGTAGGTCTCGAAGTGAGCGCCCTTCTCGGCCTCGATGCGTTCGAAGAATCGTCCCATTTGCGACTTCGACCACTCGGACCTTGCCGGCGCCGGCTTGAGCAGTCTTCCCTGAGCTGCTGACTCCATGTGTTTTCCTATTCTTTCCGGCCGCACATCCGGCCTGATTTCACTGAGTGAAAAGGTTTACGAGGCTTGTTCTGCGGCCTGCAGTTCTTCAAGGCGATGCCCCAACCCAGCGCACGCTTCGAGCAGTTCCGGCACAAATACTTCGAGATCCTCGCGGAGTTCGTAATTCACCAGACCAATAGCCGCCTCGACGCGACCGTGCACCAAGACCGGGGCCGCGATTGCTGTCGATCCAGGCATGTATTCCTCGGTCGAGTGGGCGAAACCACGCGACTTGATGTTGTCTAATTCTTTGAGCAGCACGCGCTTGGTGGTCATCGTGCTGTCGGTGTAGCGAGTGAGCGGCATGTTGCTCATAACGTCGATAAACGCGGGCTCACTGAAGGCAAGAATCGCCTCGCCGACAGCCGTGGCGTGCAGCGGGATGCGCGATCCAACTCGGGTCTGAACCGGTGTCAGCGTGTTCATGGTGAGCTTCTCGATGTAGACCGCGTCAGCGCCGTCGCAGACCGCAAGCTGCACGGTTTCGCGGGTTGCGTACTGGAGGTTCAGCAGGAACGGCATGGCTGCCTCGCGCAGGTGGCCATGCACCGGGGTAAGCAAACCCATCTCCCACATGCGCACGCCTAAGCGATAAAGACCCGATGAGTCACGCTCAAGAAAGCGGCCCTCTTCGAGCTCGCCGGCGAGGCGATAAACCGTGGCGACCGGCAGGCCCGCCACGCGAGCGAGCTGGCTCAACGTCATGGCAGGTTCTTCGACCCGAAACGCGCCCAGCACGGCAAGAGCACGGGCGGTCACAGACTTCGCCGGGTTCTTGGGGTACTGAACTTCATTGCTCATGGTGATTTTTACTTTAGCGAGCAATCGCGCGCCTGTCAGCAATGTTTTTCATTCAGTGAAAAAGGTTGTTGCATTTTTAGCTCTCGAGGGGTCAGACTGAGAACACCCGAAACCCCCAACAATGAAGTTTGGAGTCCCCTGTGTCCGACAAGCGTCGTTTTCCCGACCCCTATGAAATTGAAACTCCCGCTGGAGCCGAAGGCTGGCAGGAGCTTTACGCGTACCACAACCTGTTTCAGGATGGTCGCCGTGAGGTTGACGGCAAGAAGACCTGGTTCCGCAACTCGCTTCACTTTCCCGAGGTTTCGTACCCCTTCGACCAAATCACGATCGACTGCGCCTTCATGGGGACTGGCGTAACGAACACGCGTGTATTTGCCATGCCGCCCGCCAAGGGTCTCGATGTGCGCGTGGTCAACGGCTACACCTACATGTCAGCACTTCCCGCTCCGGCGCCCGAAGAAATCGAACGCCGCGCCGCTGAGTTCGGCGTGCGTGCCGGTCACTACTTCATGAACTGGAACGACCTCTACGAGGACTGGGTTGAGCGCGTGAAGGCACAGATCAACGCGGTCAAGAGCATCAGCATCCCGGAATTCACCGAATTTGAGTCGCTCGAGTACGTAACCGAGAAGCACGGCCCGACGCAGGCGAACACCCTGCTCGCCAACTACCTCGAGCTCATCGCCAAGGGCGATGCTATTTGGACGCTGCACTCTGAATTCTTGAACCTCGGCTACGCCGCGTACCTGCAGTTTTTGCTCATGTGCAAGGACCAGTTCCCTGACATTCAAGACCAGACCGTTTCGCGCATGGTGTCGGGTATTGACGTCATTTTGTTCCGCCCGGACGACGAGCTGCGTCGCCTAGCCAAGCTAGCTGAAGAGCTTGGAATCGGTGATGCCGTCAAGGCATCGAAGTCCGAGGCCGACCTCATCGCGAACCTCTCGGGCAGCGACGCCGGAAAGAAGTGGCTGGCCGACCTCGACGAAACCAAGAACCCCTGGTTCTACTTCTCCAACGGCTCGGGCATGTACCACCACCACCGCTCGTGGGTCGATGACCTGAGCATGCCCATCCAAGGCATTGGTGACTACATCGGAATGCTGCGCCGCGGCGAATCGCTCGAGCGTGGGCTCGACCAGCGTCAGGCTGAGCGCGACGAAATCACGAATATCTACCGTGACCTTCTCGAGGGCGAGGCACTTGAGGCCTTCGACAGCGCCCTGGGCCTCTCGCGCACGGTGTTCCCCTACGTCGAGAACCACAACTTTTACATTGAGCACTGGTTCATGACCGAATTCTGGAACAAGGTGCGCGAATTCGGTGCCCTGTTCGCCAAGTGGGGCTTCTGGAAGAACGAAGACGACATCTTCTTGCTGCGTCGCGCCGAGGTTGTCGACGCGGTCATCGACCTCGAAGCTGCGTGGTCACACGGCACCGAAGCGCAGGGCCCTGCTTACTGGCCAGCCGTCGTCGAGCGTCGCCAGAAAATTTACAACGCTCTCGCCGCCTGGACTCCCCCGCCGGCACTGGGTCCAGTGCCCGAGGACGTCAGCGAACCTCTGACCATCATGCTCTGGGGCATCACGCCTGAGACCGTCGACCGCTGGCTCGACCAGGCCGAAGGCACGGGCAGTAAAACCGAGTTGGGCGGTTTCGCAGCCGCTCCCGGCGTGGTCGAGGGTATCGCTCGCGTCGTGCTCACGCCCGACCAGCTTGAAACGGTTCAAGAGGGCGAGATTCTGGTTGCTCCGGTCACCAACACCAGTTGGACCCCGGTCTTCAGTCGCATCAAAGGCGCTGTTTCTGACATCGGCGGCATCATGTGTCACGCCGCCATCGTCTCGCGCGAATACAACTTGCCCGCCGTCGTCGGTACGGGCTTTGGCACCACCACAATCAAAACCGGCATGCGCATTCGCGTTGATGGGGACGCCGGAAAAGTAACCATTCTGGAAGAGGCATAAACATGGCTGAACAACCAACCTGGCAAGATCTGCTTGATCTGGTCGCCCAGCTCAACGAGAGCAACTTCGAATCGGCGAGCGTGAGCTACGGA
>Ga0228701_1002083_pt1 | contig 12474 bp, 12 predicted proteins | sample McNCre117_Aug_MG_2_FD_178017 | JGI IMG/M metagenome (GOLD analysis project Ga0228701, IMG submission 178017) | Freshwater microbial communities from McNutts Creek, Athens, Georgia, United States - 11-17_Aug_MG | ecosystem: Environmental > Aquatic > Freshwater > Creek | place: USA: Georgia...
GGAAGAGCAGTGGCGTGGCCAGCAGCCAACCAAATACACCGCCGGCGTTGGCCAGCAGGGCCGGTCCGTTGGCATCGGAGGGGTTGATCCAGGTCTTGAAATCGGCGGTGCCGGTGAAGATGTGCAGCAGGGCCGAAGCAGAAACCACCAGGAGGAACAGGCCGGAACCAACACGCGTGTTGTCCCGCACCGATGACGGGTGGCGGGCGAGAAATACGGCAAATGCCACCAGAACAACAGGCAGCACCTTTGAGAACTGACCGAACAGAAGTCCGACCGTATAGGTGTTCAAGAATTGCTGTGGCCAGGAATCGGCCTTCAGGAACCACATGATTACGGCACCGGCGATGCCCATTAGGAATAGAGCGAACGGGACCCCGTCGCGGCGGTCTTCCGGTGCGATCTTCTCCTGGCTCAGCGCGCGTGCAGCGCCACCGAAAACGTGAGCCAGGGCCAACCAAGCCTTGGCCAGGCCACTCGAAAAGGTTCCCGGCGCAGTCTGGGCAGACCTGGGCTGCCGAGCAGCGGGACGTGCCTTAGCCGAAGACCTTGCCGCCGGACGGCGCGCTGGAGTGGATTTGCGTGAAGCCATGCCTCAAAAGTAACAGCAGCCACAGACACTGAGCCCGCTTGACACGGCTATGCCAGTGGGCTCGGTGACTGCAAAAACCTAGTTTGTGACCACCACGGGAATGATCATTGGGCGGCGACGGTGCGCCTTTGCCACCCAGGTTCCAATGGTCCGGCGAATAACCTGCTGCATCGCGTAGGTGTCGCGAACGCCCTCCCGGGCCGCCTCTAGCATGGCGCGCTCGATAGCCGGCTTGACGTTGTCGAAGACGTGGTCTTCCTCCGCGAATGCTCGGGCACGGATCTCGGGGCCAACCAGCAGATTTCCGGTCTCAGCATCAATCACGCAGAAGATGCTGATGAAGCCCTCTTCCGAGAGAATGCGGCGGTCCTGAAGGTCTTCCTCGGTGATTACGCCAACGTTCTTACCGTCAACGTATAGCATTCCGCACTCCACGGCACCAACGATCTCGGCCTTGCCGGCAACCAGGTCGACAACCCAGCCGTCTTCGGTGATTAGAACGTTCTCCTCGGCTACGCCGGTTGCCTTGGCGAGGTTACCGTTGGCAATAAGGTGACGGTATTCGCCGTGAACCGGCATGACGTTTTTCGGCTTCAAGATGTTGTAGCAGTAGAGCAGCTCGCCGGCGGCGGCGTGGCCGGAGACGTGCACCTTGGCGTTGCCCTTGTGCACGACGTTGGCTCCAAGCTTGGACAGCTTGTCGATCACGCGGTAAACCGAGTTCTCGTTGCCGGGGATCAGCGATGACGCGAGAATCACGGTGTCTTCTTCGCCCACCTGAATGTCATGGTCGATGTTGGCGATTCGCGCCAGGACTGCCATTGGCTCGCCCTGGCTACCGGTGCACATGTAAACAATCTCGCCCGGAGGAAGCTGAGCTGCCTTCTTGGCGTCGACAATGATGTCATCGTCCGGAAGGTCAAGGTGCCCCAGGTCGTCAGCGATCTGCATGTTGCGAACCATGCTTCGGCCGATTAGGCAGACCTTTCGGCCGTGGGCGTGAGCGGCGTCAACCACCTGCTGCACTCGGTGCACGTGGCTCGAGAAGCTTGCCACCACAACCTTTCCGCGGGTGCGGCCAATCAGGTTCTCCAGAACCGGGCCAATGTCCTTTTCCAGCGGGGTGAATCCTGGAACGTCGGCGTTGGTGCTGTCGCACATGAAGAGGTCTAGACCCTCTTCACCGATGCGGGCGAAGGCACGAAGATCGGTGATACGACCATCTAGTGGAATCTGGTCCATCTTGAAGTCGCCGGTGTGCAGAACCGAACCGGCCACAGTGCGAATGATCACGGCCAGGGCATCGGGGATGGAGTGGTTTACCGCCACGAATTCCAGATTGAAGCCGGCCAGCTGCTCTTTGTCGCCCTCGCGAACATTCAGCGTATATGGAGCAATTCGGTGCTCCTTGAGCTTGGCCTCAACGAAGGCAAGGGTCAGCGAACTACCAATTAGCGGAATGTCGGCCTTCAGCCGCAGCAGGTAGGGAACCCCACCGATGTGGTCCTCGTGGCCGTGCGTGAGCACAATGCCAACGATGTCGTCCAGGCGATCACGAAGATAGCCGAAGTCAGGCAGGATGACATCTACTCCCGGGTGGTGTTCCTCCGGGAACAGCACGCCGCAGTCAACCACAAGAATCTTGCCGTCAACCTCAAATACGGTCATGTTGCGGCCAATTTCACCGATGCCGCCGAGGGGAATAATGCGAAGCACGCCCGGCTTGAGTTTGGCCGGTGCGGGAAGGGTCTGAACCAATGCGGTCCTTTCGGGTGCCGGTGTGGACACCCAGTTTTTAGCGAGTGGTGCCAGCCACCTTAGGCAGCGCGCCACCGGCGGCTGCATTGCGGTCTGGACGGAAGTTGTCGAACGAGATACCCGAAATGGCCTTGACCTTGTCGATGTCGTTCTCGATGCGGGCGGCCTCGGCGTCCTCCGGACCAACCAGTGGCAGGCGGACGCGCGGGCTGTCGATTACGCCAAGTCCGTGCAGGGTGTACTTGGTGGCCACAGTGCCAGGCACGTGGGTCATCAGGGCGCGCTGCAGCGGCTCGAGCGAGTTGTGCACGCTCAGGGCGTGGTTGAAGTCATTACGGTTGGTGGCGTCTACCATCTCACGATAGGCAGCCGCGGCAACGTTTGCGGTAACGCCAATCAGGCCGGTGGCACCGATGCTCAGGTGCGGAAGAACGTTGCTGTCGTCTCCGGAGAAGTAAATGAGGTCGGTCTCGTTCATAATCCGCGAAGCCTGCGCCAGATCGCCCTTGGCATCCTTCACCGCAACGATGTTTGGGTGCTTGGCAGCGCGGTGGAAGGTGTCGTAGGAGATTGGAATGCCGGCACGACCTGGAATGTCGTACAGAATGACTGGAAGGTCAGTGGCATCGGCAATCAGGCGGAAGTGGGTTAGCACACCGGCCTGAGAAGGCTTGTTGTAGTAAGGGGTCACGATCATGACGCCGTCGGCACCGCGCTTGGCGCTCTCTTTGTAGAGTTGCATGGCGTGAGCGGTCTCGTTGGATCCTCCGCCGGTAATGACCTTGGCGCGGCCGCCGGCAACCGACTTGGCCACCTCAACCAGCTTGAGCTTCTCAGCATCGGTGAGGGTGGAGGTTTCACCAGTGGTACCGGTAACTACGATGCCGTCTGCGCCGTTGGAAACGACGTTGTCGATTAGGCGCTCGGTGGAGGTCCAGTCAACCTCGCCATCGGTGTTCATTGGCGTGACGAGTGCAACGAGCACCTGACCGAAGATATCTTTACCCTTTAGAGACATGCCTTAAGACTAGCCGTTTCGCCACAGCAGGCGCAGGAGAGCCCCCTAAAATCGGACCTAACGACGTTGTTTGGACACAAAAGATGCACTTGCGCAGTTTGAACCGGGACCTCCTTGCAGGTTTGACAGTGGCGCTAGTGGCACTTCCGTTGGCCATAGGCTTTGGCGTTGCATCGGGTGCGGGAGCGGCTTCCGGGATAGCCACCGCGATTGTTGCCGGATTGGTTGCGGCAATATTCGGGGGAAGTCGCTTTCAAGTTTCAGGCCCCACTGGTGCAATGACGGTTGTCCTCATCCCCCTTGCTGCGGCTCACGGCATTTCCGCTGTGCTGCTCGTGGGCTTCGCATCTGGGCTGTTGCTTATTTTGGCAAGCGTTCTCAGACTTGGCAGCCATATCCACCGCCTGCCCACCGCTCTGATTGAGGGGTTCACCGCCGGAATCGCGGTCGTGATAGCACTGCAGCAGGTACCGAGCGGTCTCGGTGTCCACACCAATTCGGGCGAGAGCATCTTGGTGACTGCAGTGAATTCGGTTCACGCCTGGGTAAGCGCACCACAATGGGCACCGATGCTCACTACGGTTTCGGTGGCCGCAGGTCTGATTTGGGCGGGTCACCGATGGCACAAATTCCCGCTCAGCCTGCTGGCAGTGGTTCTGGTGACTGCCGCGAACACAATCGGACACCTTGGGCTTCACACCGTGGGATCGCTGCCTCCTTTTGGCACCGTCTCGGTTGGTTGGTTAGGTGCAGTGGTGCATTGGCAAGATCTGCTACTTCCAGCGATTTCGGTCACCCTGCTTGGCGCACTTGAGAGTTTGCTCTCGGCCAAGATTGCCGACCGCATGCGCCCCGATGTTGACCCGCACGACTCCAACCGCGAACTGTTTGGCCAGGGCCTTGCGAACCTGGCTGCCCCGTTCTTTGGCGGCATACCTGCCACCGCCGCGCTGGCGCGAACCGCGGTTAACGTGCGAGCCGGCGCTCAGACCCGCTGGGCAGCCACCATTCACGCTGTGATTCTTGCGGTCTTTGTGCTGGCGCTCTCACCGCTGGTCCAGCTGATTCCGCTCACAGCGCTCGCCGGTGTGCTCATTGCTACCGCCAGCCACATGGTCAAACCATCGGAGCTAAAACACACGTTTGGTCAGAGTAGGCTTGACGCGCTGGTCCTGGTCGCCACGCTCGTGGTGACCGTGTTTTTCAACCTGACCGCAGCCGTGGCGGTTGGTCTAGTACTGTTCGTCGGTTTGCGTGGCACTCGCCTCAGCAAGGCAAGTTCCCCCATAGATGAAGAAGAAACCCTCGGCGATTAACCGAGGGTTTCTTCAAGTTTTGATGCCAGCCTATGGCGCGACGCGGCCGTTCTTGTTGAACGCCTCGTAGGTGTGAGGCATGAGAGCAGCCCAGAAGTCTTCCATCTTCTCCGCGACCATCTCGATTTCGCGCTGAGGGAAGCTTGGGAAATGGGTGCCCTCGCGCTTGGTGCGCAGGCTCAGGAAATTCATGAGCGCACGGGAGTTCATGGTCACGTACATGCTGCTGTAAATGTTCAAAGGCAACACGATTCGGGCCACCTCGCGCGCGACGCCAGCCTCCAGCATGCGCTGGTAGCTCTCGTAGGCGCTGATAGAAGCGGTGCGTGCCTCCTGCTGAACCAGCGCAACCTGCTCGGCCGAACCCGGCAGGAAGTCGTAGGCTCCGGGCTTGCCGGTCTGAATCAGGTTGCGGTCTTCACCAGGAACATAGAAAACGGGGTTGAGCTCCTTGTAGCGACCCGACTCCTCGTTGTAGCTGGCAATGCGGTGGCGCATGAACTCGCGGAAGACGAAGATTGGCGCCTGAACGTAGAAAGTCATGGAGGTGTGCTCGAATGGCGATCCGTGACGGTCGCGCATGAGGTAGTTGATGAGGCCGCGGTCGCGCTTGGCGGTCTCTTCCGCATTCTCATTGGCGAGTGCGGACTCGAGGGTCTGCTCACCCTGGGTGGACACGCGAGCGGCAAAAAGCACATCGCTGTCGGCGGCGCTTGAGCGCACCAGTTCAACGGTTACATCGCTACGAAATACAACATCAGACACGCCATTAGCCTAGCGGTTTGAGGCGTAATAGTCCGTCACTCGCGCCAAGCCCCGTCACCGATGATTTAGCCTTTTCTCATGTCGATTTTGGTCAAGATCGGGCTCTTTGCAGCCCTGATTGCAGTTGCTGCGGTGATTGCGATCGTCTGGAAGGTCAAAACCGGCACCGCCAAGCAGGTCACCGATGGCGAAACCGTGGACCTGACCGAGATTGCCGCCGTCAAGGACGGCAAGCCAGTGACGGCACTCAGCACTCGAATCACCTTCCTGCAGTTCAGCACCGACTTTTGCACCTTCTGCGGCCCAACCGCAAAGATGTTCCAGACCTTGGAGAAGTCGGACCCATCGGTCACTCACCTCGAGGTGAATGTGACAGATCGGCTGGACCTAGTGAAGAAATACAACATCCTGCAGACTCCAACCACTCTGGTCCTCGACCAGAAGGGGAAAATTGTGAGTCGCATCGGTGGCGCTCCAAAGGCGCACACCCTCGTTACCGAGATTGGAAACTTTGATATCTGATGGCAAACCCAACCCAAATTGACCCACGCGGCCCACGTTTTGGAGCCACCATTACCAACGTGCTTTCGGCCATCATTTTCTTTGAGGCGTTGGACAAGAGCACCGAGGGCACGGGAGCGCTACTGTTTGGCATCGCGGCCATCCTGTTCCTGATTGGCACGGTTTTTGGCACCAGCAAGCACCCATTCGGCTGGCTATACCGCACCTTTGTGAAGCCTCGCCTCGGTGCTCCAACCGAGCTAGAAGACGCTCGACCACCACAGTTCGCGCAGGCAGTGGGCCTGTTCGTATCGGTGATCGGACTGGTGCTTTACTTTGCAGCCGTTCCTTACGGAATCGCGATTGCCGCGGCGGCTCTGTTCCTGGCCTCGGCCCTGCAGGCTTACGTTGGCTTCTGCCTAGGTTGCCAGATGTACCTGGGCCTCAAGCGTCTAGGAGTTTTCAAGGCCTAGAGTCTTGCACGAAAGCCGCTCACTATTAGGTGGGCGGCTTTTGTGCTTCCTCAGGATGGGTTGTAGCCAACCCACTTCTCATTGCTGATGCGGTATCCGGAAATTGGATTTCCAACGAGACGAAGACAAAAAGTTGCTGGCGCTTGCAAAACTGTTCTGCCATTTGTCACTGTTTGAAACTGACCCCTAACTCGCACCCAGGCCCCAAAGTCGGTGACTGTAACCTGCTCCCAGTAGTGCACATTTAGCTTTTGCTCAGAGACGATATGCTTCGGGCCTTCCTTCAGCCAAAGCTTGAGTCCCTTGGCCTGAAGATGTGAATACCAACGCGCGCGGGCAGGTGTGAAAATCTGGGCGTACTCTCTATCGGCACTGTCCAGATGGGCTTTGATTCGCCGTTCGGTCTCAGCCGGCGAAGGATTGAGGGCAGTTAAACTTGCGGCCGATCGGGGATTAATCTCACCAATCCTCGCTTCAGATTGTAAGAGTGACACTGAGGCTAACTTGATTTGCGCCACCCGAGGATCAAGGCTGAAAACGGTAAACGTGGACATCGCCCACAATGAAACGCCAATCGCTGAAGCGATTAGCAAAACCAGTGAGCCAATTCGCGCTCTGCGACTAGACATCAACTAATTTTTCGCGGCTCTGATGCCGAGAGCTTTGCGCATACTCGCTCGAGCCCTTCGACGATCGCCACAGGCATCGTAGGCGATCCCTAAGTTGAACCAGCTGTGCCAGTCATCGGGGGCTTTGTCCAGCTCGTCACGGATTCGCTCGAACTCGCGGTCGGCAGCTGCCTTTTCGGGCCGACCGCTTGGACGCATAGCGATGTCTCTGATTGGCCACAGCCCCTCGGCCTCAACCTGCTTGGCTAGACGCTCAACGCGGATGCCAAAACGAAGTTCGAGGAATATGCCAGCGAGACCAAATACCGGAAGTACGAGTATGAAAACGCCCATAACCTTGGCTACCGGGCTCGGTTGTTCGAGCATGAGCAACCCCCGGCCGCCGAGAACAATCACGTATAGCAGCGTGAGGGCGGTCATGACCAAGGCGCCGAGTTTGGCCTGCATGGGCTAGTTGCTCTCCACTACGGACTGCAGGCCGACGGTTAGGCCGGTGGCGGTTACGGCCTTACGCAGACAGAGCAGGATGCCCTGAATGTAGGAGCGGGTGCTGCTCACATCGTGGGAAATGGAGAGAACTTCGCTCTCGCCACCAAACAGAATTTCCTGCTTGGCGCTAACCCCAGCCAGTCGGATGCTGTGGATTGGAACACCGGCAACTACCTGGCCGCGCGCCTCCTGACCCACGCCTGGAATCAGCGGCTGAGTCTTATCGGCACGGGCGGCTGCCATTAGCTCGGCGGTGCGAACTGCTGTTCCGGAAGGTGAGTCAATCTTGCCGGCGTGGTGCGCCTCGATGATCTCCATGGAGTCGAAGTAGCGGGCGGCCTCGGCGGCAAACTTGGTTGCAAGCATGCTGCCGATTGAGAAGTTGGGGATGACGATGACGGCCGGAGCGCCGGAGGCAACCGAGAGCTGTTTTTCCACACTGGCCAATTTGGCAGCCGACCAGCCGCTGGTACCCACCACAACCTTCAGGCCGTTGGCCACGCAAAACTCAACCACCTTGGGGCTCACGTCCGGCAGGGTGACATCAAAGACCACATCCGCACCGATGACCTCCGAGAGCTCGCTCTTCGAGTCGAGGGCGGCGTGCAGGGTAAGATCCTGCGCTCCATCGATTAGATCTAAGGCGAGCTTACCCATGCGGCCGGTGGCGCCAACTACTGCAACCTTGATGGTCATTTCAAACTCCTAATGGGCATGTAAGCCCCAGAATCAAGCCTAAACTAGCGACGCGAAATCGGATTCGGAGCACTCGCCCACCGCGACGATGGTGCGCTCGCGACCGGCGATCTCGGCAGCCAACTCGCGCACCTCGTGCAGGGTTACGGCATCGAATGCGGCCAAGGTCGTGTCGAGGTCGATGAACTCGCCAGTGACAATTTCTGCACTGAACAGGCGGCTCATGCGCGCCTGAGTGCTCTCATACTTGAGGGCCAAGCCACCGGAGATGTTGCCCTTGGCAAGTGCCAACTCAGCATCGGTGATGCCGTGCTGGGCCACCTTCTCGAACTCTGCAACCAGCAGCTCGGTCACCTCGCGGGTTTTCTTGGGTGAGCAACCGGCGTAAAGGCCAAAGACCGAGCCGTCTGAGTAGCCCTGATTGAACGAGTAAACCGAGTAGGCGAGGCCACGCTTTTCGCGAATCTCCTGGAACAGCCGACTGGACATGCCACCCCCGAGGACGGTGTTGAGAATACCCATTGCGTAACGGCGAGGGTCGTCGGCCACCAACCCCTGGGAACCAACCAGGATGTTGACCTGAGCGGTTGGACGATTGATTACCTTCAGATTTGATGCCGGCTTGATCTGAGCCGGGTGCGTGATGCGACGTTCGCGTGGAGCAGCGGCCACCGAGAGGTCCCAACCGGCTTCGGTGAGTGATTTCTCCACCATCTCTATCAGCTGGTTGTGATCTACTCCACCCGACGCGGCCACAACGAGGTCCTGCGGGCGGTAGTTGGCCTTGTAGTGCTCCCAGACGGCGTCGCGAGTGACAGCGGTGATTGTGGCTTCATTTCCACCGATGGGGCGACCCAGCGGGTGCTCCCCCAACACGGTTTCGAAGAAAGTTTCGTGAGCCACGTCTTCGGGGTCATCGTCGTTCATAGCAAGCTCTTCGAGAATGACGGTTCGCTCATTTTCGAATTCGACCGGGTCGATCAGGCTGCTGGTGAGCATGTCACCGATTACCTCGACGGCAAGAGGAAGGGCTTTGTCCTGGACGCGGGCGTAGTAGGAGGTGTGTTCTTTTCCGGTGGCGGCGTTGGATGAGCCACCCACCGAGTCGAAGGCGATGGCTATCTCAAGCGCGGTGCGCTTGGTGGTCCCCTTGAAAAGCAGGTGCTCAAGGAAGTGGGTGCTTCCGAAGTGGCCATTGGTTTCATCGCGCGAACCCACGGCCACGTTGAACGAAACAGACGCCGAGGCGGAACCCGGAACCGTTTCGGTTAAAACGCGAACACCGCTTGGGAGAACAGTGCGGCGAACCACACTGCCTCCCGAAGCGGTGAACGATAGCTCGTTCTGATCCAGTGGAAACAGAATTTCAGTCATTGAAGAATGCTACGGGAATAACCGATTACTCGGCGTCATCCTCGGAGGACTCGTCGCCCTCTGCACCCTCAACAACTGGGGACAGCGAAAGCTTGCCGCGGTCGTCGATCTTGGTGATCTCAACCTGAAGCTTCTGGCCAACCTCAAGCACGTCTTCGACGTTTTCAACGCGCTTGCCAGCCATCTTCTTCAGCTCGCTGATGTGCAGCAGGCCGTCCTTGCCTGGAACCAGGCTCACGAAGGCACCGAAGGTTGCCAGCTTCACAACGGTTCCGAGGAAGCGCTCGCCAACCTCAGGAATGTGTGGGTTGGCAATGGCGTTCACAGCAGCGCGAGCAGCTTCGGCCGATGGGCCATCGGTGGCACCAATGTAAACGGTTCCGTCGTCCTCGATGCTGATGTCGGCACCGGTGTCTTCCTGGATCTGGTTGATCATCTTGCCCTTTGGACCAATGACCTCACCGATCTTGTCAACCGGGATCTTCACGGCGATAACGCGTGGCGCGGTTGGTGCCATCTCGTCTGGCTCGCTGATTGCCTGGCTCATGACCGAAAGGATGTGCAGTCGAGCTTCCTTGGCCTGGTGCAGGGCGCCGCCCAGTACCGAGGCAGGAATTCCGTCGAGCTTGGTGTCGAGCTGGATGGCGGTGATGAACTCACCGGTACCGGCTACCTTGAAGTCCATGTCGCCAAGGGCGTCCTCGGCTCCCAGGATGTCGGTCAGCGCAACGTACTCGGTCTTGCCGTCGATGGTGTCGGAGATCAGACCCATTGCGATACCCGCAACCGGAGCCTTCAGTGGAACACCTGCGTTGAGCAGGGCCAGGGTGGAGGCACAGACCGAACCCATCGAGGTGGAACCGTTGGAACCGAGAGCCTCGGAAACCTGACGGATGGCGTATGGGAACTCGGTGCGAGTAGGCAGCACTGGAACCAGTGCGCGCTCGGCGAGAGCACCGTGACCAATTTCACGACGCTTAGGAGTACCAACACGACCTACTTCACCGGTGCTGTAAGGAGGGAAGTTGTAGTTGTGCATGTAACGCTTGGTGGTCTCAGGGCTGAGCGAGTCAATCTGCTGCTCCATCTTGAGCATGTTCAGAGTGGTTACACCCAGAATCTGAGTCTCGCCGCGCTGGAAGATAGCCGAACCGTGAACGCGAGGGATTACTGCAACCTCGGCGTCTAGCGGACGGATGTCGCGGAGGCCACGGCCGTCGATGCGTACCTTCTCCTTGAGAACGCGGGTACGAACAACCTTCTTGGTTACCGACTTGTAGGCGGCGGAGATCTGGCCCTGCTCGTCTTCGGTAAGCACGGTGGAGAGCTTCTCCTTCACCGATGCCTTGAGGGCGTCGTCGGCGTCCTGGCGCTCCTGCTTGTCAGCGATCTGGTAGATCTTTACGAGCTCGGCCTCGGCCAGCTTGGCTACGTGCTCGTAGGTGTTGTCGCTGTAAGGAGGGAACACTGGGTACTCAGCGGTTGGCTTGGCTGCAACTGCGGCTAGCTCCGACTGGGCGCGGCAAAGCTCGGCGATGAATGGCTTGGCCGCCTCAAGACCGGCGAAAACTACGTCCTCGGACGGAGCGGTTGCGCCACCCTTGACCAGGTCCCAGGTGCGCTCGGTGCTCTCGGCCTCAACCATCATGATTGCAACGTCCTTGACGCCGTTCTCCTCGATGACGCGACCAGCGACAACCATGTCGAACACGGCGTTCTCGAGCTGCGAGTGCTTAGGGAATGCGACCCACTGGTTGTTGATGAGTGCAACGCGCACACCACCGATTGGACCAGAGAATGGCAGACCGGCGAGCTGGGTGCTCATGGAAGCCGCGTTGATTGCAACTACGTCGTACATCTCGTCTGGCTCAATTGCCATTACGGTAACTACAACCTGAACCTCGTTGCGCAGACCGTCAACGAAGGACGGGCGCAGTGGGCGGTCAATCAGACGACAGGCCAGGATGGCCTCGGTGGTTGGACGTCCTTCGCGACGGAAGAATGATCCGGGGATGCGGCCAGCCGCGTACATCTTCTCTTCCACGTCAATGGTGAGTGGGAAGAAGTCGAACTGGTCCTTAGGCTGCTTGCTTGCGGTGGTTGCCGAGAACAGCATGGTCTCGTCATCCATGTAAACGGCTGCGGCACCCTGTGCCTGCTGAGCCAGACGGCCGGTTTCGAAGCGAACGTAACGCTTGCCGTACTTGCCGTTGTCGATGGTGGCTACCGCGAACTTGGTGCCATCCATCAGGGGGTTGTTGATGTCAATCGACATGTATTTCCTCTTTTATCTTCTTTGTCTTCTAAGACACAGAGCTGCAGGTGCGCCCGAATGAGCGCGACAAAAGCCGCAGGTGCGAATGAGGATTGGGGGCCGATGCCCAGGGGAATCACGCCACTTCTCTTGCGGCGCGGTCTGGTCTCCAGTGACAAACCTTGGGATTTTGGCACGCGCCAGGCCCAAGACCTTCCACCGAGGACCAGCATCGATCCGATTCCTCACTTACAGGTTAGCAGCGAGGCTAGACATTTAGCCATAGTGGGCTTTGTGGCGGGTGAAGCATCGGTGGGGTTTTGGTAAACGGTTAAAGCAGAAACCCCGAACCGAAGTCCGGGGTTTCTGGGAAGACTTAGCGTTATCGACGCAGGCCGAGGCGCTCGATCAGAGCACGGTAGCGAGCGATGTCAACACCCTGGAGGTATCCGAGGAGGCGACGACGCTGACCGACGAGAAGAAGCAGGCCACGACGGCTGTGGTGGTCGTGCTTGTGCTCCTTCAGGTGCTCGGTGAGGTCCTTGATGCGCTTGCTGAGAACAGCAATCTGAACCTCAGGCGAACCGGTGTCACCTGGGTGGGTTGCGT
>Ga0228701_1002087_pt1 | contig 12461 bp, 17 predicted proteins | sample McNCre117_Aug_MG_2_FD_178017 | JGI IMG/M metagenome (GOLD analysis project Ga0228701, IMG submission 178017) | Freshwater microbial communities from McNutts Creek, Athens, Georgia, United States - 11-17_Aug_MG | ecosystem: Environmental > Aquatic > Freshwater > Creek | place: USA: Georgia...
TTGTTGTTGCCTGTCTTGTAGTCAACGATCCACGCCGTCAAGTTGTCATCGTCAATGATCAGCAAGTCAGCAATGCCACGCACCCACATGTTGTCAGCAGACCAGCGGCATGGGTTTAGCTCAACAGTCAGCGCCATCTCATACTCGGGCAGCTTGCGTCCAGTCTTAGTCAGCAGTGCGTCGAGTGTTGGTTGAACAAAGTTGAACTGGGGCGGCAGTTCCGTTCCCTTGGATACGTATAGCTCAGCCGCTTTGTGCAACTCGGTGCCGTACCGTGTGGCTTCTGTCTCTTGGAACGGGTAGTTCTTGAGCACCTTGATTTCGTGATACCTACGCGCACACCCCTCGTAGTCCTTGAGACTTGAGTGGCTCCACGTTACCGGCTTCATCTCTCACCCCGAAGCCAGCGCTGAATCTGCGCCAGCCGTAGACCGAAGGCATCAACGAACTTCTCGTTGCTCTCTAGTTTGTGGTGCATGTCTTTAAGGATTCCGTGTGTGACCTCATGCCAGAACGCATGCTCTAGTTGTTGGGGACTCACTTCTGTGTTGTCAAAGCGGTAACGCGATACCTCGATTGTTTGTTTGTCGTAGTCGATATACCCAAGGTGATCGTGCTTTAGATGGTCGAGCACGTGCACTGTGTACAGTTTGTTTCCTATCAACACGTTTGGCGGTATCACTTCTTTGCATCCCCATATCGACGATGTGCGCCAACGTCAGCGGCCAGAGGTATCCCCGGCATATAGCTTGGCTCTATAGTCATCTGTTCCAAGACCCACGCCTTGGCTTCATGAACCTCAGAGTCAGGCACCACGCAGATCAACTCATCGTGAACTGTCCCGACAACTGGGTAGCGTTTAGCTACGCGCAGCATGCCGTCAGTCATCACGATGCGAGCCAATGCTTGCGTGACGTTGTTCGTAATCTTCCCTGCGTAGAGCTTAGTCTCGTCCGGGCCATAGACCCATTGCGAGCGACCTTCCTCATCCGCTACTTGCTTGAGACCATCATACCGTATGTACATCCGGTTGGGAAGTAAGATTGCGTCCTTCTCAAACGTCAGACACTTGTGTGTGTACGGCTCCCCGCCGTACAACGAAGCGCCCAGTAGTTCTGTACACATATCCCAGAACGCCTTGACCGGCCACGCAGTAGCACGGTACGTGTCGATGATCATCTTGCTTGCTACGGCGTGCGTTAGTATCTCAAGGTCGCTACATATCCGTGGGATAGCGTTGAGCTTGTCCATGTTGTCTTGCCACGAAATAAACTTGCCCACGTACTCAGCATCCACGCCCAGCGTCTTGGCAAACTTCTTGTCGTACCGTACAGGCGGCGCACCAAGGAACCCAACCAGTAGCTGAGAAGCAAACGACTGCCAGCCTAGCCCGTAGCCACAGTTGTGCACGATGAGCGGCCCTGCGTCAGTCAGGATTGTGTAGCGATTCCTCGGCCCTGCGAAGGCGATGTCGTAGGTCTGCATTCTCTGCTTCAAGGGCAGTGATGCGCCGCTTGAGTTCTTCAAACCCTCTTGCAGATAAGCGCCGCTTGTTGGACATGTTGACGCTGCGCGTAACAAACCGAAGGTTGCCGGGTTCGTAGCCTTTGCTGTTGTCTGTCCGATCAAGCTGTAACTCGGGGACATCCCAGCCATCGAGGGAGACAAGGTATCGAAGAAACTCAACACGGTCTGCAATCCACGGCGCATATACCGTGATGCCGCGCCCACCATAGTCTGGATAGACCGAGCTATTTGGGTTGGTACAGCGGATAATGATTGCGCTAATCCTGTCGAGAAGCCGGTCTCTGTGGTCGCGGTCTGGGCAAATTGCGTAGTACCCCTGCCTTTCCCAACGAGTTTCGATGGCTTTCCGTTTTGCACAGCGGTCGCACCGTGTTGTACGCCCACTACTGAGGTTGCTGCGGTGAACAAATCCTTCCCACCCGCAAGAGCAGCGCATGATGGGTTGGTAATACCCGTTGTGTTTTCCCCAGCCAAGGCAAGTAAGTTCTTTAATGACCTCGCCAACCCCAAAAGGGAAAGGTTTTGGGCCTTTGCTAACAGGTGGTTTCGCTCTTGCGTTTTTGCAGTTAACACATGTCTTGGGGGGTTTTTTGTAGAAGCGGCTGCGGGCCATAAGCCCCTCCCAGCCACAAGCGCAACGCATACGCGGGGAAAATCCCGGTTTTCCGTTTGCGTCTGTTTTACGCTCCCAGCCGGTACACACGAGTTCGCTAAAGACTGTGCCGACCGGAAACAGTTCGACTGGTTTACGACCTCCTGCCATTCAACCCACCCGTTTTCAGTAAAGATATTGTGGTCCGGCGTTGCAGATATTCCGTGCGCCGTTATTACCTCCTTCTCTCCCTGCGGAACTAACCCAGAATGCGACACCCATTCCACGCCATCCCACAAAGTATCAGAAAGAGTCACATCCACTATACGCACCCACCCCCGCTGTGTCAACACGGGGGTTTGGCTACCAAAACAGCCCAACAAAGCAGACTTTGCCGACTGCCTTAATTCGGGATGCGAATTTTTAGTCATGCCCGGGATACGAAACATCTGCGCCCCGAACTGTGCGTATGGGTCTGCGCCTGAACGAAAGATGTCCAGCATATCTTGGTAGTCAGCCAGCCACGCCAGCACACGCGGCTCGATCTGAGATAGGTCACCGACTACTAACTGATACCCCTCCGGTGCCATGATTGCACGGCGCAGGAACGACCCGCGCTTGAGGTTCTGCATGTTGATAGCAGACCCCTTGCTTGCAGTCCACCGCCCAGTTGCCGCCCCGTAATAGCTGAGCGGCACAGGCAGAGCGCCGCGTCTACTGATGTCCGAGAACCGTTGCGCTCGGGTGCGTTCGCTCGTTGACTTTACCTTGAGACGAGCCTCGCAGAGGAGAGCAGCCGGTTCATTCTCCCCATTAAGTATCGCTTGAAAGAGGGCGTCCGTTTTAGCAAGAGCAAGCGTCTGCTTACCAGTTGTCTTACTAAGTTTGTGCGGTGGTTCAACCCCAACACTCTCCAGTAACGATGCGAATTTCGGGTTCGACGCAAGGTCTTCCTCTTTAACACTGAGTCTATCCAATAGTTCAGTCCGATAGCTGGACTCTTGACTGATTGCATTGATTAACATGCCACCATCAAGCAACAGCATGGGGCGTGTGTACATTCGCAGAGTCATGTCGATTAGACGCAACTCTTTAGCTGGGTAGTTAACTGACAGGCGTTCAAAGATAGCTTCGCACAACTCCACATCGTGTGCGCAGTACGCCGCTAGCTCGGCCTCGATCTCAGGCGTGAGTTCTTGTAGGCCGTTCGTGTCATGCACCGCCTTGCCCTTGGGGGGCAGACGGAAGTCAGCCGCTAGCTTTGCGAGTGAGTTTCCTGATTCAACTCCACGCAGGGCGCGCGCCATGCTGAGCGTGTCAAGGATAAAAGCTGGGTGACAGTCGTACTTCCACTCAAGGATGGCGACATCGAACTGCGCGTTGTGCGCAAGGATTGCTGTCTTGGTCCAGTCGTACTGCGCAAGGGCTTCGCGCAAGTCGTCGCCGTTGTACCACTTGATATCTTCTTCTGATCCATACTCATGTAAGCAAGCGCCGAATGCCTTGAAGCGGGGGTCACGAATATACTCTTCCGTCGTTAGTTTGGATAGCGTGTACTCCTTGCTGTCCCATCTCGTCTCAAAGTCTATTGTTACTATGTTCAATTGAACATCTCCCTTGGTGGCATGTCTGCGTTGACCGCTTGCTCTATCGAGTGCGCAGTTTGTACTGCCATGTTGAATATATCTACTGGGCCTGCGTTAAAAGAAACAATCCCAAGCGCGCCGTCTTTGTTGTAAAGAAACACTCCTTGTGCGTTGCTGTTTTTTTCAAGGCATTCTCTAATCATCAACGCCACGTGCGAGGCGTTACGTATTGCTGGGTTTACAGGTTCATCGTCCATTTAATTAGCTCCTGAAGATCGGGTATGGTGTGTTCGTTAATGACCAGCGCTACCCCGCCAGCGTCAAATATCTTTTGGATATTCTTTTCTTGCAATGCAGTAGCTTTGTTTGTTCCCGCCTTGGCTTCTATGCCAATGAACCTACCGTTGCAACACACAAGGAAGTCAGGCACCCCTGCGTTTCCGTAGCCGCTACCTATAGGCATGGCGTAGTACGCCCCCGCCGCATCAAGTATTGCGCGTATGTTCTTCTTAACCTTAGCTTCTGGTGTTGTCATCATTGCTCCAATTAGTGAGGGGGGAATGTATATTCCGCGCCCCCTCGGTTCGCGGTGTGGGAGTGAGGGCAGGGTCCAATCTTCCTAGCCGACAACCCCGCCCCCTAACGGGACACACAAGATATACAAGCCGCGTGTGAGCACCGTCCGAGATGCAGCGTCGGCTACGTATTGGAGTTCTTGGAAAGCTCTTCGCGTCGTTCTATCTCGCGCTCAAGATAGAACCGTGCCTTGCGTAGATCCTCCAGCGGCTTGCCCTTGTGGTCAGCCCGGGCAATGTACTTGCCTACCTGCCACAGCAACGGGTTCTTGGGGAACCAATCCTGCAACACATCAATAACTTCAAAGTACCCAAACGTGTAGTGCTTGGGCTTTGTTACTGGGTCATCAACAACGGTCGCTGTCTTTAGGCTCTGGCCTGTGTGTGCGTAAATCATTTGGTGTTCCTATGATATGGGCGGCGACCAGTCAGCTTATGGATAGCTTCTGATCCGCGTATCCCTACCCCGTTGATGAACAACGTACCCGGAAACTTGCACCTACCTTGATGGATCATGGTTGTCTGATACTCAATAGTGCAATCTTCACAGTAGCTATGTCCCGGGGTGGGTGGACTGTGCCGCGCTACTTGTAACCAAAGACCATACTGCTCACCCGAATCAAAGCAAGCAGGATAGTCACGTATTACTGGCGTGTATTCCTCAACCATATGTCACCTGTCAAAGATTTCGGTAAGATTCTCAAGTAACAGCCGCGCTGTGCGTATGTTCAGCGTGGACAGGATGCTCTCCACCTCTTGCTGCGCTGTGCTACGTGTTGCTGGAACGGGGGTGGGAGTTGCCGCAGGCTTGGGTGCTGGCGCTGGTGCTGGCTTTGCCTTGCGCTGGGTGGGCGGCTTCGTCTTCTTGGGCAATTGCTTCGTTGTCTTGTACTCCTTGTGCTTCGTGTACAACTTCTTGTCTGCATCAGCGTAGAGCAGGTTGGTGCTGAGCATTTGGTACAGATACGAACTGACAGACCCACGGATCAACCCCTTCTCGGATAGCTTGTCCGTGTACTGCGCAGCCGTCATGCCCGGGTTGTCCCGCACATAATTAAAGATGGTGTGCGCTACGGGTTCCTTAGCTGTGGGTACTGCGCCGCTCAACTGAACATGCTCTTCGTACGTTTCTACCCTTGGTGGGTTGATCTCTTTAACGATTTCCCACTGGTTGATTGCGGACTTGAGGGCAGTTGCTATGTCTTGCATGTTAAACACTCCTTAGAAATTAAACTGTTCCAAGATGGCATCGACTGCCTTCTTGGTACCTTCACGCACGTACTCATTCTTGCGCAAGTCGTCCGGCGTGACCCCAATCAAGGCGCACTCCAGCGAATACCGCGCAGCTTCTAGGCTCGGATCTTGTACTACATTCAAAGCTTTGACAACATCGCACAATTCTAATGCGCCGTCAACCACAGAATCGTAGATCCTGCGAGCTTTAGGTTCTCCATCCACGATGTCTGTCGTCAACCTATCTGACATACGCTTGAGGTGGTCGCTCAAGCGTGAGCGCACGTCGGCCATGGCATTGTCAACCCGCTCCGCTGTGAGCTTCTCAAGCCGTTTCGCCCACGCATCACGGGCTTCGTTCATCGCGGCGTTGCCTACGTCGATACGGAAGTCACCCGCCGTGGGTACTGGCAGGTAGTTCACACAGAACGCAAAGCGTTGCGAGATGTCGGCCTGTGTCGGATAGTCTTGACGTCTGAACATATCACCAAGAGCCATGGCTTGCGCCACGATCAGCGTCGGATAGATGTCGATGAACGGTTTAACCTCTGCCCAGAACAGATCCCCGTACTCGGTCAGCTTCTTGTCCACCTCCATGAACCTAGCCTGTGGAAGCATGCGCTGTCCATTGTTTGACCACGGCAAGGTGTTCTCGTTGAGGTAGTTACGCGCCGCACTCACGATCTGCTGGATCTTATCCAGTTCTGTGCGCCCGGCCAGCAAGTTCTTGTTCACACGCGCCGCATCCTTAGCCGCCGCGTTCTTGTTGGTAACAACCTCCTCCGTCGTAGACTTGTCCAGCTTGCGTGCTGTCCACACACTGGCGTTGAACTCCACCAGTACTGCACAGGTGTCGATGTTGTAGCGAGGGATTTGCATGTCCATAATCAAAGCTCCGTTGGGATACGTACTAACTTGCCAAACCGAGGAACGAAGTGATCGTTCCCCACCACACCCCACAACGCTGGCACTTCGTTGTGCGGTTCACCACCGATATAACCGTCTGTGATCCAGATCATCGCCTTGGGCTTGATCTCTTTAGCTTTCATGTAGTCCACCACGCACTGCGGCTCGGTCCCGCCGCCACCCTTGGGCTTGAGTAACGTAGCGATACTGCCGTAGTCATCTGGCTTGAACACTTGGTCGTGACACACTGCTGAGTCCCACCACAGGACACGTACGCTCTGCGGCTTGGTGTCCTGACAGATACGTGACACCTCGCCAAAGATCAGCGTGTAGTACGGACCCATGGACCCGGAGGTATCGCATGCGACAACCAAGTCGCCTACCGTCTCGTCGTAGCGTGATGGGAAGATGTAGCCACTTGCAAACATGCGCTTGTTGGGCGGTATCAACCGACCGTTCTCATCCCCGCGAGTCATCTCCTCGATGAACTCCCGCATAGGGTCGATCCAGTTGGTGCTCCGGTCTTGCGCCAGCCCAAAGATATCCCGGCCACCCGACCCTTTACCGGCCAGCTTGCGCGCCAAGAACTCGCCCTGACGCAGTGCGCTATCAACCTCCTTCTGGATCTGCTCTTGTTCCTCTGGCGCAAACTCTTGGTCGCCGTCGATGTGTTCGTCGAAGTCATGCTCGTCATCCTTGTCTTCTGTTGGGTCGTCGCCGCGTTCCTCTGCTTCCTTGATCAGTATCTTCATGATGTCTATGAAGGACATCCCGTCGAACCGCTTGTCTACACACAGCCCATCGCACGGTCGATCCACGAACTCAAAGTTGGGGTCCAGTTCCTCAATCCACCCATTGATCACGTAGTCCTGCGCCTGATTGGTCAGCCTCGGATACTTCTTGGATAGTTGTTTGTACATAGGCAAGACGCAGTGCATCAGCGCCTTGTGACCGTTCTCATGTAGCGCCAAGTACCGCAGTTGCTTGCGGTCCAGTCCCTTAGAGAACGCCTCACCGTAGTGAACGTCCCGGCCATTGGTGGCGGCAGTCTTGATCTGCTTGATCTTGTTCTGCCCCATCATGATCACGCCCGCCATCACCGCGAACTTCGGATGCCTAGAGCAGTCGATGTTGACCGCCGTTATCCGCATATCTAGCGGGAGTTTCTCCCATGAATGTAGACTCATCATCGCCTCCTGTTTAGAGCATCATCTTGGTTTCGTTCTGCATTTGCAGGTACACAGCCAGCGTCAGGTAGATAGCCTTGCGGTTGCTCCCCGTCACGCCATTGACGAACATGCACTGCACCTCACGCGCCATGCGGCGCACATACGCACACGCCAACTGCGCATCCGTACGGTTGTCGATCACGGACAGGAGCTTCATCGCTTGCTGGATCTGCGCCATCTTGTTGTCAGACACGGGCGCAGTCAGCGGGTCGTGTAGCACACGGGCAATCGAACAGTTACTCTCACCCAACGCACGGAACGCCATAAACTCAGCCGCCACCAGCGGACCAACGGCACCAGCCAGCAACATCTCCAAAGTAAACTCGTCAGTCAGACCCGTAGTCTCATGCGCCGTGAGGATCGTTCCCATACTGCTAATGGAGCGCGGCGTCGCATACTTGCCGCCCTTCTTGCGCGGGTTGTAGATCCGACCGTTGGTCTTGGATAGATCCTTGCCGTGGTGGATACCCCCCGGCTCGTAGTCCATGAACGACTCCATAACCTGTGGGTAGGACGCTACGTAGGCAATCACCATGGGGTGTACGCCTTCACTCTGCGCATACTGCACGTACTCCTCGGCAGTAGACTTGCGTACGCTGAGCGTAATCATCCGGTCCATGATGTGCTCTTGGATCACATCACCCAAGCCCTCGATGGCAAGATTCGTAAGACACACGGTAAGGCTACCCTTGGGAAAGTAGTAGTCACCGACCCGACCCTCGTAGACCAGTGGTGCTAGCACGTTGTGCATATAGCGTGTGGTCTTGCCTACCTCATCGAAGCACAGCATGATTGGGCGCGAGCCAGCTACGCCATGGCGATTGAACTTACTGACACCGAGCCGCTCGTTGGGTAGCTCACGAGATACGCCCGCCTCACGGTCGATGTCTGGCATGAACACGGAGCCGTCGCTCAACTGAGAACAGTCGATGGGTTCGATGAAAAGATGGTTGGCGTACGCTTGCTTCTTGGCAAGGTTACGGAAGAGTTGGGTCTTGCCGATACCATGCTCGCCTTGGACGAGGATGGTCTTCTTGCCGCTGAGAGATTCGATAGCGGCTTCGGCTTGCGCCAGTGAAAGGAAGTTCTGCATTTCAATTAGTCCCTTGGTGTTTTGAATGAGAGTCCTGTGCGCGGATAGTCCGCGTCAGGCATAAACATGGGCATCTCGTCCCATCTATCCTGATATCTGATTGTGCTGTTAATGACGTGTAGTTTCTGGATCAGTTCCTCCCGTAGTTTGTTGTCTGGCATGGGTACGTGTACGTACTCACCGAAAGCGTGTGATGTTTTGTTTGGCACCCACTTACGGTTCCTACGTTCCCATTGATTCTTGATGTCATACGCCAAGCGCATGACTCCGTTGATAACTTCCTCGGTTGGTTCTTGGCGTAGCCATTCACCGCCAACCGATACGCACTTGTGGTCTGCATACATATCCAAGTTATCCCGACCTACTATCGCCATGGTCACGTACGGCTCGGCTAGGCGCACCGTCTCTTTGCGCTCGTCTCTACGTTCCTTGCTCATCAAGCGCCGACCATGCGGCACGTGCCAAGACTTCTCCCGTATAAGTAACCCACTCGCCGTGAACACACACTTGGCGGTGAACTCCCCACGCGCACGCCTGACCACCGCAAGCGGCACGACCACACGCACGTTGTCCGTAGTCATCACGCGAGATTGGTACGGCGTTACTCGGTTGTGAAAGTGAGCGTCAGACCGCGAGTTAGTGTACGAGTACCACACCTCGTAGTCCCCGTTGGGTTGTGGTTTGAACAGGCGACACAGGGATGTGTCGTACATAGCTAGATCGTAGTAGTCTGCGTTGGGTCCACGTTCCAGCCGGTAGTGCGTGAACGAAGATGGTTTGCGTGGATGAAGGGACTTCTGATTCGATGTCAGCTTGGTTGACCGACACTTCGGTGCTTTGTGCCACCAGTCATCAGCACGTTGGTATGTGCCAATAGGTTTAAGATCGTTGCATAGCGCGCCATAGGCCATTTCGTTCTCCCTAACTAAATTGCCGCGCAATCAGCGGCTTGTTTAAAGACTCACACACAAGACGTTTCTTGTATCCGTTGCCGATATTCACGGCGCGGTAGTAGAAACACGCTTGACCAAGCGATCCAGTAATCGAGTACTTGGTGCGATACGCGCCGCGTCCACGACCTACCTGAACCAAGAACACAGACTGATCTGTGTACGCAATTCGTTTGCCGTCAAGCTCAGCTATCTTTATCTCCATCATTCAGCCTTTGTAATTGGTACTACCAAAGAAACAGGTATGTCCGTTTCGTAATTGGCGAACACGTTGATGTAGATGCGCCCGTCTGATACATGCACACAGATCTCTGGGTCATCGAGCGTCTTGTAGCGCAGAGATATGCCGTTGGGCGACTCGACCACGGACCAGTCATTGATAATCATTTCTCACTCTCCGGTTGTTGACTCGCGGACAGGATGTCCGCCAGTTTGCTAAAAAGCATGGGTCCGCGCGCTTTATCACACGCATGCCATGCGTTGAACACACGCACCCTCGTTGCCGAAGGTATGTCGTGTATCTTTTTAGAGTCGCGCACTTGTTTGGCGTACTCGTCAATTACTTGCAGATACGTTTCACAGAAGGCAATGACACGTTCCTTGCCGTTCTCCGTTGCGTACCGTAGCTGGTCCTTCACCGCTCTGCGTTCTACTGAGCACAGATCGAGCGCAGGCTTCACACGCGCTAGTCGTTCGCGTTCCCAACGCTTGGTCACAGCCGTGGACATTTTGCGCCTTGCGTGCATGGCGCGGGTTCGCAGGATTCCGTCGGCAAACTCACGGGTGATATCCCGGGATAGCACCAGCGTGTTGAGTTCGCGCTCCGTCATTGCCGTATAGGGCCGGGGCTTGGGTCTGCATTGTCTACAGATTGACATCTCCATTGTGAGTCTGCGCCCGTCATACAGTCCGCGCCCCTCAGACGCCAACTTTGAGAGCTTCACGCGGAACTCACTGGGCTTGTAAAAGGTTTTACATTGTCCACATTGCTTCATGGGGTGGTCCACCGTTCCGATGTTGAGTGCGAGAGGCTGGGCCTGTTGAAAGCCGCACGAATACTAGCGTTGGGGGTGTTATCCCCCCGAGTACCTACGTTTTTTAAAGAGTGCCACGGCAAACGGAAAAGCGCAAGTCGGCGCAAGTCTGTCCGGCTACACATACATATATATATATCTTTTGGAAAAAACTATATATATATACGTAGGTTTCTGGGGGGGTGGACGCCTGAAAGCCGCATGAATCCACGCCATTCCAGCGTCCTATGCGCTCGCACAGAACGTCGGAATGGTGGACCACCAAACTTTTGTTGTTTTTCAACAACAAGTTCCTGACAATACGTTTTGGAGAACTACGGCAAAGGCCATGCCGTAGACGAAACCCCACAACCAATTTGGCACTCTCATGTCGTTCTCTTTGGGTTAAGTTGGGACAAGACTGCTCGGTCTGTCACCAACATGTAGTTGCTCTTGTTCATGGGCACGACTGTGTGCCTCACGCTACGCGCTTCTCGTTCGCCACACGACATGCAAGTCGGGCGCGGCATACGCCGCCGCCCATACTCAACGCGCACCGAGTAGCACGACACACAGATGGGCAGGTGCTGGTCATTCATAGGATGCCCCGCCCACGTAGCCACGCGCTTGCCGCGTCGATTGCGTCATCGTCGAACTCGACGATGGTCAGACCGTACAGATCATCTTCGCTCTTCGTTCGATCCGCGAACTCAATCTCAGATCGAATGTCGAAGTCTGGGTCAACTGTGTTGACCGTGTAACGCCAGTCATGGCGCGCACGCCCTTCGCTCAATACTTCGTATGTGTCCTTCATCGTTCTACGCTCCACGTTCGACGCGACTCGCGCGTCATTGCCACAAAAAAACTCGCGGACAATTTGTCCGCGAGTCACGTCAAACCCAACGTCGGGTTTTCGTTTGCCCACGAAAACGCGGACAAACGAAAACCCGCGCGCGGCTAGCCGCGCGCGGGTTGCATGGATCGGGTTGGGTTACTTGCTTGCGTTACGATCCCGTTTGATCTTGTCAATACCCAATTCCAGGCGATTGAGAGAATCGGATTCCAGTTTTGCAATTGCCTTCAGCAAACGCGCCACTTCATCTTGCTTTGCCTTACCGCCAGACTGTTTTTCGGGTTCGTCAAAAAGATCGTTCAGCATGCGCCGAATTTGACGCGCGGCTGAATCACATTGTGTCTCGGCTTGTTTTAATGCAGCTTGTTGGACCATCATTACCGCTAAGTGCGGGTCCAACCCATGCTCAGCCACTAACTTCCCGGGTTCGCCGTTGACGATCTTTCGCGCGCTAATCTGGGCGGCTAGCGGGTTCGGATCGAATTTCGATCCGCGTTGGCCTTCGATCATCGTCAATCCGTAGCGCTTGCATGCCCAACGCTGAAGGAAACTCAGGCAAGTGTCACGATCTCCGATTCTCAATTCGCGGATTTGATCGCGCGCGGTTTGCGTTGCGTTTGCCATTGTATCGAATAGGGCAAAGATCGCGCGTTCGTCCACTTGTGCAGAATCAACGATTGATTCGGCGGCTTGGTCAAGCGCTACGGCTAGGTTCTCTTGGTTCATATCCATTCTCGTTTGCTCCATCGGGTTGAAAACTCCCGGACAACATGTCCGCGAGTTGGGCGCAAGTGTGCCCAAGCCAGATATATGCGATTTTCGTGCCAGCCCAGCCCCCGGCGACCCCACCCACCCCCCACCCCCCTTGGCACGATGGCGGCACACGTTGCGCGCGGAACACTGT
>Ga0228701_1002088_pt1 | contig 12458 bp, 14 predicted proteins | sample McNCre117_Aug_MG_2_FD_178017 | JGI IMG/M metagenome (GOLD analysis project Ga0228701, IMG submission 178017) | Freshwater microbial communities from McNutts Creek, Athens, Georgia, United States - 11-17_Aug_MG | ecosystem: Environmental > Aquatic > Freshwater > Creek | place: USA: Georgia...
TCGGGCCTGGTCGCCCGTGGTTTCCCCCGACGTGACAAGGGGTGCGCGCGGCGTGCTTAAATCGGGTTCAAGAGACGGCGTTAAGGCGAAACAAACCATACTCGGCTCGTCGCAAATCGCCGGGATGGCCAGACTGGTCGATCTGCTGTTGCGATTCGCTCGCAAAGCGCCCTATGGCTGGGGCAGACATTCAGAAGGATCACGGACATGACGATTGCAGTTGGCGACAAGCTCCCCGACGTGAAGCTCATCAAGGCGGGCGCAGATGGCAATGAGCCGGTGCAGACCGGCGAATACTTCAAGGGCAAGAAGGTTGCGCTGTTCTCGGTTCCGGGCGCCTTCACCCCGACCTGCTCGGCCAAGCACCTGCCGGGCTATGTCGACAAGGCCGCCGAACTGAAGGCCAAGGGCGTGGACGAGATCGTCTGCACCGCGGTCAACGACGCCTTCGTGATGAAGAACTGGGGCGCGGCCAGCGGATCGGCCGATGTCACCATGCTGGCCGACGGCAACGGCGATTTCGTCAAGGCGCTGGGCCTGGTCATGGACGGCACCGGCTTTGGCATGGGCCTGCGCGGGCAGCGCTTCTCGATGATCGTCGATGACGGCGTGGTCAGCGAACTGAACGTCGAAGGCCCCGGCGAATTCAAGGTCAGCGCGGCCGAGTTCATGCTGGACCAGCTTTAAGGTAAACGCCCCCGCGAAGGCGGGGGCACCTTGTGCGTCCCTCCCCCTGCGGGATGGGCTGGGGGAGGGCCTGTTTGCGGGCCCTCCCCTTTTTTGTGCCTATGGCCTCCGCTTGGCCTTGCGCACCACCGGGCGGACGGTCTTGGGTTCCTCGCAGGGCCATGCCTTGCGCGTGGCGGCAAGGACCAGCCTTGCGGCGGAACCGCCGCGGGCATCCGGATTATCGCGCAGGTAATCGACGGTGGTCATCCTGAGCCGGTCGATCGTGACGTCGGCGGGGATGCAGCGCTTGAGCTTGGCGTCTTCCCGGGCCGTGTTGAACGCATCGACCGCCCCGGTGACATAGGCGATGCATTCGTACGTCTTCTCGACGTAGTCGCGGCTGGTGCGCTCCGCCGTGCAGACCTTGTAGATGTCGTCGCCGGTATAGAACGCAGCCTGGGCAGCGGGGGCATGAAAGCCCGCTGCGGCAAACAGCGCGAGGCAGGCAAGGCGGCAGGGCTTCATGGTCAGTAGCCCATCAGGCTGAGGACTTCCTTGCGGCTGCGCTGGTCGGACAGGAAGGTGCCCATCAGGCGGCTGGTGGTCATGGCGACGCCCGGCGTGCGCACGCCGCGCGCGGTCATGCAGGCGTGGCTCGCCTCGATCACCACCGCGACGCCGTGCGGGTTGAGGCCGTCCCAGATGCACTGGGCAACCTCGGCAGTGAGGCGTTCCTGGATCTGCAGGCGGCGGGCATAGCCGTGCAGCACGCGGGCGAGCTTGGAGATGCCGACCACCCGGTCACGCGGGAGATAGGCGATCGCGGCCTTGCCGATGATCGGCGCCATGTGGTGTTCGCAGTGCGACTGGAACGGGATGTCCTTCAGGAGCACGATCTCGTCGTAGCCGCCGACTTCCTCGAACACGCGGGAGAGGTGGACCGCCGGGTCCTCGCAGTAGCCCTGGCAGTATTCCTTCCACGCGCGCGCGACGCGGCGGGGGGTATCGCGCAGGCCTTCACGCGCCGGGTCGTCGCCCGACCAGCGGATCAGCGTGCGGATCGCCTCCTGCACGTCGTCGGGCACGATCACCTTGCCATCGGGGCCGAGGTTGCTGCTCATACGTTCAACTCCATCGCGGCCAGCCCTAACGGGGCCGCCGCAGAAATCCGCCGCGCCGGAACAGGCCGCGACGCCTGCTCATCGGCTCGAACAACTCCCCGGGCCGTTCCGGATCGAGGAGCGCGCTGTCTGCCAATGCCTTTTCAGTGTCGCCCAGCGGACGCAAGCGGAAAGGTTCAAGCCGCTTGGCCGAACGGGGCAGCGCATCGATCATCGCGGCCATGGTTCCATGCTCGGCCAGAAGGGGCGCAATCGCGGCCTCTTCCAGCCCGCAATGCTCGGCCAGCAGGCGGTGGCGCAGCGCGGTAATCGCCGCGCGCACCTCGGCCCGGTCGTTCGCCGGGCGGCGCGCGTCGATGAACACGTCGGCCTCGGTATCCAGCCCCATCGAACGGTTGTTCATGTTGGCCGAGCCAATCCGCACGATCTCGTCGTCCACGATCATCAGCTTGGCGTGTACATAGATCGGCTTGGCCCCGGTATATGGCACAAAGACACGCATCCGCCCGGCCGCGTCCTTTTCGGCAACGGCATGGAGCAGGCGCACGCGCGCGCCGTCCATCGCGGCCTGTTCGAGCCAGCCTTCGGCGTTGTACGGATTGATCAGCACGACCTCGGGCGGATCGGGCCGCGACAGGCGCTCGGCCAGGGCTTCGGCGATGCGGCGCGAGGCGAAGTACTGGCTCTCGGCATAGATCAGGCGGCGGCTGGCCATGATGTGCGCGGCGAACAGGTGCTCGATCTCGCGCACTTCGGGATAGCCGCCCCATTTCGCGCAGGTGCGGGCAATGCCAACCTCGACGTCGCGGAACTCGGCCTCCTGCCGGGGCGGCCACGGACTGTCGGGCTGCGGTGCGCAGGAGCGGAGCGGTGGAGCGCCGGCCCGCATCCACCGCTCGCGCCCGAGATCGCCCAGCACGCGGGCCACCTCGCCCTCCAGCATCATCGTGGTATCGTGCCACGGCCCGTAGTGGCGGCGGTTGGGCTTGAGCCGGCGCGCATCGTGCTCGCGGTGCTCGGGCGTGTCCCAGCGGTCGGTGGTCATGTCGATCGCGCCGCAGATGGCCAGCCGGTCGTCGATCACGACGATCTTCTGGTGGTGGCTGCAGCCGAGCGGATGGGCCGAATCGAACTTGAAGTCGATCGACGGATGACGGAACCAGCGAATCAGGTCGAACACCATCGACCCGCGGAAAATGAACTTCAGCGCGCCGAAGTTCCATTTGAGCACGCGCACCTGCAGCCCGGCGGTGCGGTTGACGAGCCAGACCACGAACGAGCCGAGCCTTGCGGGATGGCGCTTGCGGCTGGGCCGGTTCCACCACCGCCGTCCCGGCCCCAGCCGCACCCGCGTATCGAAATCCCACCCGACCAGCAGGATCTGCTGGCGCGCGCGCAGCATCGCTTCCTGCATCAGCGCGAAATAGGCGGCGGCATCGATGACGACGTAGGCGCGGCTGGCCATCGCATAGCGCCACGCGCAAGGGGCCACCCCTTGCATGTCGGCCCCTTGCGCTTCGGCGCCGGCCTGCGGTGCTGGATCCATCGGCTCTCCCACCGGGAGGAGACTATAGCCTGCCCGCCCGAAGGGGAACCCGGGTCAGCCCATGCGGTTCCGCCGGCAATGAGCACGAAAAAGGGCGGCAACCTTGCGGTGCCGCCCTGTTTTCCCAAGTCCATTTGAAAATGGCGCGCCCGGAACGATTCGAACGTCCGACCCTCAGATTCGTAGTCTGATGCTCTATCCAGCTGAGCTACGGGCGCCCTTGGGAGCGGCGCCAATAGGCCAGAGCTTCCCCCTTGGCAATGCCTAAATCGCATCCGCCGCAAGAAGTTGGAGCAGCCCTTCGCACAGCGGATAATCGAGCGGCGGCATGGGCAGCGCGGTGATCGAATCGGGGGAGAACCAACCCACCGCCCCCCCTTCGAGGCAGCGCGCCTCGCCGCTCCACGCGCGGCAGGCATAGAGCAGGATGACGATGCCGGGCGCGTCCGGATCTGCGGAATCGGCAAAGCCGGCAGGCACGAAGGCGGCGGGATCGATCACGACGCCAAGTTCCTCGGCCAGTTCGCGGGCCAGCGCGGCGCGCAGGCCCTCGCCGGGTTCGACCTTGCCGCCGGGAAACTCCCAGAGGCCGCCATGCGCCTTGTCGGCAGGGCGCTGCTGCATACAGATTCGCCCGTCAGGCGCGATCAGGGCCGCAGCGACGACCATGAGCGGCACCTGGGTTAATACTGTCGGGATTTCTTGCACTGCCGGATATCGTCCTTTCGCGCCCCGCATAACGAGGGCCAAGCGCCTTTGCGCGCATCCTTAATCACCTCGCAACCCCTCTGCGGCATAGTGGGGAATCTCGGGGTGTCGGACATTTTGCCACGTTAACCCTGCGCCCTAACCCGACGGTAACGAAACCGGTGCGAAAACCGCATCACAGCAAAATATTCGACGGGATAGCCATGAACCTCCTGCCTACGCTTCTGCGACTGGTGCGCGATCGGCGAGCGGCAACAGCTGTCGAATACGGGCTGATCTGTTCGTTGATCGTCATTGCCATCATGGTCGCCGTTCAAGGTGTCGCGACCGAAACCAACATCATGTGGACCCGCGTCAGCACCACGATGGCACAGGCTACATCAGCGTAATTCTGCTTAACCTTTTTATAAGAACTAATCGCTAGACCAAATCTTGCTCAGACCGGTGGGACGGGAAGAGCCGGGTACCAAGACTGCAAACCAGGAGACTAGACATGACCTTTTTCAGCAAGCTGATCCGCGACGAAGCTGGCGCCACCGCGATTGAATACGGCCTGATCGCCGCTCTCATCGCCGTCGCCGTGATGACCACCGTTTCGGGCCTTGGCTCGCAGCTCAACACGACCTTCTCGAAGACCTCGTCGCAGCTGAGCACGGCCAACTCGTAAGCTTAGCCGACGCAAGTCGCACAGATCGAAGGGCGGCAGGGAAACCTGCCGCCCTTTTCGTTGGTGCGTTTTTTCTGGATACGCCATTCGCATCGGCGAATGGCTTGCCGCACCGGGCGGGTGCCGCAAAGGAAAGGCCCGATGGGCCTTTCCGCACTAATCAAAAGCTTTTCTAAGCCCCGATGGCGAGGAAGCGCTCTTCACGCAGGCGGACCAGATCCGCCGGCTTCTTCCGGGCCAGCAGGTCCAGTTCCTCGCCGATCGCGCGGCCCAGCGTCGCGGCGGTGGCGGCGGGATCACGGTGGGCGCCGCCCATCGGTTCCGGCACGATCCGGTCAATCACCTTGAGCGCGAGCAGGTGCTGCGCGGTGACCTTCATCGCCTCTGCCGCGTCGGGCGCCTTTTCGGCGGTGCGCCACAGGATCGAGGAAGCGCCTTCGGGCGAAATCACCGAATAGACCGCGTGTTCGAGCATCAGGACGCGTTCGGCGCTGGCGAGCGCGACCGCGCCGCCCGAGCCGCCCTCGCCCACGATGGTGGCGACCATCGGCACTTCGAGCGCGAGGCAGGCCTCGGTCGACCGGGCGATAGCCTCGGCCTGGCCGCGTTCTTCGGCCTCGACCCCCGGGAACGCGCCCGAGGTGTCGACCAGCGTTACAACCGGCAGGCCGAACCGGCTGGCCAGTTCCATCAGGCGGATCGCCTTGCGATAGCCCTCGGGCTTGCCCATGCCGAAGTTGTGACGGATGCGGCTTTGCGTGTCGTTGCCCTTTTCGTGGCCGATCAGCATGACCCGGCGATTGCCGAGCCGCGCGAATCCGCCGATGATCGCCTGGTCATTGCCGAACAGGCGGTCTCCGCCCAGCGGCATGAAATCATGGAAGGCATGGGCGACGAAATCATGGAAGTGCGGGCGTGCGGGATGGCGCGCGACCTGGGTCTTCTGCCACGGGGTCAGCGCGGCATAGGTGCTGGCGAGCAGGCCCGCGCTCTTCTTTTCGAGCTTTTCGATTTCGGAGGCGAGGTCGATATCGCCATCGTTGGCGGTGGCGCGAAGCTCGGCAATGCGCGCTTCGAGCGCGGCGACGGGCTTTTCGAATTCAAGAAAGGAAATCATCCGCTCGCGCTTAATCGGCAGAGGGGCGCGGGGCAAGAAAATCCACGCCGGTGCCAGTGCCGCGCGCCTGCCCGAGCGGGTGGCGGGCGTTGACCAGCGCGACCAGCCGCGCCGAATCGACGTGGGTGTAGATCTGCGTCGTCGCGATATCGGCATGGCCCAGCAGGGTCTGCAGCACGCGAAGGTCCGCCCCGCCTTCGAGCAGGTGAGTCGCAAAGGCATGGCGCAGCACATGGGGCGAAACCTTTTCCGGCGCGATCCCCGCCCGTGTCGCCAGTTCGCGCAGCAGCTGGAACAGGCGGATGCGGGTAAGATGGCCGGTCCCGGCACTGCGCGAGGGGAACAGGTGCTTGCTCCCTTGCGGCCGCAGCGCCAGCCAGCGCGACAGCGCTCGGGCCGCGCAGTGGCCCACCGGGACCATGCGCTGCTGCCCGCCCTTGCCGGTCACGGTCAGGAACGGCGCATCGCGCGGGACTGCGGACAGCGGCAGCGAAACCAGTTCGGTCGCGCGCAGGCCCGAGCCATAGAGCATCTCGACCAGTGCCAGCATCCGCACCGCCTCGGGCCGGTCGCCAGCGGCTTCCTCCTCGGCGCGGCGCAGCAGGGCCTCGACCTCGGCGTGGCTGAGCAGGCGCGGCAGCGGGCGGCGCGCGCGCGGGCGCGGCAGGCCGGGGGACGGATCGTCCGCGCGCAGCCCTTCATCGACGAGGAACCCGTAGAACTGGCGCAGCGCCGAACATTTGCGGGCAAGGCTGGAGGGCGCCAGATCGGCCCAGGCCGGCCCCAGCCCGGCGAGCGCCGCCGCGTCAGCCATGGCAAGATCGCCCAGCACCTCTTCCGCCCCGGTCAGGTCGCGGCGATAGGCGGCCAGGGTATTTGCTGCCGCGCCGCGTTCGGCAGCCAGCATCGCAAGGAAAAGTTCGACCGGATTCGCCGCGCGCGCGCCGGTCACCCCCGTGCCACGGCCTCGGCGGCGATCATCCGCGCCTCGGCTGAAAGGCCCACCCGGTTAAGCGCGGACACGATGTGATACAGGTTGCGCGGGGTCATCCGGTCCCAGCCATCGCCCTGCATCCCCAGCCCGGCAAGCAGCGCCACCAGCGCTGGATTGCGGTATTCGGCGGCCTTGTCGATCATCTGGCTCCACCGGCTCTGGTATTCGAGCCGGAACCCGTACTTGCCGGCAAGCTCGTTCGCCCCGGCAAGCGGCAGGCGCCCCAGCCCCGCCAGCCCGGCGACGAGGAAGCGGGTCTTGCGCTGGTCGGTGCTGCTGTCGTTGCCGTGGAAATCATCGACCGCGCCGCGATCGGCCGCGCCGCCGGCGGGGGCAGCCAGCGCCAGCAAGGCCCAGCCCTCGCTGCCCTTTTCGACGACGCCGGTCCAGCGCAGCGCATTGGCGTCAAGCCCGGCGGACAGCATCGAGGCGACCAGCGCGGCGGCATCGCCGGACCATTCGGCATCGACCGGGAAGCGCGCGGCGGCATAGGCGGTCAGCACCTGGCGCGAGTGGAAGCGCAGCGGATCGGCCGGATCGCCCCACACATCCTTCATCGCGGCCAGCCGGTCGGACGGGGTTTCGGCGACATAGGCATCGCGCAGCCGGGCGCCGCGGGTGGCCCATTCGCCGGTGGCATCGTCCTCGTCATAGATCTGGCCATACAGATCGACCAGCGCGGCCGCCGACAGCACGCCGCGCGCCGCTGCCGAATCGGCCGCCGCCGCGCGGGCATCGAGCGCAAGCATCGGCGCGGTCGCGGCAGTGAAGGCATAGCCGGGGCCGGCGCCTTCCATCAGCGCCGCCGGGGGCTGCAGCCCGACCGCCAGGGTCATGCCATAGCGCCACGGGGTCATGTCCTTTACGCCGTTCCATTCGATCTTGACCGCACGGCGCGCCTTGCCGGCAGTGCCGGCGTATTTCTGCGCGAGCAGCATATCGATGCGCGGCATCGCGCCGTAATAGGTCAGCCGGTCAAGCGAGGCCTGCGAGCGGCTGCCTTCGCCGGCGAAACCGTCGCAGATCGCCTGCAGCACCTGCCACGGCTTGTCTTTCCTGGCGGCGCCCTGCAGCGCCAGCACCGGGCAGATCCCGGTGAAATCGGCGGTGGCGACATAGGCGTCGAGCGCGGACTGGGTGAGCGCAGGGCTGAAATTGGCGGTGTCGACGTCCTGCACCACGGCACGCGCGGCGCTGCCTTCGCCCATGCGGACCAGCAGTGCGGCGCGCAGCGCGGCGAAGTCCGCCGGGTTCATGCCTTCTGGCGCATCGAGCCGCGAGGCCAGTGCACGGCGCAGCAGGATATGCCCCCAGCGCGAGACCATCTGGCCGGAATTGCCGGCGAGCACGGCCTGGACCAGGCCGGCATCCTGTTTGCGCAGGTTCCAGAACGGCAGCCCGCCCTCGCCCTCGCCGATCAGGCCGACGCGCTTCATCGCGTGGCGGGCGGCGGGCGGGATATCGTCCTTGGGCCTCAGGCCGAGCACCGAATCGAGTTCATCCGGGCTCATCGCCTCGAGCGCTTCGAGCGAGGGGATGTTTCCGGGCAGCGCGACCTTGCCGGCAGGTGCCGCCACGCCGCTGCCGGGAAGCGGCTGGACCACGGGCGAGGCGGTGGGCGCGGGCGCCGCAGCGGCGGGCGCGGCCGGACGGGCGGCGGGCGCGGGCGCGGGCCGGGCGGCGGGCCGGTCAAACCCCGGGGGCAGCAGCGATTCGGGCGCATCCTGCGCGATGGCCCAGGCCGAAGTGACCACAAGGGCGGCGCCGATCAGGAGGTGACGGTGCTTCATGGGGTTCCTTCAGGAGCAGGCTGGCCATCGGGCACGGTGACGGGCTGGCTGATCTCGTGCAGCTGCTCGCGCCCGCCGTCGATCCAGGCATAGGCGACGATTGCCAGCGCCAGCGCGGCCAGAACCAGCCAGAGCCTGCCAGAACGCATCGCACCCTTCCTGCCTGCATCGGACGGCCGAAAAGCGGCCCGCCCCAGAATCGCGCCCGGCCCCAAGCAAGCTGGGCGCTTGCACGGGCGAGTAGCGCAACTATAGGCGGCGCTGCAATGGAACTCGACGAACCCCGCCTGACGAACGAGGAAATCGCCGCGCTGGCGCGCCGGATCGACCGGCCGATCGTGCTCGTCGGGATGATGGGCGTGGGCAAGAGTTCGGTCGGACGCAAGCTGGCCGCTGCGCTGGACCTCCCGTTCATCGACGCCGACGAGGCGATCGAACAGGCCGCGCAGATGTCGATCGCGGAAATCTTCACCACTTATGGCGAACCCTATTTCCGCGACGGGGAACGCCGGGTGATCGCGCGGCTGCTGGAAAACACCGGCAACCGGCCCAGCGTGATCGCAACCGGCGGCGGCGCTTTCGTCAACGACCAGACCCGTGCGCTGATCCTCGACAAGGCGATTACGGTGTGGCTCGATTCCGATGTCGAGACGCTGCTGGACCGGGTTGGCCGCAAGAGCAACCGCCCGCTGCTGCGGCAGAACCCGCGCGAGGTGCTGACCCGGCTGCGCACCGAGCGCGAGCCGTTCTATGCACAGGCGCCGATCAAGGTAACAGGTGGCAACGGCCCGCACGGCAGGACGCTCGCCCGCGTGCTCAAGGGGATCGATACATGGCTGTGATCTCGGTGGATATCGCGGGAAGGCCCTATGAAGTCCGGGTCGAGGCCGGGCTGCTGGCCGACGTGGCGGGCCAGTGCGGGGCCTTGCTGCGCAAGCAGCGCGTGCCGATCGTCACCGACGCGCGCGTCCATGCCGCGTGGGGGGCGGTGGTCGAAGCCTCGCTCGTCGCCGCCGGGTTCGAGCCGCGCTGGAAGGTGCTGCCCGCCGGCGAGGCGACCAAGTCGTGGGCAAGCCTTGCCGAAGTGGTCGACTGGTTGCTGGCCGAGGAAGTGGAACGCAAGGACCACGTGCTCGCGCTCGGCGGCGGGGTGATCGGCGACCTGACCGGCTTTGCCGCCGCGATCCTGAAGCGCGGCTGCAATTTCATCCAGTTGCCGACCACGCTGCTGAGCCAGGTCGATTCGAGCGTGGGCGGCAAGACCGCGATCAATACCCCGGCGGGCAAGAACCTTGTCGGCGCGTTCCACCAGCCCGCGCTGGTGCTGGCCGATCCGCTCGCGCTCGATACCCTGCCGCGCCGCGAAGTGGGCGCAGGATATGCCGAAGTGGTGAAGTACGGCCTGCTGGGCGACGCGGCGTTCTTTGGCTGGTGCGAGGACAACGGCGCCGCGCTGATGGCGGGCGACCGGGCGGCGCGCGAATATGCGATCGCCCGCTCGGTCGAGGCCAAGGCGGGAATCGTGGCGCAGGATGAATTCGAAACCAAGGGGCTGCGCGCGCTGCTCAACCTTGGCCATACCTTCGGCCACGCGCTGGAAGCGGAGACGGGGTTTTCCGACCATCTGCTCCACGGCGAGGGCGTTGCGCTGGGCATGGTGCTGGCGGCGCGGTATTCGGCCCGCGCAGGCCTGATGCCGGCGGCCGAGGCGGAGCGGGTTGCCGCGCATTTCCGCGGCGTGGGGATGATGGCCGACCTGTCCGAACTGGGCCTTGCCGCCGACGGCAATACGCTCACCCGGCATATGCTCCACGACAAGAAGATGGACGCGGGCACCCTGCCCTTCCTGCTGCTGCGCGGGATCGGGCAGGCCTTCGTCGCCCGCGACGTGGCGCTGGACGATGTTGCACGGTTCCTTGACGAAGAGCTTGATTGAGGTAGCTCTGCGGGCCTGACCCGCAACCCGAGGGGTGCCGATGACCGTTGCCGAAGCGACCCCCGAACTTGATCCCGCAGCACTGGAACACGCCGCCCACGACCGCGCCTTCCTTGGCCATCCCAAGGGGCTGGGCTACCTTGCCTTCGTCGAGGGATGCGAGCGGTTTTCGTACTATTCCATGCAGACCCTGCTGGTGCTCTACATGGTCAAGCACCTGCTTTTGCCCGAACATATCGGCCATGTCTGGGGACTGGAGTGGCTCCGGGGCGGCTATTACGAGGGCAGGCAGGGCCAGCCGCTCGCCTCGGCGATCTTCGGCGATTACACCGCGCTGGTCTATCTCACCCCGATCATGGGCGGGCTGGTTGCCGACCGCCTGCTGGGCCGCCGCGCGACGCTGATCCTGGGGGCGCTGGTCATGGCCCTCGGGCATTTCCTGATGGCGTTCGAGGGAACCTTCCTGATCGCGCTGCTGGCGCTGGTGGTGGGCGTGGGGCTGTTCAAGGGCAACATCGCCAGCCAGGTGGGCGAACTGTACCGCCCGGACGACCTGCGCCGGGCGATGGCGTTCCAGATCTTCTACATCGCGATCAACGTCTCGGTGATCGGCGCGCCGCTGATTTCGGGCACGCTGGGGGAGAAGGTGGGCTGGCATTACGGGTTCGGCACGGCGGGGATCGTGATGGTCGCCGGGCTGCTCCTGTACCTGAAGGCGGGGCCATGGCTTCCGGCGGACAACAAGCCCGCGCGCACCGCCCACGCCCCGCGCACGGCGCTGGAGCCGGGCGACGGTGCGCGCATCCTCGCGGTGGTGCTGCTGGTGCCGGCGCTGGCGATCTCGCTGGTGCCCAACAACCAGATCTTCAACGCCTACCTTGTCTGGGCGGACGAGCGGTTCGCCTTGACGTTCTTCGGCCATACCCTGCCGACGAGCTGGATGATCACGCTCGACGCCGCGCTCAGCTTTTCGATGCTGGTGGCGGTGGCCGCGTTCTGGAAGTGGCGCGCCGCGCGCAGCGGGACCGAGCCGGACGAACTGTCCAAGATGATCATCGGCGGCCTGTTCTCGATCGCGGGTGCGCTATGCCTGGTGATTGCGGCGGCGACTGCGGGCCCTGCGAAGATCGGGCTGTTCTGGCCGGTGATGTTCCACCTGCTCAATTCGATCGGCTTTTCGCATATGCTGCCGGTCAGCCTGGCGCTGTTCACCCGGCTCGCCCCGCGCGCGATCAACGCGACCGTGCTGGGGATCTATTACCTCGCCTTCTTTGCCGCCAACAAGATGGTGGGCGTGGTGGGCGGCTGGTATTCGGCGATGGATACGGCGGCGTTCTGGCTGCTCCACGTCGGCGCGGCGGCGGTGGGGCTGGCGGCTTTCGTGCTGTTCAAGCTGGTGGCGGCGCCAAGGCTTCTGAAGGCCTAACGCCCGGAGAAGCGCGGCTTGCGCTTTTCCGCGAAGGCGGCAATCGCCTCGGCGAAATCGGCGGTGCGGCCCATCTGGCGCTGGTTTTCGGCTTCGAGGTCAAGCGTCGCGTCAAGATCATGGTCGAGCGCGAAGGCAATCTGGCGGCGGATCACGCCAAGCGCGCGCGGCGGCCCGGCGGCAAGCCGCGCGGCGATTTCCTGCGCGGTTGCCAGCACGGCATCGTCGGGGACCACCCGCGCGACCAGCCCGCAGGCCTTTGCTTCGGCCGCGCCCATCCGTTCGCCCAGCAGCGCCATTTCCAGCGCCCGCGCCCGCCCGGCACCGCGCGCGACCAGCCAGGTCGCCCCGGCATCGGGGACCAGTCCGATGTTGACGAAGGCCAGCAGCAGGTAGCCCGTTTCGCCCATAACCGCGATGTCGCCCGAAAGCGCAAGGCTGACCCCGGCACCTGCCGCCGGGCCGCCAAGCGCGGTGACGAGCG
>Ga0228701_1002092_pt1 | contig 12431 bp, 12 predicted proteins | sample McNCre117_Aug_MG_2_FD_178017 | JGI IMG/M metagenome (GOLD analysis project Ga0228701, IMG submission 178017) | Freshwater microbial communities from McNutts Creek, Athens, Georgia, United States - 11-17_Aug_MG | ecosystem: Environmental > Aquatic > Freshwater > Creek | place: USA: Georgia...
GAAAATCCAAGTGAATTTATCCGGAATGCAAAATACAAATGGCAAGATCAATTTTGCTCTTTACAATAATTCAGCGAGTTTCAATGACCCAGCACAAGTATATACATCCCTCAGTTTAACTCCCGCCCAATCAACGATGAGCTTTACCTTAGATAGTATTCCAGCGGGGACCTATGCGTTTGGTGTATTTCATGACGAAAATGATAATCAACAAATTGACCAAAATTGGTTGGGAATTCCAACCGAAGGATTTGCTTTCTCGAATAATGCGATGGGAAGCTTTGGTCCGCCTTCCTATGACCAAGCAAAATTTGTTGTGTTAAAAAGCCAAACACATGTTCAAACAATCGCGCTACACTTTTATTAGCGGTTCATCAATCGAGCAACGTATTTGCCAATAATGTCAAATTCCAAGTTTACCTCATCACCTACTACTAAGGTGTGGAAATTTGTGTGCTCATACGTGTATGGAATAATACAAACTGCAAAAGACTGATCTTCGGAATCAACCACTGTTAAGCTTGTACCATTAATGGTTATCGAACCTTTTTCAACGGTAACAAAGGATGATTCATAGGAGAATCGATAGCGCCAGCTTCCATTTTCGTCCGTGATTGCTACGCAGCGTGCTAGTCCATCAACATGTCCTTGAACAATGTGTCCGTCGAGACGTCCATTTAAGCTCATGCAGCGCTCTAAATTGATTTTCGAACCAACCTTCCAGGATCCGAGATTGGTCTTCTGTAAGGTTTCGTGAATCGCTGTAACGGTGTGTTGATCTGGACTCAATTCAACAACCGTCAAACAACAGCCATTGTGTGCGACACTTTGGTCGATTTTCAATTCATTGCTTAAGTTGGATTGAATGGTGAAATGAACATTCCCTCCATCCTGACGTATCTCCGTCACCAATCCTATTTCTTCTATAATTCCTGTAAACATCGTGTTCAAATTTACGTGAAAATCATCATTCGGAGGCGCGAATGTCCTTTATATTGAATTGCAAATTGGTTTTGCCATTGAATTCATTTGTTTCTAGCGTATATGCCATGTCAAAAGGCATTCCTTTCAAAGTGTATTCTTCCTTCTCTGCCAAATTAAATCCAATGGCATCAAATGCCAACGTTGAATTTGATTGAACTACACGCAATTTCAAATGCTTTTCTTTCAAGATACGGGCATCTGTTGCGTACAATTCCTTCGTGCAAAAAACAGGCTTCATGTTTCCCGGACCAAAGGGTTCAAATGCATCCAAGATTTTTTTGATGCGCGGAAGTCTGCCGTTCCACTCCGTTTGAATGTCGTTCAAATCAATTTCCACATCGATGTGCTGCACCGCTTCAATGGCTTTTCCATTCAGTCGATTTTGGACCTCATTTTCAAAAGCCTCTCGAAATGCATCCAAGTTTTCCATGGACAAGCTTAATCCGGCAGCGTAATGGTGTCCACCAAATTGCGTTAAATGTCCCTCACAAGCTTCCAATACTTCATATAAATTGATGGCACCCACACTGCGTGCAGAACCGGTTACAAGTCCATTTGACAAGGTGAGTACAATTGTTGGACGATAATGCGTTTCCATGATGCGCGAAGCGACAATTCCAACGACGCCTTTGTGCCAATCTTCCTGAAAGACCAGATTCGTGAAACGCAATGGATGCGTCTCATCCGCTGAGATTTGTTGCAATGCTTCCTCGGTCATTGTTTGATCAATTGTCCGGCGAAGGGTATTGTCGTCGTGGATTTCTTGAGCCAATTGTTTGATCTCCTCTTCATTTGAGGAAAGCATCCAGTCAACAGCAGTTTTACCACTGCGAATTCTTCCAGCCGCATTCACTCTTGGAGCGATGACAAACACCACGTCTGTAAGCGATAACGGGAGTTTCTTTCCTGCCAAAGTGAGCAATTCTTGGAACGCCAATCTTGGATGCTGATTCAACTGAAGCAATCCGTAATGACACAGAATGCGGTTCTCACCTGTTACAGCAACGATATCCGCGCCAATACTCAGTGCGAGCAAATCCAAACTTTCAAATAATTTTTCAAAGCGTTGTCCATGATCGATAAAGAGGGCTTGCATCAATTTAAATCCAACACCGCATCCAGACAATTCCTTGAAAGGATATAAGCAATCTACTCGTTTTGGGTCTAATACAATCGCATCTGGCAACTCCGTTCCAGGTTGATGGTGGTCACAGATGATAAAATCGATTCCTCTTTTTTTCGCCTCTTCGACTAAAATATTGGACTTTATTCCACAATCTAAGGTGATGATGAGTCCACAGTTTTCGGTAAAGGCAAAGTCAATTCCTTGTTGACTCAATCCATAGCCTTCTTTGTATCGATCCGGAATGTAATACTGAATATGCGCATGAAATGGAAGTAATTGCTCATACATGAGTGCAACAGCTGTTGTTCCATCAACATCGTAATCACCAAAGAGTAAAATTCCTTCGTTGTTTTTAATCGCTTGATTGATCCGAGCAACGGCGCGATCCATGTCCTTCATGAGAAAAGGGTCGTGCAAATCGTCGATGCTTGGACGAAAAAAGGCGCGCGCAGCAGCCTCTGATTGGAGTCCACGCTGGACCAACAATCTAGCAACGAAGGATTCAACGTTTAATTTTTCAGCTAATGCTAGAACTATTTCATTTTCAACACTTGGTTGAAATACCCATTTTTTTTCCATCTCACTTGTTCTTTACTTTAAGTTAAGCATTTTTTTTGAGATGAATCAGCCGAAAATTAATCGACGTAGCTCAATTTCAACATATTCGTCGCACCAAGATCTTCCAATGGAATAGATGCAATGTTGATCACAATATCACCAACGGATAAATAGCCTTCCGACTTCATAAAATACTTAATATCCGCAATGGTATGATCGGTAGAAATCCGTTTGTCGTAGAAGAATGCACGAACTCCCCAAACTAAATTCAATTGTGTTAATATTTTTCGGTTGCTGGTGAATACATAAATTTGCGTATTCGGACGCTGTGACGCAATTTTATAGGCGGTGTATCCAGAAAATGACATCGTAATGATGGCATTTGCTTCCACACGTTGGGATAAACGACAAGCATTAAAACAAATGGAATCAGAAATGAAACGATCACTGTTTTTAACCGGCATTTCTTCTTTGTTATACATCGCTCCATGTTTTTCCATCTCTTTGATGATATTCGACATGGTTTGAATGACTTGAACTGGATAATTTCCAACAGAAGTTTCCCCGCTTAACATCACGGCATCCGCACCATCGAGCACGGCATTTGCCACATCATTTACCTCCGCACGACTTGGCGTCAAATTGGCAATCATAGACTCCATCATTTGCGTAGCAACGATGACTGGTTTTGCGGAAGAAATACACTTAGAAATGAGCATTTTTTGGATGGAAGGAACGGTTTGATATGGAACCTCCACACCAAGATCTCCCCTTGCAACCATTAGTCCATCGCTTTCCGCGATGATGCCATCAATGTTTTCTAAAGCCTCTGGCTTTTCAATTTTCGCAATCACCTTCGCATGATGATTTTTTGCAGCAATGCGCGCTTTTAAATCCACAATATCCTCTTGCGAACGGACGAACGAAAGTCCAATCCAATCAACGTTATGATCTAAGGCAAATGCTAAGTCTGCGATGTCTTTCTCCGTAAGAGAAGGCATTGATATTTTCGTATTTGGGAAATTTACCCCTTTTTTAGAGGATAAAATGCCGCCTTGAATGATTTCGCAACGAATGGTGGAACTACCATCCGTTTCACGCACCTCCAGAACAATTTTCCCGTCATCCAACAGGATGCGTTCCCCTGGCTTCACTTCGCGCGGCAATAAGGTGTAGTTGATGGAAAAACGATCGGAATTCCCAACGACTTTGTCCACCACCAACAAGATTTCACGTCCATTTTCTAACGGAACGCCATTGTTTTCCATTTCATTTGTACGGATTTTCGGTCCCTGCAAATCAGCAAGAATAGCCACGTTTAATCCAAGTTCTTCGTTTAAGGAACGAATCATTTCCACTGCACCAGCATGGTCGTCATAAGATCCATGGGAGAAGTTCAAACGACAAACGTTTAATCCTTCCAACATCATGTTTTTCAATACTTCTCGTTTAAGAGAAGCAGGACCCATGGTCGCAACTATCTTTGTTTTTTTCATACTAACTTGTTAAGTATTCAATCAATTCAAATTCATCTGGCGGGAAATCGAATACAGCCACTAATCCATTGATCTGTCTTAGTTTTTGCATCAATTCCTCTTTTTTCATGCTATAGTTTTCACGAAGCACAAGAAAAAAATCAATCATTGGACGTTCGGCGTGAAAAATACCTGCATCCTGTCTATTTTTTATCAAATAGAATCGCGTTAACATTTCCTCATCGAAAAAAGAAAAATAACGAAACGATTGAATCTCTTTTGTTTTTTGATGGCGGATTTCAAAGTCTTCATTCGATTTAACTAAATTAACATCAAAACGTTGATTTAACTCCCAAGCCAAGCGGTAATCAGCAAATGCAGAGGAGATTCCAAATACTTCTAATGTTGTCTCATCTTCTAAAACCAATTCGTATTTCTTGACCTTTGCCATATCCGTCTCAAAATTAGGCATTCTCCTTGAATGAGAAATACACAATTGCTTGTCAATTCATTGAAAAAAAGAAAAGAAATCGGCTTTATTATTTAATTACTTTTGTTTTAGAACAAATAACACATGAAAATTCGTATTCTCTCTCTTTTCTTTCTCTTTTGTTTTGTTGGAACAAGCATCGCTCAACCGACAAAAAAAATGACCAACCGCGATAATTACGCTTGGCAATTTGGAGCGTCTTGGTTGTTAACCGATGATGATGGTTATGAGTTAAATCCTTTGTCTAGTTCGCAATTCCAAAGTGCACCATATCCATCCCGCATCTTTGTAGATAAATACATTTACAATGGATGGAGTGCTGAAGGTGCCATTGGCCATCAAAAATATGATCCGACGAAATTAGTGAACGACTCTATGGGAATCACAGGAAGTATGATTTCCACGGATTTCGCATTGAAATATTCATTTTACAAACAATTGGGCAGAGGAGTATTAGATCCTTACCTTGGAACAGGATTAGGCATGACCTTGAGAACTTCAGACCGACGTAATACAGCGAAGGCATTTTCTCCAACAGCCAATTTCACGGTTGGATGTACCTTTTGGATGAGCAGTAAACTTGGACTTCAAGCACAGGGAACCTTGAAATTAGGATTAACGGATTTGTTTAAGAGTTCAGATTATATGCAATACAGCCTTGGTTTGACCTACCGAATTGAAAAAACGGACGGGTACAAAAGTAACTTTGATAAATCGAAATATAAGATTTCTGGTCACCGTACAAGAATCAAAGTTAAGAAACCAAAAAGCGAATCTTAATTCTGAATAGTGAAACGCTTTTGCGTTTTTTGCTTGGCCGTTTCAATGCCAAAATAATACACCCCATTTTCAATTTCATCGGTTTGAAATTTCAATAGGTGTCCACCTTTTTCATACTCCTTACTCGTTAATTGTTGAATAATTTCATCTCCTTTCCAAATGTTAAAGCTCACGTGAGTCAGCTCTGGACAGACAAAGTAAAAACTGACGATTCCAGAAGCCGGTTCGTGATCCAAGGAATACAATTCGCAAAATAAGGCCTGATTTACATTGCCTCTCGATAAATATTTCAATAGGTAACGATAGGCGATAATTGCGACCAAAATCAACAAGGTAATCACCAAAAATTCAATTATTCTTTCCATTACAACGAGATTACACCTTTAATTTGAGCAGCTTTTTCGTAGATTTCGATAATGGCTTCAACAGAAAGCATGACTTCCTTCACACTGACACTGACATAGTTTCCTTTGCCTGATTGATGATAGGAAATATCCGCTTGCTCATCAAACAAAGCACTTACTTGCGCCATATGTTCGTTGTCGTTCGGAACAATGAACTTGAATAAGTACACGTTCGGCCAGTCTAGTTGCTCCAATTGAGCTCTTAAATTATCAAATACACTCACGACACAAAGTTAAGCAAGCATTTTCATTCTCAGCTTGAAGATTATTTTAATTTTGTAGTAACATGAAGTTTTTTTCCTTTAGCTTACTTACGATTAGTTTTGTCCTGGTTGGATTCGGGCTTTTAAAGCCTCAGCATTCAAACCGATTCAGCCGATCATCACAGCAACAGACTTCTTCTGTTTTCAATTGTGCAAAATTTGATGGAGAAAACATCGCCTTGAAGTTAAATAATCGATTGTGTGAATACATGGATCGCTCGGTGAAACAGGGAGTAAAACCTTCGGCTGATAAAAAGGGAATTCAACGAATGATTCGCTCCGGAAAATTAAAATTAGTCAGCGAAAATCAAGGATATACCTTGGACACGTTTAACTATTCATATGCTGTGTTGACACCTTACGCTGAAAAAATCTTAAATGAAATTGGTGCCGCATTTCAAGATTCCTTGATGAACACCCCTCTTGCTGGAACAAAATTATTGGTCACTTCCATGACGCGCACACACTATACTGTATCGAAACTCGTGCGCAGAAATCGGACTGCCGTTCGAAGAAGTCCGCATTTAAACGGCAATAGTTTTGACTTTTCCTTTTCTCGTTTTATTGCTTCAAAGCCACTTTCGGAGTGTGAACTGCACTATTTACAACAGTTAAGCGCTTCCATATTGTATCGCTTTAAATGCGATTGTAAAGTATGGGCGACATTTGAACGACATGAGGAGTGTCTGCACGTTGTTGCGCGCATGGGAAAATAAAAAATTGCTGTATTTTTGCAGCGCATGAAACTTCGCTTTTTCCTTTTCACTTTGATTCCTTTTCTATCGATCTTTGGACAGCAGTCTACTGAATCCAAGGCAAAAATAGAGGCGCTTCGAATTGAAGAAGAAATGCACGTAGATGGACAATTGAAAGAAAAAGCATGGCAAACTGCATCCGCAGTTCATTCTTTCACCCAATTAAAACCGTATCCAGGAAATCCAGCTAGAAAAAAAACCGAAGTTCGAATGGTGTATAACGATGATGCCTTGTACATCAGTGCCATTTGCCACGATGATCCCGATTCCATTTCAAATGTCCTCTCGCTTCGCGACGATTACAATCCAAATTTGGATGTTTTTCAAGTGTATTTGGACACTTACAACGACGATCAAAATGGATTTTACTTTGGAGTCACCAGTCGAGGTGTTCAAATTGACGCGAAAATCACGGGAAGCAATTACATTGGTGAATTAAACTTGGCTTGGTACAGCGCCGTTTCCATAACGGAGAACTCATGGATAGTCGAAATACGCATCCCATACAGCGCCATTCGCTTTCCCAAGAAGGACATTCAAAGTTGGGGCGTCAATTTCTCACGTGACATTTCCCGATACCGCGAGGAATCCACTTGGGTAAAGGTTAATCCAGATTTAGAAAACTTCTTAATTGAAAATGGCGATGTTGTTGGAATTTCCGGCATTCAACCGCCTTTAAGACTAGCGCTAATGCCCTATATTTCATCTTACCTCGATCGCATACCGAAAGGCGACGGTACCTTCGGGTGGACACGTTCGTTTAATGGCGGAATGGACATTAAATATGGTGTGAACGAAGCATTCACGCTGGATGTGACTTTAGTGCCTGATTTTGGTCAAGTTGTTTTTGATCAACAAGTCTTGAATTTGAGTCCATTTGAAGTGCAATTCAACGAAAATAGACAGTTTTTTACAGAGGGAACGGAACTTTTTAACAAGGCCGGACTCTTTTACAGTCGACGCATTGGTATCCAAGCACCGAGAAAAGTGATTACCACGATGTTGAATCCGGATGAATATTTGAAAAATGTCCCGCTTGCATCCAAATTATATAATGCCACAAAATTCTCTGGACGCATGAAAAATGGACTGGGAATTGGAGTCTTTAACGCTGTGAATGCACCGCAATACGGAACTGCAGTCAATTACGATAGTGGTATGGAAAGACAAGTCATGATTTCACCGCTCACGAATTACAATGTTTTCGTATTAGATCAAAACTTGAAAAACAATAGTTCCGTCACATTTACGAATACAAGTGTTCTTCGATCCGGTGAATTCTACGATGCCAATGTGAGTGGATTAAATTTTAACGCAAACACAAAAAACAACAAGTTCAATATCAACGGAAAGACAATTGTTTCGGTGCAAAGGGGACTGACTTCGAACGTTGGATATAATTACAATTTAAACTTGCGCAAGCAACGCGGGACATGGATTTACGGTGTTGGGTATTTAGAAGAATCGGATAAGTACGACCCAAATGACCTCGGATTCAATTACAACAACAATAAACGCATTATCGAAGCATCGGGTGCTTACCGCAATTTCAAGCCAAAATCGAAGCAATTAACGAAAATCATTGTGAACGGCTCCGTTTCCAGCATGCGTTTATACGCTCCAAATAACTATGTTGGAACATATTCCAATTTAGGATTCGTGTTGGTATCAAAGTCCTTTAATGCTACTGGATTTGGAAACAACAACACCCTGACTAAAAATTACGACTATTTTGAACCCAGGATTTGGGGTGCTTATTTTCTTCGTCCAAAAACGTATAATTTCAGTTGGTGGGTATCTTCCAACTATCAGAAACGTTTAGCCTTGGACGCCGGTTTAAATTACAACATTGTTCAACGTGGGAATTGGAAAGAATATGGTTATTACTTTAGTCCGCGCATTCGATTTACCGATTTTATTTTCATGACTTATAATTGGGGACAAGACTTTGAGCAAAACAGTGAAGGATATGCTGTGCCATTTGATGAGCCGGTGAACTTACCTTCAGGAATTATTTTTGGGAACCGTGATCGCATCAATACCACGCAATTTGTTTCCTTGGATTACATTCTCACCAACCGCATGGGAATTACCTTCCGTTTAAGACATTACCGTTCAACCATAAATTACCATTATTTTGGACAATTAAACGAACAAGGATTAATAGACCCTGTTAGCTCTTTTGCTGGATTAAACAGTCAAGGTGCATCCGCCTATAACATCAATTTCAATGCATTCACAATTGACTTCCAATACCGTTGGGTATTCCAACCAAGTAGTGAATTTAACATCGTTTGGAAAAATTCCATCTTCAGTTCAGATAAACAGGTACAAGAAAACTATTGGTCTAATTTACAAAACACATTAGCCAACGGTCCTGTTAATAGTTTGTCCTTCAAATTAATCTATTGGTTGGATGCGGGTAGAATGATCAGCAAATTAAAACTGTAGCTTACCAATTGGAATAGTTCCCATCATTGGAAATATATCCATGCTGATAGGTTTCCTCCGTATAATCACTTTCTTCCTTGATTCTTGGATACACTTGTTGCTTATCATAAACAATCCTTCCACCTGCCGGAACGGCAATCATAAATCGCACGTTTTGATCGCGAAACTTGTCTGTTGTTGGGAAAGAATACATCGTCTCTATCAACATGTGTTGATCTACAAAAGTAAAGTTACAACGAATGTTGCGCGCTTTTTTCAAGGCTGATTCATGGGTCCGTCCTTGTGCATCATTGACCTGTTTAATGTGGAACAGGGAATCACTTGACTGTGTATACACCAATTCAATTCCATGAAGGTAAACACGTCCATTTTTGATGGTGACCACCCCTTCATCACCATTACTTTTTACTTTGAATCCATTGATCAATTGTCTTTCAATGGATTTGGTTTCCAACAACAACTCCTTCCCTGGAATAACGGCAATTTCTTTTTCTACTTCACCATATATTGCCATGGATCGTCCAATTTGAACGCCACCAAAGGAAACCAGAACCACTCCAATTACCAGTGTAACAGCAAAAATGCCGGTCAATAATTTTAAATAGGTTGCTTTGAATTGCGTAATAAGTCGAATGCCAAACAAATAACATTGAGCCACTAGGGCAATTGAAATTAAACCAATTCCCATGTAGAAATATGATTCATGCGCCGCAGATTCAAACAATAATCCACCGAAATCCTGGAAGGACATAAAACGTCCGTTGATTTGCGCAGGAATGATGTCGGGATTGACAAAGAAAAAGATGATGGCACAAACGAAAATTCCAGTACCAAAGAGTAAGGCCCAAATCCCTATGATCACAGAAATAATACGCAAAACGCCGCCAACGGTTGACTGAATGCCCGAATTCACCTTGAATTCCTTCGCTCCTTTTTTGATGCGGTTGGCGGCATCTTCTAACTCGGACTTCATGTTTTCAATGGTTACGTGTTGACCCTTCATGCGCAGTTTGTCGCTACTTGTTTTTGCTAGTGGAATGATCGCCCAAAGCACCATGTAAAGTAGAAATCCGATGCCAAATGTTAAAAATGTAAAAATGTAAATGGCACGAATAATGACAACATCCACATTGAAATAGGCCGCCACACCAGCGCAAACACCACCAATCATCGCGCGATCTCCATCTCTAAACAAACGTTTTTCCACCGAATCATCGTGCAATATGGAAGTGGATTCAGTAGTGGACGAAGTGTCATCAGAGAAATCCTCCGGCTGACCCAATTTCTCGATGATTTGCTCAATCACAACAAGCTCAACCACTTGTTTAAAAGGAGTTAATTGCTGCTGAATTAATTCAACCATGCGTAATTCGATGTCCTGTAGAATCTCATCACTCCCCTCTTCTTTTTGAAGAACTTGCTTTAACCGTTGCAAATAGGCATTCAAACGATCATACGCTTGCTCCTCAAAAATAAAAGGAACACCTTGTAAATGAATGGAAACTGTTTTGTTCATAATCTGTGTTTTATAAAGTTGTAATGTGACTCACCGCTTGTTGCAGTTCCGTCCAAGTGCGTTCTAACTCGCTTAAAAATGCTTTACCTTCCGCCGTAATGGTATAATATTTTCTTGGTGGACCAGAAGTTGATTCCGCCCAACGGTATTCCAATAATTTCATGTTTTTCAAGCGCGTCAACAAGGGATATATCGTTCCCTCTACTACTTTCAATTGAGCTAAGTCCAGTCTTTCCAAGATTTCGGAAGGATACGCTTCTTTTTTGTCCAAAATGCTCAATATGCAATACTCGAGTATGCCTTTGCGCATTTGTGACTGTGTATTTTCAACGTTCATTTGGAAATATTTTATACAAAGATATATGTTTTACTTTGTATTATGCAATACATAGTAGTAAAATAAAAAAAATGCCTGAGTTATTTCAGGCATTTAAAATAATCGTAAGGCTCTAAACAAGAAAGGCATTGGTAATGCGCTTTACAGGCTGTGCTTCCAAATTGACTAACCATTTTTGTTTCGCGTGATCCACATTTAGGACAAGGAACAATAGTTGGCGCGGCAAAAAGCACGCTTTTATCCACCTCATCTTCAGGGGGAGCGATGCCAAAGGCTTTTAATTTTCGACGTCCTTCTTCTGAAAGCCAATCGGTTGTCCAAGCTGGAGATAAAACGAGTTCTACGCGAACATTTGAAATGCCGTATTCCTTCAATTTCGCAAGGACGTCATCCTCCATCGTTTTCATGGCCGGACATCCGCTATACGTTAGTGTAATGGTGATCACCCATTCATCGTTCAGGTAAGAGACCCCTCGAAGAACACCTAAATCAGAAAGAGACAAAACAGGAATTTCCGGGTCACACACTTCCTCCAACCATGAAAGAATGGTGTCCTTTGTTACCATTTCATGTTTGGATAAGCGCGTTGCATGTACTGCAATTCAGCCAATAAATAACCTAAATGCTCTGAGTGAACGCCTCTTCTACCGCCTTCAAATTGCCAATTATTTGTTGGGATGACCAATGTTGCTTCCGTTAAGATTGCTTCAACGGTTTGCTTCCAAAGAATTTTAATTTCACTCATTGGGGGTACAATTCCTGCCATTACTAATGACTTCGCTTCTTCCGTTTCATAGAACAACTCATTGGTATAACGCCATAAATTGTCTAACGCTTTCTGTGCGCGATCATGGGATTCATCTGTGCCATCGCCCAAGCGAATGATCCATTCGGATGTATGTTTTAAATGATAACGTGTTTCTTTCAGGGACTTTTCTGCAATTGCAGCAATCTGAGCGTCACTGGATGCTGTCAACTTTTCATACAACGGTTTTCTGAACGCATCGAATAAGAATTGACGCATCATGGTATCAGCAAAGTCGCCATTTGGTTGCTCCACTAACAACACATTTCGATATTGGTTCTCAAAGCGCAAATACGCCAAAGCATCATGGTCCTTTCCTTGTCCTTCGATTTCAGCAGCGTAATCCAACAAACTCATGGCTTGTCCGATTAAGTCCAACGAAATATTCGTCATGGCGATATCTTCTTCCAAAATTGGACCATGTCCACACCATTCACCTAATCGTTGACCTAAAACAAGACTATCATCCCCCATGTTAAGGACATAG
>Ga0228701_1002093_pt1 | contig 12425 bp, 8 predicted proteins | sample McNCre117_Aug_MG_2_FD_178017 | JGI IMG/M metagenome (GOLD analysis project Ga0228701, IMG submission 178017) | Freshwater microbial communities from McNutts Creek, Athens, Georgia, United States - 11-17_Aug_MG | ecosystem: Environmental > Aquatic > Freshwater > Creek | place: USA: Georgia...
CGAAAAGGCTTACTCGACTGACGCGAACATGCTTGGTGCAACTCACGAAGCCAAAACTTTGGAAGAACTAAACACTTCCTACGAAATCGTCGAGCCGATCATGGGCGTCAAGTTCTGGGATCCATCCGTTGAAATCAAGACCGAGGATGTAAAGATCACCTTCCGCCAGGGTCGCCCAGTTGCGATCAACGGCGAAAGTCTTGAAAACGCCGTGGACCTAATCATGAAGGCCAACGAAATCGGCGGTCGTCACGGGCTTGGAATGAGCGACCAGATCGAAAACCGCATCATCGAAGCAAAGAGTCGTGGAATCTATGAAGCGCCGGGCATGGCATTGCTTCACATTGCCTACGAGCGTCTTATTTCAGCGGTGCACAATGAAGACACTGTCGCTGCGTACCACGCCGAGGGCCGCCGCATGGGTCGACTACTTTACGAAGGTCGCTGGTTGGACCCTCAGACCCTGATGCTTCGCGAATCGCTAACTAAGTGGGTTGCCTCGGCAATCAACGGCTCGGTTACCCTGCGTTTGCGCCGCGGAGACGACTACACCATCGTCAACACCGAGGGCGAAAACTTCAGCTACCACCCAGAGAAGCTCTCGATGGAGCGCACCGAGGATGCAGCATTCGGCCCTGGAGACCGAATTGGTCAGTTGACCATGCGAAACCTCGACATTGCCGACACCCGCCAGAAGCTCGATATGTACCGCAAGCAGGGGCAAATCGAGGGCGGTCAGTTCGAACTAGCTTAAAAAGACACAATGCACTCGGCGCTGCCTGTTTGGTTTGAAATCGGCTCGATGGTCGTTCTGACCCTCGTGCTACTTGCCGATGTATTGCTGATCTTCAAGCGCCCTCACATCCCGAGCGCTGAAGAATCGACCGCGTGGGTAGTCTTTTACGCCTTACTTGCCATCGGGTTCGGAGGGGTCATCGCCTGGCTGGGCAACGGTGAAGCAGCCAGCCAGTTCTATGCCGGCTGGCTAACCGAATACAGCCTGAGCGTCGACAATCTATTCGTCTTTGTAATCATCATGAGTCGATTCTCGGTCCCAAAGAAGTACCAGCAAGAGGTGCTCATGGTTGGCGTTGTATTGGCTCTAGTTCTAAGAGGGCTATTCATCCTTGCCGGCGCAGCCTTGATCGAGTCGTTCAGCGCAATTTTCTACCTATTCGGCGCCTTCTTGGTCTATACCGCCTATCACCAGGCTTTCAGAACCGAAGACGACGATGAAGAGTCCGAGAGCAAGCTCATCGTGCTGCTTCGCAAGAGAATTCAGGTGGCCAAGGACTTCGATGGCGCAAAGATTCGCACCGTCATTGATGGAAAGAAGATCTTCACTCCGATGATCGTTGTCTTTACAGCCATCGCGCTAACCGACGTCATGTTTGCCTTTGACTCGATTCCGGCTATCTTCGGCATAACCACGGATGCCTTCATCGTCTTTGCAGCCAACGTATTCGCACTTATGGGTCTGCGTCAGCTCTACTTCCTGCTCGGCGGTCTCCTCGACAAGCTCGAATACCTCAAGTACGGAATTGCCTTTATCCTTGGCTTTATTGGCTTCAAGTTGATCGCGCATGCCATGCACGTTAACGAGCTACCTTTCATCAATGGCGGTCACCACATTGAGTGGGCACCAGAAATCTCGACTAACACCTCACTGGTGGTGATCGTTGCTTCGATTGCGACAGCTGCCATCGCCAGCGCGATTAAGTTGAAACTCACAACGAAGTCACAGCAATAGGTCTTTTGACAGGAATCTCCAAGACGTTATCTGGGTTAGCCTAAGTAATAACGTCTTCAAAGGGGATACTCGTGCACCGTCTCGCCAAACTCAGCCTTGCAAATCGCTCGGTAGTTGCTCTAATCACAATCATCATTGCGATCTTCGGTCTGATCTCGGTAGGTGCACTCAAGCAGGAATTGATCCCTAGCTTTGAAACCCCGCAGGCAGCGATTGTGACTACCTATCCTGGCGCCTCACCGGAGGTTATCGACAAACAAGTCAGCCAACCCATCGAAACGGCTGTCCGTGCACTCGACGGACTGGTTACCTCCTCTTCGACCTCGCAGAACAACGTCTCGATTGTGCGAGTGGAGTTCGACTACGGAACAAGCACTGCAAAGGTCAAAGAAAGTCTAAATTCGGCGCTAGCCAGCCTTTCTCTGCCATCAGAAGCCACCGCCAAGGTCCTTTCGGGTTCCTTTGACTCGGTACCGGTTTTGGCGCTTGGCGTCTCGGCCAACAGCGGAGATAATGAAGCGATCGGCAAGGTTCTTGCCGACACCGCTACCCCACTGCTTTCAGGCGTTCCTGGTGTTCGAGATGTGACCATCTCCGGAGTAACTGAGAAGCGAATCAATCTAAAACTAAAGCAATCAGTTCTAAACGCGAATGGCCTATCCGCACAATCCATCACCAGTGCACTTCAGGCAAACGGTTTCGTGGTGCCGGCCGGCACCATCGACGACAGCAAGGGAAGCATCTCGGTAGAGGTTGGTACCCCAGTCAACTCACTTGCCGACTTCAAGGCTCTTCCACTGATTGGCTCAAAGACCACCGTCTCGAGCACTCCAAGCGCATCAAGCCAATCTGGAATGCCATCTGGATTCAAGATTCCAGCAGGGTTTAGCGGCCAGATTCCATCGGGCTTCAAGATCCCGAGCACGACCACAAGCACCCCAACCACCAGCACGTCGGTGACCGCTCTAACTATTGCTGACGTCGCAACGGTCACCTATGAAAATGCACCGGTAACTTCGATTGCCCGCGTAAATGGAAAGCCGGCACTTTCAATTTCGATCACCAAGACTCAGGACGCCAACACCGTTGCAGTGTCTAAGGGTGTCAACGGCAAGATCGATGAATTGAAGAAAAAACTCGGTGATGTAACCATCACCACGATTTTCGATCAGGCACCTTATGTCAGTAAGTCGCTTGAGAATCTGAGCACCGAGGGTCTACTGGGTCTTGGTTTCGCGATCATCGTGATTTTGATTTTCCTCATGTCGGTTCGATCGACGCTGGTAACCGCGATTTCAATCCCGACTTCGGTGCTCATTACCTTTATCGGTCTCGGCTGGTTCGGTTACTCACTGAATCTATTCACGCTCAGCGCGTTGACGATCGCGATCGGCCGTGTGGTTGATGACTCGATTGTGGTTATTGAAAACATCAATCGTCACCTCTCCTATGGCGAACCAAAGCGCGAGGCCATCCTCCGTGCCGTGCGTGAGGTATCTGGAGCGATTACCGCTGCAACTATCACCACCATTGCAGTGTTCCTGCCAATCGCACTTGTCGGCGGTCTAGTCGGCGAGCTTTTCCGCCCATTCGCATTCACCTTCGCGATTGCGCTTGCAGCATCACTCTTTGTTTCGCTGACCATTGTTCCGGTTCTCGCGTACTGGTTCCTGAAGTCACCTGAAGCGACAACCCACCAGGATGAGGCTGCCGCAGCGGCCCACGCCAGGACGGTGCGCATCGAAGAGGAAACCAAGGAGCGCAGGAGCATTTTGCAGCGCGGATACCTCCCGGTACTTCGTTGGACTCAGAAGAGACCTGTGGTCACTCTGGTTTCAGCATTCGCAATCTTGATGCTGACCTTTGCTCTAGTTCCGCAACTGAAGACCGACTTCATCGGATCATCAGGATCGAACAGCTTTGTTTTGAACCAGGAACTTCCTGCAGGACAGACTCTGGAGCAGCGCGACAAGGCTGCAGCAAAGGTTGAGGCAATCCTCCTCGCTCACCCTGAAATTTCAGTGGTCAACACCACTATCGGTTCATCGGGTGATGGACGCGTAGCCTTCGGCGCTTCGGCGGGTGGAACCTCAATCCAGGTCACCACCAAAGAAGACGTTGACCAGGCCGCTCTAAAGAGTGAACTCGAAAAGGCATTCGCTGCAGACTCAACTCTGGGCACAGTCAAGTTCAGCTCCGGAGGCGGACCGGGCCTCGGCTCTTCGAGCACCATCGATGTGAAGGTGATTGCGCCGGACGATAACAAGCTCAACCTAGCCATCGCTGCTGTTCAAAAGGCGATGAAGGGCACCAAGGATGTTTCCGAAATCACCAACTCGCTGGCCGAAAAGCAGCGCACTCTTCGAGTTACCGTTGATCGCAAGGCTGCTGCCAAGAAGGGCCTAACCGAAATCACTGTTAGCGGTCTAGTCGCTGCTGCCATGAAGCCTTCGAGTATCGGCAAGGTTAACATCGACAGCGTTGAAACCTCGATCTATGTGGTGAAGACCGACATCCCTGACACTGTTGCCAAGGTAAGGAATATTCAGATTCCTACGGCCTCTGGATTAACCAAGCTTTCATCGATTGCAAAGATCGAAGAGGTTAAGGTTCCAGTCTCGATCACCAGCGAAAAGGGTGACCGCACCGCCAAGGTATCGCTTACCCCTAGCGGCAAGAACCTTGGTGCAATCTCCGCTGATGTCACAAAGCGCCTAAACAAGGTAGAACTGCCACTCGGAGCTACGGCGAGCATCGGTGGAGTTACGGCATCGCAGGCGGATTCATTCAGCCAGCTTGGTTTGGCTCTTCTAGCCGCTATTGCCATCGTTTTCATCGTCATGGTGGCTACCTTCGCGAGCATCATCCAGCCACTAATTCTGCTGATTTCGATTCCGTTTGCGGCAACCGGCGCCCTGGTAATGCTATTGGTGACCGATACCGCGCTTGGCGTGCCGGCTCTGATTGGTATGTTGCTACTGGTTGGAATCGTGGTTACCAACGCGATTGTTCTAATCGACTTGATCAACCAGTACCGCAAGGATGGCCGACCGACTCAGGAGGCAATCATGGATGGAGCCCGCCAGCGTCTCCGCCCGATCCTGATGACTGCGCTGGCAACCATCTTCGCTCTGACTCCTATGGCGCTGGGCGTTACCGGAGGTGGCGGATTCATTTCGCAGCCTCTGGCCATCGTGGTTATCGGCGGATTGTTCTCGTCAACCGTGCTGACCTTGGTTATCGTCCCAGTGCTTTACTGGCTGGTAGAAGGTCGCAAGGAGCGCAAAGCGGCTAAGCGAGCTCGACGAGCCGCCTAAAGCTAGCGTTTAGAATAGGGAGGTCTCCGACAATGTCGGGGGCCTCCCCTATTTTTGGAACGTGATTGAGATTTCTGACAACCTAGTTTGGATCGACTGCGAGATGACCGGGCTGAACCCGGAGGCAGACTGCCTAGTCGAGGTGGCCGTTGTGATCACTAACTCAGAGCTCGAGATCCTTGATGAGGGCCTAAACATTGTCATCAAGCCTCGACCAGAATCCTGGGCCAACATGAATGACTTCGTGCGAAACATGCACACCGAGTCTGGGCTAATCAACGACGTTGAAAACGGGCTTGAGCTCGCCGATGCCGAGCAACTCATCCTTGATTACGTCAAACGCTTTGTTCCTGAAGCCCGCCAGGCTCCTCTTGCCGGCAACACTATCGGTACCGACCGTATGTTCTTGAACAAGTACATGCCTCAACTTGACCAACACCTGCACTATCGAAACATCGACGTTTCTTCGATCAAGGAGCTGACTCGCCGCTGGTATCCACGCGCTTACTTCCAGCTTCCGAAGAAAGAGGGCGGTCACCGCGCGCTGGCCGACATTCTGGAATCAATCACCGAACTGCGTTACTACCGAAACACCGTTCTAGTGCCGCATCCGGGCCCGACCTCGGATGAAGCCAAGCAGGCAGCGTCAAATCTAAAGACTTCCTAGTCCGTCTAATCTGATAGACTTTTCCGGTTGTTGTGCTTCGGCAGAACACATGGTGGGTATAGCTCAGCTGGTAGAGCACCTGGTTGTGGTCCAGGGGGTCGCGGGTTCAAGCCCCGTTACTCACCCGAAATGAAAATCCCGATGACTGACGTCATCGGGATTTTTCATTGAGACCACCTAGAGACTTGAGTCTTTTGAACAGGCTCTTGGGAACTCTCCAGGTTTAGCTAGCGTTTGCCTTTTCGATAAGTAGCTCGCGAACGCGTCCTGCGTCGGCAGAACCCTTCATGGCCTGCATAACCGCACCGATAACGGCTCCTGCAGCCTGCATACGGCCCTCGCGGATAGCATCAAGAACATCTGGCTGCTTGGCTAGCGCGGCGTCGATAGCGGCGATTAGAGCGCCGTCATCTGAAACCACTTCTAGACCGCGAGCGGCGACGATCTCGGCTGGTGAACCTTCGCCGTTTAGAACGTAGGTCAGAACCTCACGAGCTAGACGGTCGTTTAGCTTTCCGGCATCAACCAGCTGGGCAAGTTCTGCGACATAAGCGCCTGAAATCTCGAGCTCGGTCACATCCTTGTCCTGGCTGTTAGCGATGCGAGCTAGCTCACCGGTCCACCACTTGCGGGCGGCCTGTGGCTTTGCGCCAGCCTTGACGGTCTCTTCGATCTGGTCGAGCAGGTCGGCGTTGACGACATCGCGGAACTCTAGGTCTGCGAAACCCCATTCGGCCTGAACGCGCTTGCGGCGATCCGCTGGCTTTTCAGGCAGCTTTGCGCGAAGTGACTCAATGAGTTCCTTCGAAGGCTGAACCGGTACCAGGTCTGGCTCTGGGAAGTAACGGTAGTCGTCGGCATCTGACTTTGGACGTCCGGCGCTGGTTGCGCCCTTGTCTTCGTGCCAGTGACGGGTCTCCTGAACGATTGCGGTGCCCTTAGCTAGAAGGGCAGCCTGACGCTGAATCTCGTAGCGAACCGCGCGCTCGATTGAGCGAAGCGAGTTGACGTTCTTGGTCTCGGTTCGTGTACCAAGCTTTTCCTGGCCGTGTGGGCGAAGTGAAACGTTGGCGTCACAGCGAACGTTTCCGCGCTCCATGCGAGCGTCTGATACGCCAAGACCCTTCACGATCTCGCGAATAGAGCGAACGTAGGCGGCAGCCAGCTCAGGAGCCTCGGCGCCTGCACCGTAAACCGGACGGGTAACAATCTCAACCAGCGGAACACCGGCACGGTTGTAGTCCACAAGAGAGTACTCGGCACCCTGGATGCGTCCGGTTGAACCACCGATGTGGGTCAGCTTGCCGGCGTCTTCTTCCATGTGCGCGCGCTCTATCTGAACGGTGTGCACCGAACCCGAAGGCAACTCGACGGTCAATTCACCGTTGAAAGCGATTGGCTCGTCATACTGCGAGGTCTGGAAGTTCTTGGCAAGGTCTGGGTAAAAGTAGTTCTTGCGTGCGAAACGGCCGTTAGGCGCAATCTCACACCCGAGTGCTAGACCAATCGAGATGCTCGACTCAACCGCGGTGCGGTTGACGGCTGGCAAGGCGCCAGGCAGAGCAATACAGATTGGGCAAACGTTGGTGTTTGGCTCGTCACCAAACTCGTTGCGGCAACCACAGAACATCTTGGTCTTGGTGTTCAACTCGACGTGAACCTCTAGACCGATGACGACCTCGAACATCTCGAGGGCCTTTTCATAGTTCATCAATTCGTCTTTAGCCATTAGCCGCGAACCTCCAACTCAGGTGCAAAGTCAATCATTCGCTTGCCCCAGATGTCTTCGTGCATCTTCTCTAGAGCGGCACCAACCTGGTAAAGGCGGGCGTCGGCACGAGCCGGAGCCAGCAACTGAAGTCCAACCGGAAGCTGGTCTTCGTCGGCAAGACCGATAGGAATCGACATACCCGGGATACCGGCAAGGTTCGCCGGGATGGTGGCGATGTCATTTAGGTACATGGCCAACGGGTCTTCCAACTTCTCACCGATCTTGAAGGCGGTGGTTGGAGCGGTTGGTGAGATGAGCACGTCTACCTTGTCGAACGCTGCTGCGAAATCGCGCTGGATCAATGTGCGAACCTTCAAAGCGGCGCCATAGAAGTGCTCGTATGAGCCACTAGACAACGCGTAGGTTCCAAGGATGATGCGGCGCTTAACCTCTGGACCGAAACCGGCCTCACGAGTGGCAGCCATGACGCGCTCGATGGTCGGGTTGCCTTCTGGAGCAACACGCAGACCGAAGCGAACTGAGTCAAACTTGGCGAGGTTCGAAGAAGCCTCGGCAGGAAGGATCAGGTAGTAAGCAGCAATCGCGTACTCGAAGTTAGGGCATGAAACCTCAACGATTTCGGCACCGGCCTGCTCAAGCAGAGCGACGCTTTCCTTGAAGCGGTTCATGACGCCAGGCTGGAAGCCCTCGCCCATTAGCTCCTTGATAACACCGATGCGCATGCCCTTGACATCGAGCTTGCGAGCGGCATCAGCCATCGAACCTAGCGATTCAGGCAGCGAGGTGCTGTCGTGTGGGTCGTGGCCGGCAATCAGGTCTTGAATCAGAGCCGAGTCGAGCACATTGCGCGAAACCGGACCGACCTGGTCTAGCGAGCTAGCCAAGGCGATCAGACCGTAACGTGAAACAGCGCCATAGGTCGGCTTGTTTCCGACGGTTCCGGTAACCGAAGCCGGGAAGCGAATCGAGCCACCGGTGTCTGAACCGATTGCCACCGGAGCCTGGAACGACGCTACAACCGAGCTCGAGCCACCGCCAGAACCACCCGGGATGCGGGTCAGGTCCCAAGGGTTGCGGCTAGGGCCAAAGGCCGAGAATTCGGTTGACGAACCCATCGCAAACTCATCCAAGTTGGTCTTACCAAGAATCGGTAGGCCAGCTTCGCGAATCTTCTTGACCACGGTTGAGTCGTAAGGCGGAACCCATCCCTCAAGGATCTTTGAACCAGAGGTAGTCGGCGCATCTGTGGTGGTGAGGTTGTCCTTAACCGCGATTGGCAGACCGGCAAGCTCGTGCAGCTTCTCGCCGGCAGCACGACGACGGTCGATATCGGCGGCGGCAGCAAGTGCGGTTTCTGGGTTCTGGTAGAGGTATGAGTGAACATCCTGGTCAACCGCAGCACTGCGGTCAAGGTGAGCCTGGGTCAGCTCTACAGATGAAACCTGGCCACTCTTCAGCAGCTCGACGAGCTCGCTAGCATTCTTGCGAATCAGTTCAGACATGGTCTACTCCTCATCCAAGATTGCTGCAACGCGGAAGCGACCTTCGCCGCTGTCTGGGGCGCCTGAAAGCGCCTGCTCCTGGGTAAGTGATGGCTCGACGATGTCTTCACGGAAGACGTTGGCCATTGGAATCGGGTGGCTGGTCGCAGGAACGTCGACGCCCGCAAGCGCCTCGTTTACCTTTGCCACAGAGTCGACAATCAGCGAAAGCTGCTCGGTAAAACGTTCGACCTCTTCGTCGGTCACAAGGATGCGGCTAAGGCCGGCCAAGTGACGCACTAGGTCAGGGGTGATTTCAGACATGAATCTCTCTCAAAAGCGGGAGTTGTATACCTAAGAGTTTAGTCGGCGCTGAAATTCTTCTTCGTCGATAACCTCAATGCCAAGCTCTTCGGCCTTGGCAAGTTTTGAACCGGCGTTTTCGCCGGCAACAACGAACGCAGTCTTCTTTGACACAGATGAGGCTGCCTTGCCACCGTTGCTGATGATTGCCTCTTCGATTTGCTCTCGAGTGAACTGCTTGAGAGAGCCCGTCGCGACGATGCTGAGACCGGCAAACTTACCGTCTGCCGCCCCACCGGAGCCGGGACCCTCGTGACCCGGGGTTTCAAGTTGAACCCCCGAAGCACGCCAACGCTCGATTATTTCTCGGTGCCAATCGATCGTGATCCACTCGCGAAGCGACTGAGCAAGAATGGCGCCCACCCCATCGACCTGTGAAAGCTCTGACTCTGAGGCGGCAAAGATGCGATCGAGCGAACCGAAATGTGCCGCCAACGAGCGAGCGGCCACCGGACCAACATGGCGAATCGACAATGCCACCAGGATGCGCCACAGCGGCTTGGTCTTGGCTTCTTCAAGATTGCGAAGCAGCTTCATCGCCACTTCGGCAGGGCTGCCATCTTTCTTGCGGAAGAAATCGACGACCTTGGGGTTTCCTTCGGCGTCCAACTTCGGAAGACCCGAGTCTGGGTCAAGCACCTGCGCCTGAATCGGCATGAGGTCTTCAAGCGTCAGATCGAACAGGTCTGCTTCAGACTTAAGCGGCGCAGCCTGCGGTTGGAGTGGCTGGGTAAGGGCAACGGCAGCAACGTAGCCGAGCGCTTCGATGTCTAGCACGCCACGCGAGCCGAGGTAAGCAACGCGCTCTCGCAGCTGAGCGGGGCAGCTCTTCGCGTTCTGGCAGCGAAGGTCAACGTCTCCTTCACTTGAAGGCGCTAGTGCCGCACCACAGGATGGGCAGTTACTAGGCATGACGAAGGCATGTTCTGAGCCATCGCGAAGTTCGATCACGGGGCCGAGAATCTCAGGGATGACATCGCCGGCTTTACGAAGCACCACGGTGTCTCCGATCAGCACACCCTTGGCCTTAACCACATCCTGGTTGTGGAGGGTCGCGAACTCGACCACCGAACCGGCAACCTTGACGGGTTCGACCACGGCATATGGCGTTGCTCGACCGGTGCGACCGATGCCGATGCGGATGTCGACCAGCTTCGTGTTTACCTGTTCAGGAGCGTATTTGTAGGCAATTGCCCAGCGTGGGGCTCTGCTGGTGAAGCCCAGGTCTGCTTGCTCGGACAGTGAATCAACCTTCACCACGACACCGTCGATCTCGTGCTCAAGATTGTGGCGATTCTTTTCGAAGTTGTCGATGTAAGCCAAGACCTCATCGGCTGAATTGACCACGGAGAAGCGCTCGGAGGTCGGAAGACCCCAGCTCTTGAGCAGTGAATACATCGCCGACTGGGTCGTGATTGGCTCGCCGTTTGCGGTTGGCTTTGGCCATGCGCCGATTCCGTGAACCAGCATGCGCAGTGGGCGGCTTGCGGTTACCTTCGGATCCTTTTGACGCAGAGAACCACTGGCAGAGTTGCGCGGGTTGGCGAACGGTGCTTTACCTTCGGCGACCAGACCCTCGTTTAACTTTGCGAAGTCTTCGACGCCAAAGAAGATTTCTCCGCGGATTTCGACCACTTGCGGATGTCCCGCGCCCTCGAGTTTGCGCGGAATCGACTTGATGGTGAGCACGTTTTGGGTGACATCCTCGCCGACCACGCCATCGCCGCGAGTTGCTGCCGAAACGAGAGTGCCGTTTTCATAGCGAAGGTTGATTGCTAGGCCGTCGATCTTTAGTTCGCAAAGGAATGGGCCGGCGCCAGCCTTGGCAACCCAGGCAAGCATTTCATCGTGGCTGAAGACGTTGTCGAGGCTCACCATGCGATCTAGGTGCTGAACCGGCGCAAAAGCCTGGTTTGCCGAACCGCCAACCGTCTGAGTCGGGCTATCCCCAGTGATTAGTTCTGGATGCTGAGCTTCGAGCAGCTCGAGCTCGTGCATGAGTGCGTCATACTCGGCATCTGCGATGAGCACGGTGTTGCCCTCGTAGTAGGCGCGACGATGCTTGTTAATCTCATCGACCAACTCACCATGTCGCACTTCCAAGCGCTCAAATTCCTTCACGTGAAAAGCCTAAACCCATGCAGGGACAGCTCACATAGGCGCACGTGGTAGTTATCCACAGATTTCCTCAGAGACCATACGCATTCACATTTTTCCCTAAACATTGGAGGTGCAGCTCGGGGGGGGGATTCAGATTCTCTGACCCAAATGATTTAAGGAGAGTAATCTTTTGAAAAACCGAAATAAGGCCATTTTGAGTTTGGTCTTTTCTGCATCTTTTGTTGCCGCAAATCCGAGTTGGGCAATGGCCGCGGGCAGTTATGAATCTTGCATCGCGCCGACTTCTGCCCGGTACTCTTGTGTGAATTTCACGGGCTACTCGGGTTATGACGCATATGGATTCTATTTGCATGGAACTGTGGCTGCCGACGGCACAAGGCACAATTGTTTGTCCTATGCCGCGTATCGCCTCTACTACAGCAATAGTTACATGCCTGCCCTCAAATTTTTCGGTGACGCTAGGTTGTGGGCCTCGCAGGCTGTAAGCCGCCTTGGTGCGACGACAAATGCAACTCCGCAAATCGGAGACGTTGCCTGGTGGGATGCAACGCCACTCAATCAATACGGGCACGTAGCCGTTGTGGATGCCGTCATCACAAATTCTTCAGGCTCTATCACCTCGGTCAAAGTATCCGACGATAACGCATTTCGCCAAGTCACAACGATAAAAACCCTCTACCCGGGCACCCTAGGTGGAACAGTTTCATATCCAGACGCTTTCATCCGCTTCCCGGGATATATTTCAAACGGCTTTGGCGGTGCTGGAGGAAGGCCTTCGTACCCACTCGGTACCGACATCACCACACTGAATTCAGGCAATTAATGATTTCTCAAAAACATGGATTTAAAGCACTGTCTTGGATTGCAGTCCTTACTGCCTGCTTGAGTCTCACCCTTGTTGCTAGTGCGCAGGCTTCTGGAGACTCAATAACGCAGGTCGGCCGAGTTACGGTTTACATCCCAGAATCTTTCTCGAATCCAGTGAGCAAAAGAA
>Ga0228701_1002097_pt1 | contig 12395 bp, 11 predicted proteins | sample McNCre117_Aug_MG_2_FD_178017 | JGI IMG/M metagenome (GOLD analysis project Ga0228701, IMG submission 178017) | Freshwater microbial communities from McNutts Creek, Athens, Georgia, United States - 11-17_Aug_MG | ecosystem: Environmental > Aquatic > Freshwater > Creek | place: USA: Georgia...
CGAATTTTCATTGAAGTCTCCTTAGAAAATTTATGCGAACACCAGAAAAACGAAATCGAAATTAGTGAGGGAAAGGCCACAGACGCAGCTTTTGCTTACCCACGCTCCACAACTTGGCCAAGCCGTGTGGCTCGACGATCAAGAACCAGACAATCAATGCACCGAAGATCATTTGCTCAGCGTGTGTGAGCGCCGCAGTGCTGACGGGAACACCCACCAAATCGCCCAACCAAGGCAAGGCGTGGTTGATGATGACGGGAAGAATCACGATGAAGCCTGCGCCAAAGAAGCTGCCCATGATGGAGCCCATGCCACCCAAGATGACCATGAACAACAACTGGAACGAACGGTCCACCGAGAACGCAGCAGGCTCCCAAGAACCCAAGTAAACAAAGGCCCACAACGCGCCAGCCACACCGACGATGAATGAGCTGACCGCGAACGCGCTGAGCTTGGCGTACATGGGGCGAATGCCAATCACAGCCGCCGCCACGTCCATGTCGCGGATGGCCATCCACTCGCGGCCAATGGCGCTGCGCACCAAGTTCTTGGCCAGCAAACCAAACACCACCAAGAAGCTCAAACAGAACAAGTATTTCTCGAATGGGGTGTTGATGGCAAAGCCAAACACTTGCAAGTCAGATACGGATGCCGTACCAGAAGCCGAGTCGTTGGTGAACCACTTGATACGCAAGAAAGCCCAGTCGCAGAAGAACTGCGCAGCCAACGTGGCCACCGCCAAATACAAGCCTTTCACGCGCAAGCTAGGAATGCCAAAGAACATGCCCACCAAGGTGGCAAAAAAGCCGCCCATCAGCAAACACACGATCAAGGGCAAACCTTCCACACGCACAAAGAAGTTGTACGCGGCGTAAGCACCGACCGCCATGAAGGCACCAGAACCCAACGAGATCTGACCGCAGTAGCCCACCAAGATGTTCACGCCCAATGCAGCAAGCGACAAGATGAGGAAGGGAATCAGAATCGCACGCAACATGTATTCGTCAGCGAGCATGGGCACGCCAATGAAAGCGAAGGCAATGAGCAGCAAAACGCCAAGGCGGTCTTGCGTGATTGGGAAGATTTGTTGATCTTCCTTGTAAGTCGTTTTGAATTGACCGTTTTCTCTGTAAAACATGATTCTTTTCCTTACACGCGGTCGATGATCTTCTCGCCAAACAAGCCTTGTGGACGAATCAACAAGAAGCCCAAGGCCAAGACGTACGCAAACCAAATTTCAATGCCGCCGCCCACATAAGGACCGAGGAACACTTCAGACAATTTCTCGCCTACACCGATGATGAGGCCACCAATAATGGCACCAGGCACAGACGTCAAGCCGCCCAAAATCACCACAGGCAAGGCGCGCAAAGCGACCGTGGACAGCGAGAACTGCACGCCCAACTTAGAGCCCCAAATCATGCCGGCCACCAAGGCCACCACACCAGCCACGCACCACACGATGACCCAGATGCGGTTCAAAGGAATACCGATGGACTGCGCGGCTTGGTGGTCATCCGCCACAGCGCGCAAGGCACGACCCGTGGTGGTTTTTTGGAAGAACACACTCAGCAAGGCCACCAAAGCAGCGGCGATCACCGCAGCCACCAAGTCTTCTTGGTTGATCATGATGCCGCCGTCAAACATCGACTCAAGCAACATGAGCGGCTCTTTAGGCATGCCCACATCGATCTTGTAAATGTCGCTGCCGAAGATGGATTGACCCAAACCGTCGAGGAAATACGTGATGCCCAAGGTCGCCATCAGCAAGGTCGTGCCTTCTTGGTTGACCAAGTGACGCAACACCAAGAACTCAATCACCCAAGCCACGACAAACATCACAGCAGCAGCGCCAGCGAAAGCGAGCAAGTTGACGAGAACAAAGTTATCGATGCCGGTGAGTGCAGGAATCCACTCGCCCAAACGGGCCATGGCCAGCGCAGCGAACAACACCATTGCACCTTGTGCAAAGTTGAACACGCCAGAAGCTTTGTAAATCAGCACGAAGCCCAAAGCCACCAACGAATACAGCATGCCCGCCATGAGGCCGCCGAAAAGGGTTTCAAGAAAAAATGCCATGTTCTTGTCCTTAGTGTGAAGTGCCGAGGTAAGCGCTGATCACTTCCTCGTTGTTGCGCACCTCATCGGGTGTGCCGTCGCCGATCTTCTTGCCGTAGTCGAGCACGACCACGCGATCAGAAATGTCCATCACCACGCCCATGTCGTGTTCGATCAACACGATGGTGGTGCCGAATTCGTCGTTCACGTCCAAGATGAAGCGACACATGTCTTGCTTCTCTTCCACGTTCATACCGGCCATGGGTTCGTCGAGCAACAACACTTGTGGCTCAAGCGCCAGCGCACGACCCAAGTCGACGCGCTTTTGCAAACCGTAGGGCAACTGGCCCACAGGTGTTTTACGGAAGGCTTGAATTTCCAAGAAGTCGATGATGCGTTCGACTTTTTCGCGGTGGCGAATTTCTTCTTGCTCGGCAGGGCCAATGCGCAAAGCTTGCATGAGGATGTTGCTCTTCATGCGCAGGTTGCGGCCGGTCATGATGTTGTCGAGCACGCTCATGCCTTTGAACAAGGCCAAGTTTTGGAACGTGCGCGCAATGCCCATGGTGGCCACTTGGTGGCTGTCCATGTGGTCAAAGGTTTGGCCGCGGAAGGTGATGGAACCTTCCGACGGTGTGTACACGCCGTTGATGCAGTTGAGCATCGAGCTCTTGCCCGCACCGTTGGGGCCAATGATGGCGCGCACTTCGTGCTCTTTGACGTTGAAGGAAATGTCGGTCAGCGCCTTGACGCCACCGAAACGCAAACTGATGTTTTTGACGTCGAGGATGACGTCACCGATTTTCTTGCTCATGCTGCTTTCCCCACGGGTGCGAAGGTTTTGGCGTCAGACAGTTTCAATGTCGCGCTGACGCTGCCGGTGCGGCCGTCTTCAAACTTCACTTGGGTTTCAATGAATTGCTCAGTCGCGCCGTTGTAGAGCGCAGTCACCAAGGGTTCGTACTTCTCGGCAATGAAGCCACGACGCACTTTGTTGGTACGGGTGAGTTCGCCGTCATCGGCGTCGAGCTCTTTGTGCAACACGAGGAAGCGGCTCACTTGGCTACCGGCCAACAACTCGTCGGCAGCCAAATCAGCATTGACTTTTTCAACGCACTCTTTGATGAGTGAGTACACCTCTGACTTTTGAGCCAAATCTGTGTAACCGGCATATGGCAGATTGCGACGCTCAGCCCAGTTACCCACCGCTTCGATATCGATGTTGATCATCACGCACACTTTTTCGCGCTGGTCACCATAGGCCACCACTTCTTTGATGTGCGGGAAGAACTTGAGTTTGTTCTCAACGTACTTGGGCGCAAACATCGCACCATCGTTAGCCCCGCCTTTGATACGACCCACGTCTTTGACGCGGTCGATGATTTTCAAGTGGCCATGCGCATCCAAGAAGCCAGCATCGCTGGTGTGATACCAACCATCGGCAGTAAGCACTTCTTCAGTCGCCTTGTCGTTCTTGTAGTAACCCTTGAGCAAGCCAGGTGACTTGACCAAGATTTCGCCGTTGTCGGCGACTTTGATTTCCACCCCAGCACAAGGCACGCCCACGGTGTCGGCACGTGCTTCGTGGTCGGGCTGCAAGCACACGAACACCGCAGTTTCTGTCGAGCCGTAGAGCTGTTTCAAGTTCACGCCGATGGAACGGTAGAACGTGAAGAGGTCGGGGCCAATCGCCTCACCGGCGGTGTAGGCCACACGCACACGGCTCATGCCGAGGTTGTTGCGCAGGGGGCCGTACACAAAGAAGTTACCCAAGGTGTAGAGCAAGCTGCCCACCAAACCGACGGATTTGCCATCCATCTTTTTGGGGCCGTATTTGCGTGCCACGTCCATGAAGTAATGGAACATGCCGCGCTTGAGGGCGCTGGCGTCTTCCATGCGAATCATCACGCTGGTGAGCAAGCCTTCAAACACGCGGGGTGGCGCGAAGTAGTACGTGGGGCCGACTTCTTTCAAGTCGATGGTGACGGTGGCGGCCGACTCAGGGCAGTTCACCACATAACCGCAGTACAGCCACTGGGCGTAGCTGAAAATGTTTTGCCCAATCCAAGCAGGTGGCAAGTAGGCCAACACATCTTCGTGCGAAGAGAGCTTGTCAAACAAGGCGCCGGCTTCGGCACGGTTGATCAAGGAGTGGTGTGTGTGCACCACGCCCTTGGGGTTGCCCGTGGTGCCAGAGGTGAAGAACATCGCGCCCACATCGTCGTGATGCGCTTTTTCCACTTCGTCTATGAAGAAGTCTGGATGCTGCTTGGCAAACACAGCCCCGCCTGCCAACAACTCTTCGAGCGAGGCCAAGCCTGGCTCGTCGTATTTGCGCAGACCGCGAGGGTCGTCAAAAAAGATGTGCGCGATTTGTGGGCATTGCTCACGAATCTCCAACAACTTGTCGACTTGCTCTTGGTCTTCCACCACAGCAAATCGAACTTCTGCGTTGTTCAACGGAAAGACGCATTCGGGGGCAGCGGCGTCTTGGTACAAAGGAATTGGAATCGCACCCAAGGATTGCGCGGCCAACATGGTGGCGTACAAGCGGGGACGGTTGGAGCCGATGACCACCATGTGCTCACCGCGCGTCAAACCGGCTTGGTGCAAGCCGCAGGCCATGTTTTTGACCATCTCAGCCATATCGGCCCAGGTGATGGTTTGCCAGATGCCGTATTCCTTCTCACGCATGGCGGGCGCTTGCGGGCGGTCGCTGGCATGCTTGAGTAACAGTCGTGGGAACGTGGTTTGCATTCCGAATCCTTGCTTTGTGTGTCGACAAAAAACCATGACGCATACGTGACGCGTTTCTGATGTTGGGTGCGATCCTAGGCGGGCATTTGACGCCAAGTTGTCGTTTCGACGACAATTTAGGGTAGACACTTAGAAGTGATTACCCCAATAAAACTTTTGACTTGATCAGAATCCATGTCCGAAACACCCAGCGTTTACCAACGTCGGCGCTCGCTCACAGAGAGTGAGTTGAAGCTCATTCCTTGGTTTGGTTTGCTCAAAGAGAGTGAACGCAAACGCATCGAACCACAGCTGGTCGTGAGCGACCCGATGCCCGGCGATTACGTCTGCCGCATGGGACGCAAAGCCACGTATTGGTTTGGCGTGGTCGAGGGGCTTTTGAAGATGAGCACCGACAGCGCGAGTGGTCGCACCATCACGTTCACAGGCGTGCCACCCGGGGGCTGGTTTGGCGAAGGCACCGCCATCAAGCGCGAGACGTACCGTTACAACATCATGGCCTTGCGTCACAGCGTGGTGGCGGGTTTGCCCATCGACACTTTCCATTGGCTGCTCGACAACTCGATTGGCTTTAACCGCTTTGTGATGAACCAACTCAATGAGCGCTTGGCCCAGTTCATTGAAGCGCGCGAGATTGACCGCTCCAACGACCCCGATGTGCGCGTGGCGCGCAGCTTGGCGTCGTTGTTCAACTCCACGCTGTTCCCGGGTGTGGGCGAGGTGCTGCGCATCACGCAGCAAGAGTTGGCCTACTTGGTTGGTTTGTCGCGTCAACGCGTGAATGTGGCGTTGAATCGTTTAGAAGAACAAGGCGCAATTCGTATTGAATACGGCGGGATGCGCGTGCTGAATTTGGCGGCTTTGCGTGCCAGCGGCACTTAAAATTGCCCCCTATGTCAGACACCTCCTCAGAACTCATCCGCCTCAACAAACGCATGGCCGAACTCGGCCTGTGCTCTCGTCGCGAGGCCGATGCGTGGATTGAGCAAGGCTGGGTGCTGGTCAACGGCCGCCCTGCTGAAATGGGCGTGAAGGTAAGCGCCAAAGACCGCGTAGAGGTAGACCCTCGCGCCAAAGGCCACCAAGACACACAAGTCACTGTTCTGCTGCACAAGCCCATGGGCTATGTGAGCGGGCAAGCCGAAGACGGGCACGAGCCCGCCATCATGTTGATTAATCCTCGCACGCATTGGGCGGGCGACTCGTCCAAGCGCCGCTTCACGCCCACACAGTTGCGCAGCCTCGCGCCTTCGGGCCGACTCGACATCGACTCCACCGGCTTGTTGGTGTTGACGCAAGACGGCCGCGTGGCTCGCCAGTTGATCGGCGAAGACTCGGAGATGGAAAAAGAATATTTGGTGCGCGTGACCTACACCGGTCACGAAAACACGGCCGCCGCCACCGCGGCCTCTGCCACGTATGGCGGGAGAGCCAACCAACTCAGCGCCATTGGTGACCACGACCGCGTGACCAACAACGTGCAAGCTGTGTTTCCAAAGGCCCAACTCGAACGCTTGCGCCACGGCTTGAGCTTGGACGGCAAACCCCTCAAACGCGCACAGGTCGAGTGGCAAAACCCCGAGCAACTTCGCTTTGTGCTGACCGAAGGCAAAAAGCGCCAAATTCGCCGCATGTGCGAACAAGTCGGCCTTCAAGTGGTGGGCCTCAAGCGCATCCGCATTGGTCGCGTACAGCTGGGCCAGTTGCCTGCGGGGCAGTGGCGCTACCTGGGTGCGAACGAGCGTTTTTAAACGAGGCTCATCCAGCTTTTTGACCCTCTTGAAATTTAGCCGGACGCCCCACATCTCGGGGCGTTGTTTTTTGTAATTTAGTTTTTGAAACCATGACCAAACAAACCCATTCCTTCCAAGCCGAGGTGTCACAACTTTTGCACTTGGTGACGCATTCGCTGTACTCCAACAAAGAAATCTTTTTGCGCGAGCTGGTGTCCAACGCCTCTGACGCGTGCGACAAGCTGCGCTACGAAGGCCTGAACAACGACGCCCTGTTTGAAGGCAACGCCGAGCTCGAAGTGCGCGTGAGCTTTGACAAAGACGCTCGCACCCTCACCATTGCCGACAACGGCATTGGCATGAGCCAAGAAGAAGCCATCGCCCACCTCGGCACCATCGCCAAGAGCGGCACGCGCGAATTCATGGGCAAACTCAGTGGCGACGACAAAGCCAACGCCAAAGACCAAGGCGCGCTGATTGGCCAATTCGGCGTGGGCTTTTACTCGGGTTACATCGTGGCAGACCGCATCACGGTGGAGTCTCGCCGTGCAGGCCTGAAGGCCGACGAAGGTGTGCGCTGGAGCAGCACCGGCACGGGCGACTTTGAGGTGGAAACCATCACCCAAGCCGAGCGCGGCACCAAGATCATCCTGCACTTGCGTGACGATGCCGAGGAATACTTGAGCGCCTGGAAACTCAAGTCCGTCATCAACAAATACTCGGACCATATTTCTTTGCCGATCCGCATGCGCAAAGAAGAATGGAAAGAAGGAGAGAACGACCAGCCCGGCGAAATGGTGCTGACCGACGACTGGGAAACCGTCAACCAAGCCAACGCCTTGTGGGCACGCCCCAAGAAAGATGTGACCGACGAGCAACACGCTGAGTTCTACAAACACATCAGCCACGACTTTGAAGCGCCTTTGGCTTGGAGCCACAACCGCGTGGAAGGCAGCACCGAATACACGCAGCTGCTGTACATCCCAGGCAAAGCGCCGATGGACTTGTTCAACCGCGACAAGAAGGCGGGCTTGAAGTTGTACGTCAAGCGCGTGTTCATCATGGACGACGCTGAGGCGCTGATGCCCTCTTACCTGCGCTTCATCAAAGGCGTGGTGGACTCAGCCGACTTGCCACTGAACGTGAGCCGCGAGTTGCTGCAAGAAAGTCGTGACGTCAAAGCCATTCGCGAAGGCAATACGCGCCGCGTGTTGGCTGTGTTGGAAGACTTGGCCAAGTACGACAAAGCGCCTGTGGCAGGCGAGGATGGTGTCACTGACGTTTTAAGCGACGAAGACAAAGCCAAGCAAGGCAAGTTCAGCCAGTTCTACGCCGAGTTCGGCGCGGTGCTGAAAGAAGGCTTGGGCGAAGACTTTGCGAACAAAGACAAAATCGCCAAACTGTTGCGCTTTGCCAGCACCACCACCGATGCGGTGAGCGTGTCGTTTGCCGAGTACAAAACGCGCATGAAAGAAGGCCAAGAGGCCATCTACTACATCACCGCCGACACCTTGGCTGCAGCCAAGAACAGCCCGCAACTTGAAGTCTTCCGCAAAAAAGGCATCGAGGTGCTGTTGATGACTGATCGCGTGGACGAATGGGCCTTGAACTTTGTGCAAGAGTTTGATGGCACACCACTGCAGTCCGTTGCTAAAGGCGCTGTGGATTTGGGCTCGTTGCAAGACGAGGCTGAGAAGAAGGCGGCTGAAGATGCAGCGGAAACCTTCAAGCCAGTTTTGGCCAAACTCAAAGAAGCGCTGAAAGACAAAGCCGACGACGTGCGCGTGACCACGCGCTTGGTGGACTCACCCGCCTGCTTGGTGGTGAAAGACCACGGCATGTCGATGCAGCTCGCGCGCATGCTCAAACAAGCGGGCCAACAAGCGCCTGAGATGAAGCCTATCTTGGAAGTGAATGCCGAACACGCGTTGGTGAAAAAACTCAGCGGCGATGCCAACCCCAACTTCAACGACTTGGCGCACATCTTGTTTGACCAAGCTTTGTTGGCCGAGGGTGGTTTGCCAGAAGACCCCGCCGCTTATGTGAAGCGTGTGAATGCGCTCTTGGTGTGATTCACCTCATCACTTGATGTGCCTTGCGCACATCAAGCCAAGAAAAAGGCTAGCGCTTCGCTAGCCTTTTTCTTTTGCATAGAGACGCGCTACGTCAAACGTACAAAGGCTCTTCTTGCATGGCCTCGCATTGCTCGACCAACAGATGCGTCTGCCCTGCCCAATAGTCGCTGCTGCCAAACCACGAGAAGTGCTGCGCGAATGCGGGATCGTCTTGGCGACGTGCCAACCATGCGCTGTAGTGAATCAACCGCAAGGTGCGCAACGGCTCAATGAGAACAAGCTCGTTGCGATGGAGTTCACGCATTTGCTCGTAGCCATCCAGCAACATAGATAGCTGCTGCGTGCGCTGCGCACGGTCACCGCTGAGCAACATCCACAAGTCTTGAATGGCGGGCCCCATGCGTGCATCGTCAAGGTCAACAAAGTGTGGGCCACCGTCAGGCAAATCTGTCGGCGTCCACAAAATATTGCCGGGGTGACAGTCGCCATGCAGGCGAATGTGCTGCGCCGGATGCGCAGCAAATTTGTGTGTGGCGATGTCGATGGCTTGGTTACACACCGTCAGCCATTCGCGTTGTTGATCCAGCGGGATGATTTGGTTCTCGACCAACCAGTCACGCGACTCGACGGCAAAGGTGGTCACATTCAAGGCGGGGCGCTCGACAAACGTCTGCTTCCCGCCCACGTTGTGAATGCGCGCGATGAAGCGCCCAATCCACTCCAACACTTCGGCATCATCCAGCTCGGGCATGCGCCCACCGCGACGTGGGCTGACACTGAACGCAAATCCGTGGGCATGGTGCAAGGTTTGTCCTTGCAATGTCAGCGGGCCTACCAAGGGCACTTCGTCTGCCATCAATTCGGCAGCGAAGCCGTGTTCTTCCAAAATTTGCGCATCACGCCATCGCTCGGGTCGATAAAACTTGGCAACCACTGAGCTGTTGTCATCTAGCATGACTTGGTAAACACGGTTTTCATACGAACTCAAGGCGGTCATACGGCCGTCAACGTCAAGTCCTAAATCAGATAGCGCATCCAACACCACATCGGGGGTGAGCGCCTCGTAGGCGTGGTGCTTGGTCTCGCTCTCAAACACCCCAGACGACCTCTTTGTCCTCGGCATGGGCACGACGCAACATATCAATGAAAGGGACCACACGCTGCTTCAAACTGATCGTGCGTGGCCCATCCACGGCGACTGGCTTTGCTTCTTGCTCGCCTTGTGCTGCTTCCTTCGACGCCTGCATTGCCAATTCTTCCTGCGTCACGGCGGCATGCAACGCATCGATGGCCATCAGCATTTCGCTGGGCAAGATGATGCCCTTGGCACCCGACTCTTTGCCAATGAGTTTGAGTATGTGTTTGCCTTGGGGCTCAAGCATGATGAGATCGCCCGTGGCTTTGGATTTGAATTTGTAGAGCATGCTGTGATTGTGCGCTTTGGCCCCAGTTCGTCCTAGAGATCGTTGAGCAACGGCTCAACAGCTTGATGGAATGCCTCTGGCTGCTCGAACATCACCCAGTGCCCCGCGTCTGGCACAACTGCGAATGACGCCATCCGGTTCAACACGTGCGGCACCTGCGACAACGTGCCGATATACAGCGCATCCAACTCACCCCACACCCCATGAACCGGACACGTCCAACGTGTTTGCGCTTGCGCCAAGACATCTGTGCGCGCAATGCGTCTGCGTCGCAGACGATCGCGCTTGACATTGGCTTCTTGCAAATCGATCACCTCATCTGTCACGCTTTGAGCGTGTGCAAACATCATGGCATTCAAATTGTGGCGGTGCACGTTGCGTTGCGCTTGTTCATCCATCTCGGGGGTCATGCCACGCATTGGCAAATCGTGACCAAATAAGCCCAAACCAGGCGCGCCCACCAAGATCAACTTGCGAATGAGCGATGGGTGTTCTGCTGCGACCAATCCGGCCGTCATGCCACCAAATGAGAACCCCATGACATCAACGGGCGTTACATCAAATGTGCGCATGAAGATTTCAGCCATAGAGGGCACCAAGTCATCTGCATCCACCGCACCCGTTGGCAAACTTGAATCGCCAAATCCGGGAATGTCTAGCACCCAGACCTCTCGGGTTTGAGCCAGAGGCAACACATTGCGTAACCAGTGGGTCCAGCTTCCAGAACCGCCATGAAGCAGCACCAGAGGCGCTTTGTCTGGACGATGCACGCCCCATACATGCCACACAGCATCGCCCCAACCATAGGCTTGAACAATACGTTTTGACTGCGCCTCGACGGTACTGATTTCCATGTGCGAATCTTCCAAGAAAAACGCCCACTGAATAAATTCAGCGGGCGTTTTAAAGTGGTTGCGCGAGTAGGATTTGAACCTACGACCTTTGGGTTATGAGCCCAACGAGCTACCAGGCTGCTCCATCGCGCGTCAAGAAGATTAGTATAACCTATTAAGCGGCTGTTTCGTTAGAAGAAGCCTCAGAAACTTCTGGGCGATCCACCAATTCAACGTAAGCCATTGGCGCGTTGTCGCCCACGCGGAAACCCATTTTCAAGATACGTGTGTAGCCACCTGGACGTGTCTTGAAACGTGGGCCCAATTCGTTGAACAACTTCACCACGCTGTCACGATCGCGCAAGCGGTCGAATGCCAAGCGGCGGTTTGCAACGGTAGGCTCTTTGGCCAAAGTGATCATCGGCTCGATGACGCGACGCAATTCTTTGGCTTTGGGCAATGTGGTTTTGATGGCTTCGTGCTCGATGAGCGAGTTCATCATGTTGCGCAACATAGCCAAACGATGTGAGCTAGTGCGGTTGAGTTTGCGAAGTCCGAGTCCGTGACGCATTTTGATTTCCTTTGATGTTTTGCCGGCCGCCGTATCAGGTACGGCCGGGGGACTTTAAAAGTCAGTGGTTTTGAATTAACGACGCTCTAAACCGGCAGGTGGCCAGCTTTCGAGTTTCATGCCCAAAGTCAAGCCGCGTGAAGCGAGCACTTCTTTGATTTCGTTGAGTGACTTGCGACCCAAGTTAGGGGTCTTGAGCAACTCGTTTTCGGTGCGCTGAATGAGGTCACCGATGTAATAGATGTTTTCTGCTTTCAAGCAGTTGGCAGAACGAACGGTCAACTCCAACTCGTCCACAGGGCGCAACAAGATCGGATCGAACTGTTGGCCGCCGCGAGGTGCTGCAGCTTCCATGATGCCGTTGATGGCATCGCCTTCCAACTGTGCGAACACAGCCAGTTGCTCAACCAAGATCTTGGACGAAGCGCGCACAGCGTCTTCAGCAGAGATCGCACCGTTGGTTTCGATTTCCATGACCAAACGATCGAGGTCCGTACGTTGTTCCACACGTGCGTTTTCAACGCTGTAGCTCACGCGGCTGACGGGAGAGAAAGCTGCGTCCAACACGATACGACCGATGGACTTGCTTGGCTCTTCGCCATAACGACGCACAGTACCTGGCACATAGCCACGGCCTGTTTCAACTTTGAGCTGAATGTCAATCTTGCCGCCTTGCGACAAGTTAGCAATCACGTGCTCAGGGTTGATGATTTCAACATCGTGAGGCACTTGGATGTCTGCAGCAGTCACAGCGCCTTCGCCTTCTTTGCGCAAGCTCAAAGTCACTTCATCACGGTTGTGCATCTTGAACACAACACCTTTGAGGTTCAACAAAATGTTGACCACGTCTTCTTGCACGCCGTCGATCGACGAGTACTCGTGCACCACGCCAGCGATGGTGACTTCAGTCACTGCATAGCCAACCATGGAAGACAACAAAACGC
>Ga0228701_1002098_pt1 | contig 12390 bp, 7 predicted proteins | sample McNCre117_Aug_MG_2_FD_178017 | JGI IMG/M metagenome (GOLD analysis project Ga0228701, IMG submission 178017) | Freshwater microbial communities from McNutts Creek, Athens, Georgia, United States - 11-17_Aug_MG | ecosystem: Environmental > Aquatic > Freshwater > Creek | place: USA: Georgia...
TCTGGCAGACTTAGACGGTGACGAAAGTCACGTTGGCCCATGGTGTAATGGCAGCACCGCGCCCTTTGGAGGCGCTTGTCTAGGTTCGAGTCCTGGTGGGCCAGCTTTCCAACCGGAGGAGTTCTATGAGCGAGCGTCACCTGGCGGTAGTAGTTCTGGCAGCTGGTCAGGGCACCCGAATGAAATCCTCCAAGCCCAAGGTCATGCACGAACTCGCTGGCCTGCCGCTGCTCGGCCACGTTCTTGCCACAGCCAACAGCCTGGATGCAGCCCACGTTGTTCCGGTTGTTCGCCACCAAAAAGAAACCATCAGCGAATACATCCGCACGTTCTTCCCAACTGCCACCATTGCGGAGCAGGATGAGATCCCTGGCACCGGCCGCGCCGTTGAGTGCGGTCTTGATGCCCTGCCAGCAGACTTTGATGGCGTTGTGGTTGTCACCAGCGGTGACGTGCCCCTGCTGGATGTAGCAACCATCGAAACCATGTTGAAGACCCACCTAGATGGCGGCTTCTCGGCCTCGGTGCTCACCACTTTCTTGGAAGACCCAACCGGTTACGGCCGAATCTTGCGCAGCACCGATGGCGAGTTCCTGCAGATTGTGGAGCAAAAAGACGCCACCGAGCACCAGCGCGCCATCAACGAAGTAAACGCGGGTGTCTACGTTTTTGATGCCAAGTTGCTGCGCGCAGCTCTGGCCAAGGTTGGCACTCACAATGCGCAGGGCGAAAAATACCTGACCGATGCCGCCGCCGAGATTCTGCACGAGGGCCACAAGGTGCAGGCAGTTGCCATCGACGACGAGTGGCTGGTTGCCGGAATCAACGACCGCGTGCAGCTGAGCGAAGTTGCCGCCGAGTTGAACTGGCGCATTTGCCGTGCCTGGCAGCTGGCAGGTGTGACCATTCAGGACCCAAACACCACCTGGATTGACGTCACCGTCAGCATCGGCGAAGACGCCACCATTCTTCCTGGCACCTACCTTCAGGGACTCACCAGCATTGGTGCCGGTGCAACCGTTGGACCAGAGTGCGTGATCGTTGACACCGCAATCGCCGAGAACGCCAGCGTCATCAAGACCCACGCAACCGGCAGCCAGATTGGTGCCGGCGCAAGCGTTGGCCCGTTTGCATACCTGCGTCCCGGCACTCAGCTTGGCGCGGACGGCAAGATCGGTACCTTCGTAGAGACCAAGAACGCCATCATCGGCGCCGGCAGCAAGGTGCCGCATTTGAGTTACGTTGGCGATGCCGAAATCGGTGTTGGCAGCAACATCGGTGCTGGAACTATTTTTGCCAACTATGACGGCGTGAAGAAGCACCGCAGCACCATTGGCAGTCACGTTCGTACTGGCTCGCACAACGTCTTCGTTGCACCGATTACAATTGGGGACGGAGCCTACACGGCTGCCGGAACCGTGGTGCGACGAGACGTCAAACCGGGCGATTTGGGTATGAATGTGGCTCCGCAGAAGAACATCGCGGACTGGGTGCTTGCCAAGCGCGAAGGTTCCGACGCAGCCAAGGCGGCCATCACCGCCCGCCCAGAGCAGTAAACAGAGAAAAGAGCCAGCGTGAGCGTCACCACCCCGAATAACAAAAAGCTGGTTCTTGTGAGCGGTCGCGCTCACCCGGAGCTTGCCCAGGAGGTAGCCCAGCTGCTTGGCACCAAACTCACCGAGACCGTTGCCTACGACTTCGCCAACGGCGAGACCTTTGTTCGCTACGAGGAATCGGTGCGCGGAGTTGACGCCTTCATCATTCAGGCTCACCCGTTCCCAATCAACCAGCACGTGATGGAACAGCTGCTGATGGTGGACGCCATGAAGCGCGCATCGGCTAAGCGCATCACCGTGGTTTCGCCATTCTTCCCGTACGCCCGCCAGGACAAGAAGCACAAGGGACGCGAGCCAATCTCGGCCCGTCTGATGGCTGACCTGTACAAGGCTTCCGGTGCTAACCGTCTAATGTCGGTTGACCTCCACACCCCACAGATCCAGGGTTTCTTCGATGGCCCGGTTGACCACCTCTGGGCGCTGCCAATCCTGGCAGACTATGTTGCCGAGACCTACGGCAACGAGAACCTGACCGTTGTTTCGCCAGACTCTGGCCGCGTGCGTGTGGCCGACATCTGGGCCGACCGCCTGGGTGCTCCACTGGCAATCATTCACAAGCGTCGCGACCCAGACCGTCCAAACCAGGTTCAGGTTCATGAACTTGTTGGTGACGTAGCTGGTCGCACCTGTCTGCTGGTTGACGACATGATCGACACCGCGGGCACCATCGTTGCCGCAGCCAAGGCGCTGAAGGACAACGGTGCCGGCCGGGTAATCGTTGCCGCCACCCACGCTATTTTCTCCAACCCGGCCGTCGAGCGCCTCTCAAGCGATGCGGTTGATGCAGTGGTTGTTACCAACACCCTGCCGATTCCGGAAGACAAGCGCTGGGACAAACTGACGGTGCTTTCGATTGCACCACTGATTGCCCAGGCAATCGAGGCAGTGTTCTCGGACGACTCGGTTTCGCGCTTCTTCCCGGGTCACGCCTAAAAAATAGGGACCAACTCCGGCCCGGAATAGAACCCACAGCAGCAAAATGGCAAAGCAACAGATCGGCCTTTTTGGTGCCATCGCAATCGGTTTGGCATCCATGCTGGGTGCCGGCGTCTTCGTCGTATTCCACACCGCGTATGTAATCACCCCAACCGGTTACTACTGGGCTTTGGGGTTGGCTGCGCTTGTGGCCGCCCTCAATAGTTGGGGAATCTACTCGCTGGCAAAGGCAGTTGACCGCCCGGGCGGTGTCTATGCCTACTCGCGCATATATCTAAATGATGGTTTTTCGTTTGCCTCCGGCTTCGCGTTTGTCTTCGGCAAGATCGGTTCGATTGCAGCCATCGCGCTGGCTTTCAACAACTACCTGGCACCCGGGCTGCAATTTTGGCCGGCCGCCGTCGCCATTGCCTCGCTGACGCTCATCAACATTCTCGGTATTCAACGCACCGCTGGGGTTGCCGCGTTTCTGGCAACCGTAACCACGCTGTTTTTGGCATGGTTTGCAATCTCGGGTCTGGTGCTACCGGCCCCAGCTCTGGTGCTGCCAAGCCCAAACGCTGCTCCGGCAATCGGTGATGTTCTTAGTGCGGCGGCTGTCTTCTTCTTTGCGTTTGCCGGTTATGCCCGCGTTGCCACCCTCGGTGATGAGGTGCGGGATGCCAAGGTAAACATCCCCAAGGCCATCCTGATCACTCTTTCGGCTGTCATGGTCATCTATTTTGTGCTGGCCTTCGTTATGCAGAAATTCCTTGGCCTAGACCTGTTCACCGATGTGGCACCGTTCAAGACGCTATCGGCAGCATTCCTGCCGGTTGTAGCCCAGCCAGTGACCGTCGTCGTGGCAGTTTTGGCATCACTTGGTTCGATGCTGGCGTTGTTGGCCGGAGTGAGTCGCACCGCGGCATCGATGGGGGAGGACCGTGAACTTCCAGCCCTGTTCATGCGCCGCAACCGACATGGTTCGCCGTGGGTTGCCGAGATCATTATCGCTGCCGGTGCCATCGGTCTGGTTGCAGTTGGAGACCTCAGCTGGGTCATTGGGTTCTCGTCGTTTAGCGTGCTGTTTTACTACTCGATCGGGCACCTATCGGTGTTGCGCCAGACCCCAAACCAGCGATCGGCCCCGGTTGGAATTGCCGTGGTTGGCTTTGTGCTCTGCTGGGCGCTGGCGTTGACCGTGCCCGGCCCGGCCGTACCGATTTCGCTGGGCATCTTGGCTGTGGCGTTTGTTGTGCGTGTAATCGCGCGGCGCGCGCGTTAGCCGGCGAGCGCCTTTTTGATGCGCTGCACCGAGATCGGCTCGGCGGTGCCAAGATGCTGAGCAAACAGGCTGACCCGCAGCTCTTCTAGCATCCAGCGCGCGGTTACTAGCTTCGGTGACGAGCCAGCCGCCAGCGGAATCGTGCCGCCTGCAGCCTCAAAAATAGTCAGTGCCTGATCAAGTTCCACCTGACCCGTACGGTCGCGTCCCGGATTGTCGTTTAGCTGCTCCACGCGGCGCCTAATTGCCTGCAGGTAAACCAAAATTCGTGGCAGTCTGTCCAGTCCGGCAGCCGAGACAAAGCCGGGGTGAACCAACTCGGTGATATGGGATTTCTCGGCCGCCAAAACCGATAGGAATGCAAAAGCCTTGGTGTCGCCAATGGTCTTGCCGGCTTCGCGCACGGCCACCATGATCTTGGCAACTAGTGCGCTGGCATCAAAGACGGTGTCCATTAGGTTTTGTTGAACTGCCGAGCGCACCAACTCGAATTGGTCCTTGGTCAGGATTAGTCCGGTGGGGTCGACCCGGCGAATTTCGCGTGCAATGCTGGCAGCAATCACGTCATCTATGAACGCCGCAAAACTGGCGTATGGTGCAGTGACGAGAGCCAGGTTCTCAGCCTGAGTCAGGTGCTCTTTCACATAGCTTGCTGGTGACTGAACACCCAGTTGTAGCAGCGCGCGCAGGCCTTCCGGATGGGCCGCCGCTTGCTCAGCTTGGGTGCTGAAAAGGCGAATATTTACCGACTTACCGGCGCCAGCCACCAGTGCAGGGAAGGCGCGAACCACGTTTCCGCCGTGGGCCGTCTCCAGGCTTGCCGGTAGGGAATCGAAGTCCCACGAAGTCAGATTGTCCCGTTCGATGTCCGAGTGCGCGCGCTCCACGGTTGCAGCCACGGCTTGGCGGTTGTGACTTGCCAGCTTGGCCTGCAGTGCGGCCAGGTCGGTGCCCAGCCCCAGGGTTTTGCCGCGGGCATCCACCACTCGATAGGTCATGCGCTGACCCTCGGCGAGGCGTTCCGGTTCAAAATCGGCAGCCTTAACAACGGTGCCAGAAAGCCGCTGCAGGGTCTCGGCCAGCACCTGCAACAGCGGGCCGGTTGGTTCGGCTGGTAGCGCGGCCAGTGCCTTGGCGGCCCAGTCGGTTGCGGGAACCACGTTTCGTCGAATCGCCTTGGGAAGGCTCTTGATCAGGGTGGTAACCAGTTCCAGGCGCATGCCTGGAACCAGCCAATCGAAGGCGTCCGGCTTCAAACTTGCCAGTAGCGGCAGTGGAACCTCCACGGTCACGCCATCGTCCACCGCACCCGGGTCAAAGCGGTAGTGCAACTTCAGGTGCTGACCGCCATGCTGCCACACCGAGGGGTGCTCGCGCTCATCGTGATGAGTTTCTTCCTCACCAATCAGGTCTTCGCGGGTCGCAGTCAGTAACTCCGGGGTGGCGCGCTTGGCCACCTTCCACCAACCCTCGAAGGTGCGCATTGAAAACACATCGGCCGGCACGCGCGCGTCATAGAAGCGGAACATGTCCTCTTCATCTGGAATCAGTTGCGGGCGCCGGCTACGTTCGGCAAGTGCTTCCAGTTCGCGCAACAAAGTCTTGTTTTGCTTCTGGAAGGCCTGCACGGATTCCCATTCGCCGGCCACAAGGGCGTGACGGATGAAAAGGTCTCTGCTGAAAACCGCATCGATTCGGGCAAATTGAATACGGCGGCTGGTCACAATAGGCACGCCAAACAGCGTCACGCGCTCATAACCAATCACCGCTCCCTGGCTCTTTTCCCAGTGCGGTTCGGAGTACTGACGCTTGCACAGGTCGCCGGCTAGTTTCTCGGCCCAGGCCGGATCAATCGCGGCATTCATGCGGGCAAATAGGCGACTGGTCTCTACGAGTTCGGCGCTCATCACCGCAGCCGGTGGCTTCTTTGCAAGCGCGCTACCGGGGAAAATCACAAACTTGGTGCCGCCGGAACCCAGGTACTCATTGCTCTGGCGCTTCTGTTGGCCGCCAGCATCTTTCGCATTCTTGGCTGCCTTGTCGCCCGCCTGTTTCTCGGTGAGTTGGCGCAGCCCAATATGGCTAAGCATGCCGGCAAGCAGTGCGCGGTGAATGCCGTCCGGGTCAACCTTTGGCGCACCGAGCGTCAACCCGAGCGGCTTGGTGAGAGACTTCAGTTGCCGCACCACATCCTGCCACTCGCGCACACGCAGGTAGTTCAGGAATTCGGCCTTGCATTGGCGGCGAAACGCAGACGAAGACAACACCTTTTGCTGTTCTTCCAGATGATTCCAGAGGTTCAGCAGGGTCAAAAAGTCGCTGGTTGGGTCGGTGAATCGGGCATGCAGACCATCCGCCTTTTCACGCTTTTCCAGCGGGCGTTCGCGCGGATCCTGCACGGTTAGACCGGCCACAATCACCATGACTTCACGGGTCACGTTGGCTTCGCGTGATTCCAGCAGCATGCGCGCAAAACGAGGTTCAATCGGCAGCCTGGCCAAGGCCTTCCCGGTTTTGGTCAGCCTGGGGTTGCTCGGGTCGCTGATTGCGCCAAGCTCACGGAGCAGTCCTAGACCGTCCTTAACGCCACGCGAATCCGGCGGCTGGATAAACGGGAAGCGGGTGATGTCGCCAAGGCCCAGGGCCGCGGCCTGCAGGATGACACTGGCAAGGTTGGTTCGCAGAATCTCGGGGTCGGTGAACTCCGGCCTAGAACCAAAATCGTCCTCGCTGTAAAGGCGGATGGCAATGCCGTCGCTGGTTCGGCCACAGCGGCCGGAGCGCTGGTTGGCGCTGGCCTGGCTGATTGCCTCAATCGGCAGGCGCTGCACCTTGGCGCGCGGGCTGTATCGACTGATGCGTGCGGTTCCGGTGTCCACCACGTATTTGATGCCGGGGACGGTCAGCGAGGTCTCGGCAACGTTGGTTGCCAGAATCACGCGGCGGCGAACCCCAACCATCTTGCTGGGCTCGAAGACTCGGTGCTGGTCGGCTGCGGAAAGTCGGCCGTAAAGCGGCAGGACCTCCGTGCCCTTGGCAAGCGTGCCGGCTGTAATCGACCCCTCGATTGCATCCTGCGCGTCTCGAATCTCGGATTCACCGCTGAAGAACACCAGCACATCGCCCTGCGCCTCTTGCTCCAATTCCTTTAGGGCGCCCACGATGCCGTCCATGAAGTCTGCCGCGGTCGGTTCGCCGCTCTCATCCGGGTCGTCGCCTGCGTCATCCAGCACACCGATCGGGCGGTAGCGAATTTCGATCGGGAATGTGCGCCCTGAGACCTCGATGATTGGTGCGCCCCCAAAGTGGGCGCTAAAGCTTTCCGGGTCGATGGTGGCACTTGTGATGATCAGTTTGAGGTCCGGGCGGCTTGGCAGCAGCTGCTTCAGGTAGCCAAGCAAGAAGTCGATGTTCAGGCTGCGCTCGTGAGCCTCATCGATGATGATGGTGTCGTACTGGCCCAGCTTGCGGTCGCGCTGCAGGGCGTTCAGCAGGATTCCATCGGTCATCACCTTGACCTTGGTTTCCGGCCCGGCTTGATCGGTGAACCGCACTTGATAACCAACCGCGCCACCGATTTCCACACCGAGTTCCTCCGCGATGCGTTCCGCCACCGAGCGGGCGGCGATTCGCCTCGGCTGGGTGTGTGCGATGCTGGTGCGACCCAGCTCCAGGCACATTTTTGGAATCTGCGTGGTCTTGCCGGAACCCGTTGCTCCGGCGATGATTACCACCTGGTTTTCGCGGATTGCGGCGAGGATTTCTTCCCTGCGCTCGGATACCGGCAGGTCGGCCGGGTAACTGAGCTTGTAGGAATCCATCGCTTAAGCCTAAAATAGAACTAACAACGGCGAGGGCCACTAGCGATAGTGGCCGTTATCGACGGGGTCGCTTAGATAGCCATCCATTCGTTGGATGGCTTTTTTACTTCCGCTCCATATTCTTGGAGTCGGTGCGGCCAGTTCACATCTATCTAGAAGGAGACAAAATGTCTGAATTCAAGTTGGTCGGCGAGGCTCGCACCAAGTTCGGTAAGGGCGCTGCCCGTCAGGCTCGTGCCGCAGGCAAGACCCCAGCCGTAATCTACGGCCACAAGAGCGAGACCCGCCACATCACCTTGCCAGCTCACGAGACCCGCCTAGTTCTACGTCAGAAGAACGCTCTGATCGAGCTGACCCTCGACGGCAAGACCGAGCTAGTTCTGGTTAAGGCTGTTTCGAAGGACCCAATCACCCAGATCATCGAGCACATCGACCTGGTTGAGGTTGTTGCTGGCGAGAAGGTTCACGTTGAGGTTCCTGTGCACATCGTTGGCGAGAGCCTTTCGGGCACCACCATCGACCTCGAGCACAAGACCGTGAAGCTGACCGCTGAGGCAACTCACGTTCCTTCGTTCGTCGAGATCCACTTCAACAAGGAGGCTGCTGGCCACCACGTCCTGGCCAAGGACGTTGTCCTTCCTAAGGGTGTAACCATGGACCTCAAGGCTGACGAGCTAGTTGCTTCGGTTGTTGAGACCCCTGGTGGTCACGCTGCAGAGCTGGCTTCCGCCTAGTCATACGGTCTTTCCGACCGCAAGGTAATCTGGACGCATGTCCGATACTTTTCTCGTAGTCGGGCTCGGTAACCCCGGGCCCGGCTACGCGTTTAACCGGCACAATGTTGGCCACATGGCTGTTGACATCCTGGCCAAGCGCATCGGTGCCAGCTGGAAGTCCCACAAGGCCGGGGCAGTTGTTGCCGAAGGCCGTCTAGGCATGGGTGGGCCAAAGGTCATCCTTGCCAAGAGCACCGGCTACATGAACACCTCGGGCCGCCCGGTTGCCGGACTAATGAAGTTTTACGGCGTAGACCTCGCGCACACTATTGTGCTTCACGATGAGCTGGACATTCCCGCCCATGATGTTCGCATCAAGGTTGGTGGCGGTCACGCAGGGCACAATGGCCTGCGCGATATCATCGCGGCCTGTGGTGGTGCTGATGCCGGATCCGGCTTTGTTCGCGTGCGCATCGGAATCGGCCGCCCTCCCGGCCAGATGGCTACCGCAGACTATGTCTTGAAAGACTTCCCGGCTGGCGAACGCACCGAGGTCGCGGTCACGCTTGAAATCGCTGCCGATGCCACCGAGAGCATCATCAAAGAGGGCGTTACCAACGCCCAACAGTACTTTCACGCTAAATAATCGGTTTACAGCAGGCGGCGAATTCGTTTGTGTATTGCCGGGAATGTTTGCAAAAAAGCTCTAGTTCAGTTGTATTGATAGCCCAAGTGCCATTTATACTGACATCAGTGTCAGCAAAATGGCAATAGACGCCAACCGCACAATTGGAGAAGTCAAATGGTCAAGTTCATAACTGGTCGCAAGACCGCCTGGGTAACCCTGCTGCTTGGTTTTATCGCCGCCGGCCTGGTTTTCGGCCCACTCAAAGCGGCAACAACTTCTACTAACCCAGGCGTGGGTCTGCCGGCATCGGCGGAATCTGTCTTGGCGGCAGAGCAGCTGAAGAAGCTGCCGGGTGCCGATTCCTCGGCGCTTCTGGTGGTCTACGCCAGCCAGAAACAGTTCACCCCGTCACAGATCACTTATCTGCAGGGCACTTTCAACCCGAAGGTAAAGATGCCAACCGGCGGCGTCAACGAAGAGTTCGTCAAATTCACCAACCTTAAGGTCATGGGCAAGGCATTCGTGCCGCCCGCAGCCATCAGTAAAAACGGCAAGGTCGCCGTAGTTACCGTGCCGGTTGCAAAATCTGATGCAACCGACGTAATCGTGAATCGAGTCAAGGATGCCCGCGCTATTGCCAAGGATGGACTGCCATCGGGAATCACCTCATATGTGACCGGACCGGAGGGCTTCCAGGCCGACATCGCCGGTGTCTTTGCCGGAGCAGACTTCAAGCTGCTGATGGTCACCGTGCTTGTGGTCGCGTTGCTATTGCTAATCACCTACCGCAGCCCGGTTCTCTGGCTGGTTCCGCTGGTGGTCGTGGGCCTCGCCGACGGCATGTCCGGCCAAATTGCCCGCCGCGTTGCCGGGCTTTTCAGCATCACTCCCGATGGCTCGGTGACCGGAATCTTGAGTGTGCTGGTATTTGGTGCCGGCACCAACTATGCGCTGCTCTTGATCAGCCGGTACCGCGAAGAACTGTTGATTAACCAGTACCGCCGCGAGGCCATGGCAAAGGCTGTGCGCGAGGCCGGCCCAGCGATCATCGCCTCCGGCTCCACCGTGACCTTGGCGCTGCTCAGCCTCAGCTTTGCTCAGTTGGACGGTAACCGTTCGCTAGGTATCGTCTGCGCCACCGGTGTTGTGGTAGCCATGATCTGCGCGCTAACTCTGCTGCCTGCAGCACTTGTAAGTTTTGGTCGCGGAATCTTCTGGCCGCTGGTGCCGCGTTTTGGTGGCGTCAACAAGGCGCAGCAGGGCTTCTGGAACAAGCTGGCCAAGGGCGTCAGCATCCGCCCGGCCGTAGTCTCAATCGTCGGTGTGTTGGTTTTGGGTGCGTTGGCACTCGGTGCAACCAACATCAAGATCGGGCTATCCGCTACCGAGCGCTTCCTGAAGAGCCCAGAGGCCGTCACCGGTCAAGAGGTGCTGGGCAAGGCTTTCCCAGCCGGTGAAAGCACGCCAACTGTTGTGGTTGTAAACGCCGCCAACGCCACCGAGGTTGCTACCGCGGCCAAGGCTGTTGCCGGTGTTGCCAATGCAACCGTCGAGGCCGGAACCTCAAAGCTCAGCAAGGTCAACGTGGTTCTGGATGCCGCCAGTGGCACCGCGGCCTCGGACAAAACCCTGGACCAGTTGCGCACCGCAGTGCACAAGGTTTCGGGTGCGAATGCCTTGGTCGGTGGCCTGGACGCCCAACAGCAGGAGGTCAAAAAGGCATACGCGCATGACCAGTCCGTGGTGATTCCACTGATTCTGCTGCTGGTGTTTGTGGTCCTGATTCTGCTGTTGCGTACGCTGGTTGCGCCGGTGTTGTTGCTTGCCACCGTGGTTGGTTCGTTCTTCGCATCGATGGGTGCCGGCTGGTTGGTCTTCGTAAACGTCCTGCACTTCCCGGCTTTGGACCTGAGTGTGTTCCTCTATAGCTTCCTGTTCCTGGTGGCCCTGGGTGTGGACTACAACATCTTCCTGGTGACCCGAGCCAAAGAAGAAGCAGTCAAGCTGGGTGTTCACCAAGGCATGATTACCGCAGTCTCGGCCACGGGTGGAGTTATCACCGGCGCCGGAATCCTGCTTGCCGCGGTCTTTGCTGTGTTGGGTGTGCTGCCGCTGGTTGCCCTGGCTCAGATCGGTGTGATCGTCTGCATTGGTGTGCTGCTGGACACCCTGCTGGTTCGAACCGTGATTGTGCCGGCCCTGGCCTTCCTTGCCGGCAAACGCTTCTTCTGGCCGAACAAGACCGTGGCAGCTGAATAACCGCCTAATCTCCAGTCCCCGGCTAATAACCACCGAGGATGCCCGAGAACTCGCAAGAGTTCTCGGGCATTTTCACGTCTAGAATTGACGGCGTGAGTTACGCCCCACATTTGGCTTTGGCGCGCCTGTCCGCGCGTCTGGCGGACTCCTACCCGTTTGCAAAAGTGCAGGCCGCTGTCACCGGCGGTGCCAGCAAGAAACCAGCAAAACGCCTTGACCTGATCAGCCCGCTGGGTGCCCATCCGGCGGTTGCTGCAGCGGTTGCTCAACTTCGCGCCGATGCCAAGGGTTCCCGCGTAATGCTGATTGTGGTTGCCACCGGTCGAGAGGCCGAAGACACTGCGGCTGCGTTGCGCGCATTCGATCCGGCGGCCGAAATTCTGGAGTTTGCCAGCTGGGAGACCCTGCCACACGAGCGCCTGAGCCCGAGCGCCGAGACCGTGGGTAAGCGCCTGCGGGTGCTGCACCGACTGCACGAACTCGGTGGCGGTTCCGGGACTACGACCCACCCGGCCAGTGCGCAAAGTGTTGCTGCACCGGATCTTGACCACAACGTCTATGTCATTGCGTCGGTGCGCGCGGTGTTGCAGCCGGTGGTTGCAGGTCTGGCGGATCACCCGCCGCTGCGATTCATAACGCAAAAGGAATACTTCCTGCCGGAGCTAACGCTGAAGTTGGTGGAGAACGCCTATCACCGCGTGGACATGGTGACCAAGCGCGGCGAATTCGCGGTACGCGGTGGAATCGTGGACATCTTCCCAACCACCGCTGAACATGCCATGCGACTGGAATTCTTTGGCGATGAGCTGGAGGAGATCCGCCAGTTCTCGGTGACGGATCAGCGCACCCTAACCGAACTTCCGGACCACGGCCGCCTGGCTGAATTCACGGTTTACCCGGCCCGAGAAATCATCATCACTCCGGCGGTTGCCCAGCGTGCCCGCCAGATGCTGCACGAGTTCCCAACCATCAGCACCATGTTGGCCAAAATCTCCGAGGGCATCCCGGTGGAGGGGATGGAATCGCTTGCCCCGGTCTTGACCGACGCCATGGTGAGTTTTGCCGAGTACCTGCCGACAGACACCCTGGTGCTGCTGCTCAGCCCGGAGAAGTCCGCCGCCCGTGCCGCCAGCCTGATTGATACCAACGA
>Ga0228701_1002101_pt1 | contig 12372 bp, 12 predicted proteins | sample McNCre117_Aug_MG_2_FD_178017 | JGI IMG/M metagenome (GOLD analysis project Ga0228701, IMG submission 178017) | Freshwater microbial communities from McNutts Creek, Athens, Georgia, United States - 11-17_Aug_MG | ecosystem: Environmental > Aquatic > Freshwater > Creek | place: USA: Georgia...
TCGGGCTGCTGCCCCGCTACCAGCCGGCCGTTTCGTGCGAACACGATCGGGCGGGATGGGCGCTGTGCAGTGCTGGGCGACAAGACGCTGATGAGGTTGTTACGTGACTGACCATAGAAGCGACCACGGACAGTGAAGCCCGCTGACGCGTTCTGGTGGACAACCACGTTGCTTCCTCGCATGTGAAGAAGATTACGCCTATTCGAATATTTGTTCGAATTAAGGGTTCGGCGTGTCGAAATACGAGCGCGCGGCTATTCAGGCCAGTTGGCCCCAGTTGCCTCAGGTTTCTTGGGGTCGGGCAGGCCGACGCCGTGCCAACGTGCCTGGGGAACATCCATCACCTTGCACAGGGCGAGCCACACCTGGCGCGCGGGAATGCCCGCCACCAAGGCGGCCTCGGCCGTGCGATCGCCCAGCTCAGCGACGCTGATGTCGGAGACGACAACCCGACCGTAGGCTTCGCCGAATTCGAATCCGACGGCATACCAAAACTCACTGCGCCGCATGGCAACAGGCTAGGGCACGCGGCGAGGAGCCGCTACTTGCCCGTGTTGGCGAAGTCGGCGAGAAGCTCGTCGGGGACCGTGTCGGGAATGACCGGCGAGGTCATGGTGCCGATTGCGGTGATCTGCTCGAGCTCACCCAGACGGTGTGCAACCTCACCCATGATGGTCGAGATAGGTGTGTCGAGAGCGTCGGCAACGGCGGCGAGAATCTCGCTCGATGCCTCTTTCTGGCCGCGCTCCACCTCACTCAGGTAGCCCAGCGCAACACTGGCCTTGCTGGCAACCTGGCGCAGGGTGCGGCCCTTCTGCAAACGCACATCGCGAAGAACATCACCGATTTCGTGACGAACCAGAATCATGGTTTCTCCCTTCGCTTGCGTGTGACTCTACCCTAAACAGAACCACTGACATTTAGGGTAACGCCTGTGGCTGTGTGTCGAGTGTGAGCGTATGCCCACGAGTAATGAAACACGTGGATGCGAGTGGCTATTCCCGCGCATCCAGCCGCCCGGGGTGGACCCGGGCTTAGCGACCGAGGGCGGTGAGCACCTCGGTGAGTAGTTCGAGCACGGCGATGGCCGAGCGAGTGCGAATCTGTTCGCGGTCGCCCTCAAGCAACAGCTCGCGATACCAGTGGTCGAAGGGAGTATCGACCGCGACGAACACAACTCCCGGAGCTTTGCCGTCTTGCTCATCAGGGCCGGCGACGCCGGTCGTGGCCAAGCCGAAGTCAGCGCCGATGTGCTCGCGCACGCCGCGGGCCATTTGGAGGGCGACTTCAGCATCCACCGCGCCCTTGCTGTCGAGCAGGTCGCCATCGACACCCAACACTTCGCGCTTGACTTCGGTGGCGTAGGCCACGACTCCCCCGCGCACCACCGCAGATGCGCCGGGCACGCTGGTGAGCGCCGTCATGACAAGACCACCAGTCAGTGACTCGGCCACGGCAACGCTCAGGCGAGCGGCGGTCAGGCGAGCGATGAGGTCGGCGACGCTGTCGCGTCCTGCAGCCGAAGAGGTGGGCATGAGCCTAGTTTTGCGTACGGCCCGGGCGGTTGTGTAGCCAAGCCTCGACGAGGTAGGCCACTCCGGTTCCGATGGTGAGCAGGAAGGCAATGGTCATCAGAACGACGTTGACCACGTTCATCCAGTCACCCCAGATTGCCTGCAGCGGCAACAACGCCGAGGTGATGGCCACGAACTGGAAGATGGTCTTGAGCTTTCCACCGCGCGAAGCCGGAATGACACGCTTGCTGAGCACCGCGATGCGGAAGATGGTGATGCCCACCTCGCGCACGAGAATCAAAATCGTGACCCACCAGGGCAACTCGCCGATGAGCGAGAGACCGATGAGCGCGCCACCGGTGAGGACCTTGTCGGCGATCGGGTCGAGAATCTTGCCGAGGTCGGTGATGAGGTTGTAACGGCGGGCGATCCAGCCGTCGATGCCATCGGTGGCCATGCCAACCACGAACAGCGCGGCGGCCCACCAACGCAGCGGGTCACTCGGTGAATCGGTGGAGACCAGCAGCAGCCAGATGAACGCCGGCGCAAACAGAATGCGCACGATGGTGATGATGTTCGGAGCGCTCCAATTGCTCACGCGCGCGGTGTCGGTGGCCATTACTCGCGCCCGGTCAGGCCCCAGGCGTCTTCGTCGCCTTCGGCTTGTACTTCTTCAAGGCCCGCCATGGCAGCTTCTGCGTCGGCGGCAATGAGATCAATGGGTGGACGGGTCATGGCCGGTGCAGCGGTGGGCGCAGGTGCGGCTGCTGGGGCGGCCGGCTCATCGCCACGCAACTTGGCGAGCACCTGAGGGAGTTGTTCTTGCGAGACGAGCACATCGCGCGCTTTCGAACCTTCGGAGGGGCCGACGATTTCGCGCGACTCCATGAGGTCCATCAGGCGACCCGCCTTGGCGAAGCCGACGCGAAGCTTGCGCTGCAGCATCGAGGTCGAACCGAACTGGGTCGAAACCACAAGCTCGACGGCCTGCAACAGCAGATCGAGGTCGTCACCGATGTCGGCTTCAATGACCTTGGTCGAAGCGGCTTGGGCTACATCCGACCGGTACTCGGGCTGAGCCTGTCGGGTGACGTGAGCAACAACCTTGTGGATTTCGGACTCGGCGACCCAGGCGCCCTGAACACGAATCGGCTTGTTGGCGCCCATCGGCAAGAACAAACCGTCACCCTGACCGATGAGCTTGTCAGCGCCAGGCTGGTCGAGAATAACGCGTGAGTCGGTAACGCTGGTGACCGCGAAAGCGAGACGACTGGGCACGTTGGCCTTGATGAGACCAGTCACCACATCAACGCTCGGGCGCTGGGTAGCGAGCACGAGGTGAATACCGGATGCGCGGGCCAGCTGAGTAATACGCACGACCGACTCTTCGACATCGCGGGGCGCGACCAGCATGAGGTCGGCGAGCTCATCAACCACGACGAGCAGGTACGGGTAGGGGCGCAGCACGCGCTCGCTGCCCGGCGGAAGGGTGAGCGTGCCGTTGACCACTGCCTCGTTGAAGTCGTCGATGTGACGGAACCCGAAGCTGGCCAGGTCGTCGTAACGCATGTCCATCTCTTTGACGACCCACTGCAGCGCCTCGGCGGCCTTCTTGGGGTTCGTGATGATGGGCGTGATGAGGTGCGGCACACCGGCGTACGGAGCAAGCTCCACGCGCTTCGGGTCGACCAGAACCATGCGCACTTCGGCCGGCGTCGAGCGCATCAGGATGCTCGTAATCATCGAGTTCACAAAGCTCGACTTACCCGAACCGGTAGAACCCGCAACGAGCAGGTGAGGCATCTTGGCGAGGTTGGCTACGACGAAGCCACCTTCGACGTCTTTACCGACACCGATGGTCATCGGGTGCGTGCTCTTGGTGGCCGCGTTCGAGCGCAGCACATCGCCGAGGGTGACAATCTCGCGGTCGGTGTTCGGAATCTCGACGCCGATAGCACTCTTGCCAGGAATCGGCGAGAGGATGCGCACCTCGTTCGAGGCGACCGCGTACGCGAGGTTCTTCGACAGCGCGGTGACACGCTCAACCTTGACGCCCGGGCCGAGTTCGATTTCGTAACGGGTGACGGTCGGGCCGCGGCTGAATCCGGTGACCTTGGCGTCAACACCGAACTGGTCGAGCACCATCGAGATGCTCTTGACGGCTTCGTCATTCGCAGCCGAGCGCGCCTTGGGCGGAGCGCCCGCGCCGAGTACGTGCATGGCCGGCAAGCGGTACGGGCCGGCAGGAATCGACGGCGTCGGAGTTTCGGGAGCTTCGTCGACAACGGCAATCGGTGCAGTCTCGAGGTGGTCATGGGCGGCAACGCTCGCCGGGTCAGAGATCACTTCGCCGGTTTGGGCGATAACGCTCTGCATCGCATCCAGCTCGATTGCCATCGCCTCGGCGTCAAACTCGCGCGTCGGGTTGAGGTCGGCGTCACGCACCACGGGCGAGTCGAAAGCAGGCTCTTCTTCGCGGCGCTGCGAGTTGCGTCGCCACCATGGCAACTTGCTGGCCTCATCCGGGTCGAGCTCGCCACCGGTCTTGCCGATTTCGTCGGTCGTTTCCTCAGTCGAACCTCCAACCAGAAAACGCCAGAGCTCACCCAGGCGCTTACCGATGCGCGTGGGTGGTGTCTTGGTGAGGATGAGCAGCGAGAGAAAAGCGAACGCGAACATAATCGCGCCGGAGCCCCAGACCGTGATGACCGCAGCCAACGGACCAGCAACGAGCCAGCCAAACACACCACCGGCGTGGGCGAGCGCGCTGAAGGCGTTGGAATCGGAAGGCATGGGATTGCCCCCGAACAGGTCAGCGAGGCCCGAAACCGAAAGCACGAAGAGCACTGTGCCTACACCGACACGGTTGTTGTCGGTGATCGAGCTCGGGTGACGGAATAGCCACAGCGCGAGCAAGAACATGATCACGGGCAACGCGTAGGCGATGACGCCGAAGAGGAGTGCGAACGACCACTGGCTCAACCACTGCGCAACATCATTCGTGACGAAAATCCACTGCACGCATGCGCCGGCGATGGCGAGCAGAACCAATGCGAAAGGAGCACCGTCGCGGCGCTCATCCTTTGAAAACTTTTCGGGTCCGAGCATGCGCGCAGCGCCACCGGTGATGTGGGCCAGAGCCATCCAGACCTTGGCGAGACCGTGATACTCGACAGCACCTGGAGCTTTTGTGGCGCGCGAAGAAGACTGGCGTGCCGACGTGGCGCGCGACGGTCGCTTGGTTCCCGAAGCCATGCTTCTACGCTACGCGCGGGCGCCAAAAACTCGCGGAATTACGCGGGAGTGTTGGTTTTAGGCGCGAAACCACACGGTGGTGTTGCCGGGAACCACGCCGTCGGTAATGGTCTTGCTCGCCAGCAGAATTTCGCCCGCGGGCATCGCCACTGGGCGCTTGCCGAAGTTAGTGAAGCTGTTCCAGCCGCCCGGGCGCGTGAAGTGCATGGTCTTGCGCGGACTGTCGACCCAGGTGAGCTCTTCGGCCCCCTGCAACTCGCGGCGCAGACGCAGAGCCGAGCGGTACATCTCGAGCGTCGAACCGGGGATGCCGTCTTCAGCCTGCACCGAGCTCTGCGCGAACCACATCGGCTGAGGCAGGTGTGCGCCGTTTGAACCGAAACCGAATGAGGAGCCGCCAATGGTCCACGGCAGCGGCACACGGCATCCGTCGCGGCCCTTGCGGGCACCGCTGTCACGCAGCCAAATGGGATCCTGCAGCGACTCGTGGGGCAAATCCGCCACCTCGTGCAGCCCCAGCTCTTCGCCCTGGTACATGTAAGTCGAACCAGGCAGAGCCAAAATCAACATGGTTGCTGCGCGAGCACGGGCGAGACCACGCTTGCGACGCAGTCGCGGGGTCTGTCCGTCCGAGAGCAACCAGTGGTCGATATTGGTGCCGGTCGGTAGGCCGTAACGCGAGGCGTGACGCACCACATCGTGATTCGATAGCACCCAGGTCGATGACGAGCCCGACTTCTGAGCAAGCTTGAGGTTGAAGTCGATGGTCTTGGTGAACTTCTTCGCGCTCCACTGCGCAAACAGCAGGTCGAAGCTAAAGGCCTGCCCGAGTTCCTCGGGTGAGGCGTACAGCGGGCGGCGCTTGGTGATGGTGTTTGCCTCGGCAACCGCGACGCGTGGCGGGTTGTACTCGTTGAATACCTTGCGCCAGGTCTTGTAGATCTCGTGCACCTCGTCGCGATCGAACAGGATGCGCAGGTTCTCGTAACTCTCTTTGTCCAGGTCGAGCGACTTGAGCTTGGGGAGTGGCTCGCTCATGTCTTTGGTGAGTGCGTGCGCGACATCCACACGGAACCCGTCGACACCTCGGTCTGCCCAGAAACGCAGCGTGGCGATAAAGTCTTCACGAACCTCAGGGTTGTCCCAGTTCCAGTCGGGCTGTTCCGGTGCGAATAAGTGCAGGTACCACTGTCCGGGGGTGCCGTCAGGCTCAGTGATGCGCGTCCACGCGGTGGGGCCAAAGTGCGATGGCCAGTTGCTCGGTGGCAGTTCACCGTTCTTGCCCTTGCCGTCGCGGAAGATGTAGCGGTCACGCTCGGGCGAACCGGGTGCGGCTTTAAGGGCATCCTGGAACCACTGGTGGCGGTTGGACGAGTGATTCGGCACGATGTCAACAAACACTCGGATGCCCTGCTCGTGCAACGCTGCCAACATCTCATCGAAATCAGCCAGTGTGCCCAGCTTCGGGTCGACGTTGCGGTAGTCATCCACGTCGTACCCACCGTCGGCGAGCGCCGAAGGATAGAACGGGCTGAGCCACACGCAGTCGATGCCGAGTTCAGCGAGGTAGTCGACGCGCGAGGTCACACCCTTGAGATCACCGATGCCGTCACCGTTCGAGTCGGCAAAGCTCCGCGGGTAAATCTGGTACACCGCGGCTTGACGCCACCAGTTCTGGTCAGTGCTCAGTGCCATGTTTTTCTCCCGCCGTCTCACGGCATTCTAGGTAGCTTGCGTTACGCCTCAATGACGAGCGGCACAATCATCGGACGACGACGGTAACCCTTGTTCACCCACTGGCCCACCGTGCGGCGAACCACCTGCGAGAGAGCGTGCTGGTCGCGCACGCCGTTGTGGGCAGCATCGGCGAGCGCGGCGGCAATCGCCGGCTTGACCTCGTCGAAAACCGCATCATCCTCGGCAAAACCCTTGGCGTGAATCTCGGGGCCGACGATGATCTTTCCGGTAGCAGCATCCACCACCACAATGATCGAGATGAAGCCCTCTTCGGCCAAGATGCGACGGTCTTTGAGGTCGTTGTCGGTGACTTGACCAACCGCCGAACCATCGACGTAGACGAATCCCAGGTCGAGCTGACCGACGATGCGCGCAACGCCGTCTTTGAGGTCGACCACGGTGCCGTCGTCGGCGAGAACCGTGCGGTTGAGCGGAACGCCGGTCTCCATCGCGAGCTTGGCGTTCGCGAACAAGTGACGGTATTCGCCGTGCACCGGCATCACGTTCTTCGGTTTGAGGATGTTGTAGCAGTAGAGCAGTTCACCCGCGGCCGCGTGACCCGAGACGTGCACCTTGGCATTGCCCTTGTGCACCACGTTCGCGCCCAGCTTGGTCAGACCGTCGATCACTCGGTAAACCGCGTTCTCATTACCGGGGATGAGGCTCGACGCGAGAATGACCGTGTCACCCTCGCCGATTTCGATCTGGTGCTCGAGGTTCGCCATGCGTGCGAGCACGGCCATGGGCTCGCCCTGCGAACCGGTGGACATGTAAACGATTCGATCGTCGGGCAGGTCAGCAGCCTTTTTGTAATCGATGAGCACGCCATCGGGAACCTTGAGGTAACCCAACTGCTCTGCGATAGCCATGTTGCGCACCATCGAGCGACCGAGCAGAGCAACGTGACGACCGTTGGCAACGGCGGCATCGAGAACCTGCTGAACGCGGTGCACGTGCGAGGAGAAGCTCGCCACAATGACGCGGCGGGGTGAACGGTGAATCACACTCTCGAGCACGGGCCCAATGTCCTTCTCGAGCGGAGTGAAACCAGGCACATCGGCATTGGTCGAGTCAGGCAAGAACAGGTCGACGCCTTCTTCGCCCAGACGCGCGAAGGCACGCAGGTCGGTGATGCGACCGTCCAGCGGCAGCTGGTCCATCTTGAAGTCACCGGTGTGCAGCACGAGGCCAGCTTCGGTGCGGATGGCCACGGCGAGCGCATCCGGAATCGAGTGGTTGACCGCGATGAACTCGAGGTTGAACGGGCCGAACTGCTCGCGCTGGCCCTCAGCCACCGTGAACGTGAACGGCGCGATGCGGTGCTCTTTGAGCTTGGCCTCGACCAGGGCGAGGGTGAGCGCCGATCCGACGAGCGGGATGTCCTGGCGCAAGCGCAGCAGGTAAGGAACGGCACCGATGTGGTCTTCGTGACCGTGGGTGAGCACAATCGCGAGCACGTCGTCGAGACGGTCGCGAATCGGGCTGAAGTCGGGAAGGATCAGGTCGATGCCCGGCTGCGACTCCTCGGGGAAAAGCACCCCACAGTCGACAACGAGCAGCTTGTCGTTGATCTCGTAGACCGCCATGTTGCGGCCGATCTCGCCCAGTCCGCCGAGCGGGATGATGCGAAGGGTGCCCTTCTCAAGAGCGGGCGGGTCAAATAGTTCGTTGGGCATGTTCCTCTTTTGGAAAGAACCGCAGCCCCCGAGAGTCGTTTAGCGCGTGGTGCCAGCGATTTTCGGCAGGGCGCCACCAGCGGCGGCGTTGCGGTCGGGTCGGAAGTTCGAGAAGTCGACACCGGGAAGTTCGCCAACAAGCGCGAGGTTGTCCTCGATGAGAGCGGCTTCCCACTCTTCCGGGCCAACCAGCGGCAAACGAACGCGCGGGGTCGAGATACGGCCGAGGCCGTGCAGGATGTACTTGGCAGCAACCGTTCCGGGCACGTGAGTCATCACGGCGCGAACCAGCGGCTCAAGTTTTTTGTGCATGTCGGTGGCAGCGGTGAGGTCACCACGGTTCACGGCGTCAACAATCACGCGGTACGGCGCCGAAGCGATGTTCGCGGTGACACCGATGAGACCCACGGCACCAATAGCCAGGTGTGGCAACACGTTTGCGTCGTCACCCGAGAAGTACAGCAGACCGGTCTCGTTGATTACGCGGCTGACCTCGCTGAAGTCGCCCTTGGCGTCCTTCACACCCACGACGTTGGGGTGCTTAGCCAGACGCAAGAAGGTTTCGTACTTCACTGGAATGCCCGAACGGCCCGGGATGTCGTAAATGATGACCGGCAGGTCACTGGCGTCAGCGACCATGCGGAAGTGGGTCAGCACACCGGCCTGGGTGGGCTTGTTGTAGTACGGGGTGACGATCATGATGCCGTCAGCGCCGGCCTTCTCGCTCTTCTTGACGAGCTCGATGGCGTGGGCGGTCTCGTTGGACGGGCCACCCATGATGATCTTGGCGCGACCCGAGGCGACCTTCTTGCCGACCTCGACGAGCTTGACCTTTTCAGCGTCGGTCAGGGTGCTGGTCTCACCGGTGGTGCCGGTAACGACAATCCCGTCGGCGCCCTGATTAATGCAGTCGTCGATCAGCTTCTCAACGTCGTTCCACGCCACTTCGCCATCACTGTTCATGGGCGTGACGAGGGCGACCATTACTTGGCCGAAGGGATTCTCACGAGTACTCACTCGTCAAGGTTATCTGTTACGGGGAGACGCGACCGAATTCGTTGAACGCGGCGTAGGTCATCGGCATGAGCTCGGCCCAGATGTCTTCCATCTTCTCGGCGACCATCTCAATCTCGCGCTGCGGGAACGACGGGAAGTGCGTTCCTTCACGCTTAGTGCGCAGGCTCAAGAAGTTCATCAGCGAGCGCGCGTTCATGGTGACGTACATCGACGAGTAGGTGGATACCGGCAGCACGCCACGAGCAACCTCGCGAGCCACACCAGCGGCAAGCATGCGCTCGTACTCTTCGTAGGCAACCGTCACAGCGTGCTTGGTCGCTTCTTGAGTGAGCTTGATTTGATCGGGCGTTCCGGGAACGAAGTCGTAGGCGCCGGGCTTGCCCTGCTGCACCAGGTTGCGGTCATCAGCCGGAACATAGAACACAGCGTTCAGTTCACGGTAGCGACCCGATTCTTCGTTGTACGAAGCGATACGGTGACGCATGAACTCACGGAACACAAAGATTGGGGCCTGCACGTAGAAGGTCATCGAGTTGTGCTCGAACGGCGAACCGTGGCGGTCGCGCATGAGGTAGTTGATGAGGCCTTTGTCGCGCTTGGCGTCTTCAGCGGCTGATTCGGGAGTCTTGCGCGACTCTTCAAGAGTCTGCTCACCCTGGGTCGATACGCGTGCTGCAAAGAGCACATCCGAGTCGTGCGCGCTCGAACGAACGAGCTCTACGGTCACATCAGAACGAAATTGAATGTCAGCCACGAGACGAAAGCCTACCGGCGCGAGGGGTCTCGCCAGTCGTAACGCACCGTCACACTCGGGAAAGATAATTCCATTCGGCGTAACCTCAAATCACCATGAATCCCCTCGTTATCGGTGCCATCCTGCTCGGACTGGTTGTTGTCGCAACCGCCATCGGGCTCGTGCTGCGTTCGCGCGAAGGCCGCGTTCATGAGGTGCACCGTTTTCGCAAGGTGACCCCCGAAGAGATCGACTTTGATCAGCGCTTCGGTTCGTTCGCCACCCTGGTTCAGTTCTCGAGTGAGTTCTGCACCAAATGCCCGGCTACCGCCGACCTGCTGTCAAAAACGGCGGATGCGCGCCAGGGCGTCAAGCACGTCGAGGTGGACATCACCCACCGACCTGACATCGCGAACAGCTTCAACATTCTGCAAACCCCGACCACGCTCATCCTCGATGAGACCGGCGCCATTGCCGCTCGCATCGGTGGAGCACCCCGACCAGACGCCATCACCACGGCGCTCGACATCGCACTCAGGAGAGATCATGACCTCTACTTCATCTAACAACCCGTTGGCCGCCAAGCCTGGTCAGCCCGGAATCGACCCCCGCGGCCCCCGCTTTGGAGCGACCATCACGGTGATTCTGCTCGCCATCGATGTCATCCTCGGTCTCGCGGGCATCTCGGTCACGTCGCCCACCACGCTGGCCCAGCGCGTTGCCGACCCGGCCTTCATTCTGCTGGTCATCATCACCGCGATTTTTGCCTGGGGCGCCTTCGCAGGCATCCAGCGTCACCCCTGGGGTGCCGTCTTCAAGAAGTTCATTCGCCCGCGTCTGTCGGCACCGACCGAACTGGAAGACCCGAAGCCGCCGACGTTCGCGCAGCTCATCGGTTTCATCGTGACCGGCGTCGGCATCGTTCTCGCCCTCGTGGGCGTGCCCTACGGCCTCGTCGTGGCTGCCGCATTCGCCTTCATCGCCGCGTTCCTGAACTCGGTGTTCGCGTTCTGCCTGGGTTGCCAGATTTATGTGCTGCTGGTTCGCGCCGGTATCCTCGGACGAGGACAAACCGCCTAAATCAGATTCACCAAGGGAGGCAGTGTGGCTTCTTCCCGCATTCTCATCGCCGGCGGCAATGGGCTGATTGGTTCGCGTCTCGCGCAGAAACTGCGTGAGCGCGGCGAAACCGTGGACATTCTTACGCGCGGTGACACCCGAGTCATTCCCGGCGACAAGCCACTGATCTGGATCCACTGGGAACCGGGCGTGATGCTCGAGATTTCACCCGAAGATCATTACGACGTGGTGATCAACCTCGCCGGTGAAAGCCTGAGCCACATCCCCTGGACGAAGAAGCGCAAGGCCGCGATCATCGCCTCGCGCCTGGAGTCGACCCAGAGCCTGGTGAACTGGATGGAGCACGCCGTCGAGCCACCGCGACTGTTCATCAGCGGGTCGGCCGTGGGCTACTACGGGTCGCGCGGCGATGAAGACCTCACCGAAGAGTCAGATTTCGGCACCGGCTTCTTGGCCAACCTCACGCAGGCTTGGGAAAAGATCACCGATGGTATTCCGGCACAGACGCGCGTGGCCTTCATTCGCACCGGAATCGTTCTGGCCCAGTCAGGTGCGCTCACGCCCTTACGCAAGCTGACGTCGATGTTCCTTGGCGGCAAGCTCGGTTCGGGCAAGCAATGGTGGCCTTGGATTAGCCTCGACGACGAAGTGCGCGCCATCATGCACATCATCGACAACGAAATCCACGGACCAGTCAACCTGGTTGGTCCTACCCCCGCCACACAAGAAGAGGGCGGCCGGGCATTGGCGACGGCGCTCAAGCGTCCGTTCTGGCTTCCCGCCCCGGGGTTTGCGATCAACCTGTTGCTTGGGGATGCGGGGCGCGAGCTGTTGCTGACCAGCCAGAAAGTGCATCCCACCGTTCTCGAAGGCAGTGGATTCGTGTTCGAGCACACCACGGTCGAGCAGGCGATAGCCGCCGCGCTCGAGGTTCCCGAGGGTGTCGCCGCGGAGTCCGAGACCGAGCCGGCTCCGGTCGTTGTCGAAGAGCCCGAGACCGACTAAGGCACGAGTACTGCGCGCCCGCGCAGGGTTCCCTCGTGTAAACGCTGATAGGCCAGCGGACCTTCATCGAGCGTGAACGCTTCGAACTCCACCTTGATCTGACCGCGCTTGGCCATTTCTACTACTTCGAGCAGATCGGGCAGTGCGCCCCAGTACGGACCACGGAAGTTTGCATCGAAGGGCAGCGACTCGAAGCCAATCGGTAGCACGCCATTGCCGATGCCAATCAGCTGCACATCGCCGCCGGGCGCAACCAGCTGTGGCATGAGCTCGATGGTGGGCTGAATTCCAACAAAGTCGAGAACCACGTTCGCCCCGACTCCCCCGGTGAGCGTCTTCACTTCTTCGACGGCTT
>Ga0228701_1002103_pt1 | contig 12371 bp, 14 predicted proteins | sample McNCre117_Aug_MG_2_FD_178017 | JGI IMG/M metagenome (GOLD analysis project Ga0228701, IMG submission 178017) | Freshwater microbial communities from McNutts Creek, Athens, Georgia, United States - 11-17_Aug_MG | ecosystem: Environmental > Aquatic > Freshwater > Creek | place: USA: Georgia...
TCCATGACTCGGGTTGGTTCTTACAACTCGCTGACCCTGTAAGGAGAGAAACATGGCTCTCGCCCTAAACAAGATCCTGATTGCCGGTGCTAATAGCAATACCACCGGAGCATACTTTCAGACTACCTCCCTTATTGCTCCTGCGACCGTTGCTGGCAACGTGATCCCTGCTGGTGCTTACCTGATGTTCCCGGTTGCCGGGACCACGGTATACGCCAACAACGGAACTGCGCTGTCGCTTCTGTTGGCTAACAACACGGGTGGATTCATCGTTTCTGACGGTGTGAACGTGTTCGCTAACTCTGCTGTTGCCGCCAACACGGTTACCTTGTTGACGATCAACGGTGGTCTGACTGCAAACGCTACGTTTGCTAGTTAAGGAGTAAACATGGCAAATCCAGATGCAGTAGGCCAAAACTACCCAGATTCGTTTGGTAACTTTGCAATTGCAGGTGTTACTGGCGCATCTTTGGCAACGGCTGGAAATGCTGTAGTGGCTATCCCGTTCCTGAAGGGCGGTCTCACCAACAGTGGGGCGCTCGCAGGATCGGGACAGGTGATCATTCGTCGGGTTACGGTTCAAAACCCAAATACAAGTGTTTCGTTGGCTAACGTGGGTATTACCACTAGCAATGACGGGAACACAAGTAATGCGGTTGTTGCAGTAGTTTCGTTAGCAAACCTAACTGCGGTGAACAAGTTCCAAGACCTATCGGTTGCCAGCCCCTTCGCATTGACTACTACCGTCAATGGAGCGAACACCTCTGCCCTGTACTTGAATGTTGCTAACGCTGCCTCTGGCACGGTAGACATTCGCGTTTACGGTGACACGGTTTCGTTCTAATGGAAATCTTCGTAACCAACTGTAGTGACACTGATTTGACTGACCGTCATGCCGGTGTTGACTATCAGTTCAAAAAAGGTGTGTCTACGCCAGTTTCTATAGAGACTGCTAGGCACATCTTTGGTTACCAGGATGAAGACAAGCTGCCGTATGCAGTCCGTCTAGGGTTCGTCAAACACTCTACGGAAATTGAAATTGGACTTGAACGGTTGGCTATGTTTCGCATAGGCCAACATTCAGCGCAGGACCGCATTCCCTCGGCGGTAGGCGTAGTACCCCTACCCGTCAAAAAAGTAGGGGTAGGGGGAAAAGTCTCCTGAGGGTTACAATAGGCAACTATGTCAACCCTTAATTCGTACATCACAGACGTTCGCAGGCTTCTACACGATGCCAATGGGAACTTTTGGTCTAATGATGAACTTACGGATTACATCAACGATGGGCGTGAAAGGGTAGTACGGGACACTGGTTGTCTACGCACCCTGCAAGTTTCTGCTACACCCCTCGCTCCGGACGGTACGCCAGCAATTATTTGGTCTGCTGGCCTTGTTGTTACCGCTGGACAGTACATATTTTCAAATGTGTTCATCTACGAGATCACGGTAGGTGGCGTTTTGGGGACTACAGCCCCGCCATACCCCGCATCTGGGTCTAATTTCCCCCCGTCAACCGCTTTTACCAACGGCACAGCCACCCTGCTGTACGTTCAGAATGCAGAAATTATCCCGTTTTCGTCGCTACCTAATGGTTCGCAGACTCTGGATGTGCTCAACCTGACAATTTATTGGGGAAATTCCAGAATTCCTCTGCGCTACCTGCCCTGGACGAACTTCAACGCCCAGTTGCGGTACTGGCAGAACTACGTTGGACGCCCTGTGTGCTTCTCAACGTATGGTCAGCAGCAAATTTACATCTCTCCCGTGCCTGACCAGTCCTACAGCATGGAAGTCGACACGGTTATTTTGCCTTCTCCGCTCGTGTTGACCAATCCTACGGTCAATGACGCCATCAACGACCCGTACACGGTTCCTGTGGCGTTCTACGCGGCCTACAAGGCAAAGTACAAGGAACAAAGCTACGGAGAATCTGAGATTTTCCTCCAGCAGTACAACCGTCAAGTACAGAGCGTGTTGAATTCAGTCTTCACGCGCAGAATCCCGGACCCGTATAGCAGTCCTTACTAAGATGGCATCTCAGGAACAGAAAAAGACCTACACTGTCCTGAAGACGTTTGGTGGCATCAACACAAAAGCCAACCGGACTGCCATCAAAGACAGTGAATTCTCATGGTTGGAAAACGCCATGCCGATTGGCGACTCCAACATTAAAATTGTTCCTGCTCAAAGCACGGTTACGGACAGCACAGGCAATGTTGTTGTCTTTGCCAACACAACATCCTATCTAACATCCACAAATATCAACGTATCTGACTACATAGTCAGTTTTCAAATAGACGGCAGCGCACAAGCATTCAATCTGAATGGCAATGTTAAAAGCAACATAGCATCGTCAAACATATTTAGCAGTGCAAACGTCAGTTCGGCCCAGTGGAAAAACCAAAGACTGATCATTGCCGATCCAAACAACGGATTGTCCAGTTGGGATGGCAATAACGTAGTTTCTATTGGGTCTGTTGGCTTGATCGCGGTATCAAATCCCGGATCTGGCTACACATCTGCGCCAAACGTGGTGATCAGCGCACCTAATGATGCTAATGGCGTCCAAGCGGTAGCGACAGCTACGATTGTCACGGGTTCTGGTGGCATTAGGTCAGTCTATGTGACCTCTGGTGGCTCTGGATACACGGCAGTCCCAGACGTAACCATTGGTGCGCCCAACATCACGGGTGGAACCCAGGCTACAGCAGTTGCAAGCATCAGTGCTGGAGCAGTTGTTTCTATCGGAGTGGTAGAAGCAGGGTCTGGATACACATCTGTACCTACTGTGACCTTCTCCAGCGGTTCTGCTACTGCTAATGCGGTCATTTCGACTGGTGGCGTCTCTAGCGTCAACTTGGTAAACGCTGGTAGCGGATATACATCATCCCCCACCATCACATTCTCGGGTGGTGGAGGCTCTGGCGCTAATGCTCTAGCTCAGATTGTCACGTTCAAAACCGGAACAGTCAGTATTCTGCTCAACAACGGTGGTTCTGGCTATACGTCAGCACCAACCGTGTCTATCGGTGGTGCTAACACCACCACTGCTACTGCTACAGCAATTGTTTTAGGCAACACGGTTTCGCAGATCGTGATGACCAACCCTGGCGCAGGGTATACCACTGCTAACGTGACACTTACTGGTGGTGGATTTACTACTGCTGCCAACGTCACGGCAGTTGTCAACACAGATCAGATAGTTTCTACCGCCACGTTTTCTGGTAGAACCTGGGTGGCCGCTGGACGTACCGTCTACTACTCAGCGGCAGACTCGTACAGTGATTTCACCAGCGTATCTGCTGGGTCAATCACCCTGTCTGACTCGACATTGCACGGCAACATCAAAGCCCTGCTCTCAGCCAATAATTTTCTGTACATCTTTGGTGAGACAAGCATCAACGTCTTCTCTGACGTTCGCGTTGACACCAACGGTCAAACTTTATTCACAAATACTAACGTCTCTGCCAGTGTAGGGACCAAGCGTATCTACGCTATCTACCCGTTTTTTAGAGCCGTGCTGTTTATGAATGACTACGGGATCTATTCCCTGGTCGGTTCTACTACCAGCAAGTTGTCAGATCCTCTTGACGGGATATTCCAACTCATAGACTTCACCCAGCCGATCAGCGGAGGTCAGGTTTTACTGAACAACATACTATGCGCGGCATTCTCCTTCACTTACAACGACCCGGCAATTGGAGCGAGAAAGGTCCAGGCCGTGTTCTTCGAGAAGAAGTGGTTTCTAACCTCCCAAGGAGCGTTGGACTACATCACTTCCGTCCCTACAGCGGGGGTCATTCGCCTCTATGGGACCGCAGGCTCAAGCCTCTACCGTCTCTATGCTAATTCCACGGCCAATGTAGCAACAACCATTCAAACGGCTCTCATGCCTATGGGTGATCCCATTCGAACCAAGCAAGCACTCAAGTTTGGATTAGAAGCGCAGTTGCAAGCATCGTCTACGCTCTTTATCAGCGTGGACAACGAGCAGGGAACCGGGGCGACCGGTGCTTATACGATAGACAATACAGTCACTTGGATCAATAATTACTACCAACCGGTTACTTGGCAGAACAACAGTTTGCAGACTGTAGGATGGGAGTCTGCTTATGGGTACGCTCTGTATAAATCAGATGCCCAGCAGTACGGCAAGTATCTTGGTTTAACCATCAACAGTAACAGTGCTGGTTATACTGTGAATACTTTCGAGTTTGAACACGAATTGAGAGCGAGGTTCTAATGACCGTCCCATATGCTTTTGCCAATCTAAGCGGGAACATTGCTCTTGCCAAGCTAGACAGCAATTTCAACACGCCGATCACCATCGGCAATACGTCTGTCTTGCTAGGCAATACGGTCACCACGCTCAACAACCTCACGCTCGCCAACGTCACCATAACAAGTGGCACGAGCAATGTCACAAACGTCAATGTGACAAGCATCAACGTAGTGAACGTCACGGCCACGCTTGCCAACGTAACTACGATCAACGCCACCAGCGCGTTCATCACTACCGGCAACATTGCGACTGCCAACGTAGGCAATCTCACGCTGCTCAATGCCTTGACCGTGCCAAACGGTGGCACAGGACTAGTCACTCTTCCTGCCAACAACGTGTTGCTTGGCAACGGTACAAATTCCATTGCATCTGTAGCGCCGGGAACGTCCGGAAATGTCTTGACTAGCACTGGGAGCGGTTGGGTTAGTAATGCAATTCCATTGCCAGCAAATGTTGCACCAAATACAGCTTCATATGTTCTGGTTTCTTCAAACGGGAATTTGACGTCTGGCAGAGTATTGACTGCTGGTGGAAATGTAACCATTACAGACAATGGTCCTGGAAATACAATTATTATTGCTTCTGCCAGTGGAGGTACAGTCACAAGTGTTACCGCCACTTCTCCTATTGCTTCGACTGGAGGAACTACTCCAGTCATATCATTTGCCGTTTCTCCCGGTTTGAACGGAAATGTGTTGACCAGTACGGGTACGGCATGGGTAAGTTCTGCTTCGACGGGTGGTGGAAGCACAAATCTTGATGGCGGTACGCCAACGACAAATTATGGCGGCACAACCGCTATCAACGGAGGAACTCCATAATGGCTGTTCAAATTCAATTGCGCCGTGGCACGGCTGCTCAGTGGACTTCTGCTAATCCAACACTAGCATCTGGTGAGGTTGGATATGAAACCGACACTAACAAAGAAAAAATTGGTGACGGTACAACCGCTTGGAATTCTCTAGCGTATTTTGGTGGAGGATCTCCTGGAGGTTCTACCACGCAAGTACAGTTTAATAGTTCTGGATCTTTTGCAGGTGATGCAAACCTCACGTTTAGCGGAAGCACACTCACTTCTGCAAACTTGATTGTTTCTAACCTAACTGTATCTCAAGCAGTATTTAGCAGCTCTACAAAACAACTTGTCAGTAACCCAATCACGGGTACTGGCTCTGTTGTGATGAATGCCAGTCCCATTATCACTAGTCCTAGTCTTATCACACCCGCATTAGGTAGTCCTGCATCTGGAAATATGGCTGCTACTACTAGCATTCCAGTTGCCAACGCAACCGGGACGCTTGCTGTTGTTAACGGTGGAACAGGACTTACTAGCACACCGGCTAACGGCGCTCTTGATATTGGCAATGGGACTGGATTTACCCGCACAACGCTAACTGCTGGAACTAACGTAACAATTACCAACGGTTCTGGTTCAATTACGATTGCATCTTCTGGCGGCGGATCTCCGGGCGGTTCTTCTGGACAAATTCAATATAACAATTCCGGAGCTTTTGGTGGTTTTGCAAATTTAACTTATAATTTAACTGGGCCTATTGTTAATACAACTATTGGTGTCGGTGGTACAACTCCTAGCACTAGCGGATCTGGAATTTCTTTCCCAGCAACTCAATCAGCATCGTCTGACGTCAATACGCTGGATGATTACGAGGAAGGGACTTTTACGCCAGCAATTGCTTTTGGTGGGGCTTCAGTAGGGATAACGTACGCCACACAACCGGGGTCTTATACAAAAATCGGAAATAAAGTATTTTACTTTATAGGCATTCAATTAAGCTCAAAAGGTTCTTCTACTGGAGCAGCTACAATTACGGGTCTGCCGTTTACAGCGGTTGGAACAACTGCTTACGTACCGGGGTCAAATTTTTTAGGTAACATGGCGGCGGTAACCGCGCCTTTAATGATTAGGTCTATTTCAGGCACAACTACAATGGATATTTATCAAGTTGTTGCCAATTCATTTTCAGCAGTCACTGACACCAATTATACAAATTCAACTTACACTTACGTTGCTGGATTTTATACAACCGCTTAACTACACCGGATTAGTGTAGTCAGACACAGGGATTTATTATGCTTACGAAAGAAGTCAAAATTGACCAGATCACAGTAACCGAAAACGGCATTGTGTTGTTCCGCGAAGCAACGCGCGTCCTTGAGGACGGTGTGGAATTGAGCAAGACCTACCATCGGTCAAGCCTGACTCCGGGGCAAGACATCAGCGCAGTACCGGCAAACGTGCAAGCAATTTGCGCGGTTGCTTGGACTCCTGAAGTTGTGGCGGCTTATCAGGCACAAGTATCGGCGGTGTAAATGTCAGACAATACCGAGACCAAACTAGCCGTGCACGAAGCTATTTGTGCCGAAAGGTACAAACAAATATCTGATACTTTGGCTTCTGGCGACAAACGGATGACCAAGATTGAATATCTTTTGTACGCTGTTATGGTTGCGGTGTTGTTTGGTCCAGGTGCTGCTGCTGAATTTTTTAAGAAATTAGTCGGCCTATGAATATGGACGATCTGTCCTACGTCGAGTTTGGTGACGTAGACGGATTAGGAAAAATGTTGTTTGAGAACGGTGTACAGCACCGTTTGTTCTACGAACAGTTGGCAGACAAAGGAATTCTGATACCTCAGTATCCTTTGATAGACGCAGACCCAAATAACTTAGATGACTGGTTGTTTGTTCACAACCAAGAGCATGAAAGACTGGCAAGTCAACTGAACCTAGACAATCCTTTTCAGTTGATCAACGCAGATTGGAATGTTGAAGATGACTTCTATGATTGGATAGGAGTACATTTGAGCATCCATCAACAGATTGTCAAAGTATTAGGACTGTAATGGACCCTCAACTGGAACAAGCACAGGCCGCTACCCAGCAGTTCATGCAGCAGTATGGGTTGGATGCTAGGACTATGGCATCTATAGGGCAGATGGCACAGGAGGCTATACGGGACAAGAGCCTGTATGCGCTCCTGCGTGAACAATTGTTGGGTGCACAGATCCTGACAGAGAAAGAGTTACCTGAACAGGTCAACTACATGACCTTGGCCGCGCTTGCGTCTATGGGCGCTCTGGCAGGAGGTCAGTAATGGCTATAGATGCAGATGGCAACTTCTACAACCCATACTCACCGGGGACGTATGAGTATGAGATGGAGGAAGGCACTCGTGGTCAAGAACCCACTCCTGGTCCAGCACAAACTTTTTATGTAACTCCTGATCCACTCAGAAGTCAGCAACCTACTCCACCCTCAGGTTTTTTCTCTTTCAATAAAATCACAAGTTTAATCTTATCTGTTGCCACGCTTTCAGTCCCTCTTTTAGGTGAAATGATTGGTGCGTCAATCCTTGAAGGATTAGGCGTTACTGGTGCGAGTGCCGCTGTAGAGGCCGGAGTTGGTGCTGCGGCATTATCTGCCGGTTCTGTTGCCGCTCAAGGTGGCAATGCAGAAGACATACTCAAGGGTGCTGCTACCGCTGGGTTCGCATCTGGGATCAACGTCGGTATGGGTGGCGGAGTTGCTGGGGCTGCCACCGGATCATTTGTTGGCTCTGCCATACAAGGTGGAACCGTAGATCAAATACTGACAAACGCGGTTGCAGCAGGCGCTGGAGCTGGTGTGCAAGGCGTTCTCGGACCCGCTGCTGGAACCATTGTCCGTGACTTGATTAAGACCGGAGAGGTTTCAGACCAGACGCTTATCAAAGCCGCTGTCTCAGAAGTTAGCGCGTGGAACAAGTCTGGTGATAGATCTGCACCCATTGTTGAAGGCCAGCCTGTTGCTTCTCCAGCAGCAGAAGAGCCTGTCCCAACCAGCATTTCACTAGAACCCAAAGCAGAAACCCCTGCGGCCACACCAGAAACTGCTGCCGCTACTCTTCCTCCTGTTGCTGTTACTGCTCCTGTTGTTGCACCTACGGTTACTGACGTAGATGTGATGAAGCAGGTTGCTGCACAACAACCAACAGTTCCTTTAGAAAAGGTAACTGTGTCGGGACAAGGCGCTAACGTAGCCCCAGTTGAAACCACAGTACCTAGTACAACTGTTCCGTCTACTGCTGCTGTTGCCACTCCCACTCCAGCGCAACCATTCCCGACACCAACTATTACGCCTGTTGCAGAGCCAGAGAAAGAAGCGCCAGTTGTTACTGATATCCCGCCGGTAGAACCTCCACAAACTGAATTTGAAAAAAAGTTTATTAGCGAAACTGTTCCTGCTCCAGTAACTACTGGGCCAGAGTTCCAGCAAGTAACAATTAGAGAAACCGTTCCCCCTCCGGTAGATACAACTGAGTTTGAACAGAAAATAATCAGAGAAACGGTTCCCAGAGCCTCTGATGTAGTTACAGAAACGCCTGTTCCTCCTGCTGCTACTCCGCCTACGGAACTTCAACAAGTTGTTGTTAGGGACAAGGCAGAAGAACCTGCGCCAACAATTACAGACATTGTTGCCAAAACTATGGAGCCTCCGCCTGCTCTTCCCCCTCCTGCTGCACCAGAAGTAAAAACAGAAGAGCCTAAGAAAGAAGAACCGTCAAAAGAAACCAAAAAATTATATCCAACCGTTACTAGCGTTCCTCCTCCTGTAAGACCGGGAAGACAACCTATAATCACAGGTGTTAGTCCTGCTAGATTACTGGCAGACGCTCTGGCTGCTTACCGGCCAGCAGGTGCTATAGAAGGTGAAGAGTCTGGGAAAGAAAGGCAAAATGTCTGGAATGAGAAATCACTGCGTCTCAAAGACGCTCTGGGGTTGTAAATGAGTGAACTACGCAAGATGACCCGTATGGGTGGAGATCTCCGCAAGATTGCCCGTCTGCTGCAAGACAAGGGCAGGAACGGAGATACGATCCTGGCGCACATCAACCCCCGTGAGGCTGCACTCCTGCGTGAGCAAGGCGGTTCTGGAACTATCAACCCAGAGACCGGACTTATGGAGTTTGAAGACGGCCTTGATTACTCTCCAGAACAAGGTGGATTTGAGAGTCCGAGTGTTGGTGACTACTCACCGGAACAAGGTGGATTTGAAGCACCACAAATTTTCTCCGCACCAACGGTTGGAGAAGGCATTGACCTGACTGGTGGGCCTTATGCTGTAACTTCTGCTCCGACTTTTGGTGATCGTGGTGCAGCAGTGGGCGCCACACCAACTGATTACGCTTTGTCTGGTATGCGTACTCCTACCGCTTTGGGAGAACCTATCGCTGGACCACAAGCAGGGCCGTCGCAAGCACCAGGAGAAAAGAGTTTCTTGGAGTCACTCACTGGTGGAGACAAAGCTCGTTTGGGGTTAGGTGCGCTTGGTGGTCTACAGACTGCGCTGACAGCTCGCAAGGCTCGTCAGGGTGCACAGCAGGCAGCACAGCAGATCCGTGATATCGGTGCACCTTACCAACAGCGTGGTTTGGCAGAACAGGCTGCTGCCGCTCGTGGTGAGTTGACCCCGGTTAACCAGCAAGCTCTGGAAGCACAACGCGCTCGTGCTGCCCAGGCTGGTGTTGCTCGTGGTGGCGTAGGTATCGCTCAACAGCAGAGAGCAGAGGAAGATCTGCGTCAGAGGTTGTTAGCAGCACAGCAAGACTTTGGGTTAAAGTTGTCTGGTATTGGCGATCAGTACACGGCCAAGGCTATTCAAGAGGGCATCCGTGCTGACTCTGAGATCTCTTCTCTGTACGGTCAGTATTTTGGTAACCTGACTCGACTGGCTGCTCCTACTGTCATCCAAGCAAGTCAACCTCCCAAGGCGTAATCATGGCCGAATTATTCTTCACAGAACAACTCAACAAGCCATTGGTGGCCGGCATGGGAGCGCCTGCGAAGACAGACAATCGGCTTGAGCGAGAGATTTCTGAACTTGGTGCAGAAGAAACAAGACGCCTTACTGCTAATATTGATCTGACTCGTGACCTTGGTAACATGATGATCAAGGATGCAGAAGGCAAAAACCTTCTTGCAATAAAAGAAAAAGAATTACAAGCTGTACACGACAGAGAAAGAAAACGTATTCGAGACAAATTGGGGGAGGAGTATTACAACTCTCCCGATATGCAAAAGTTTAAAAAGTTTGCTGATGAATCAGCAGACAAGATGATGTTTGTTCCAAGCCAAACTACAGCACCTTTGTTGGGTGTTGTGTTTGCGACTATTGGTGCAACCGGAATGTTGCTTGGCGGGTTGAGCAAGAACAACGCCAAAGCAGCACTGTCAGCTATGAACGGTATGGCAGAAGGGTTCAGCAAAGGTAAAGAAGACTTGTACAAGCAAGAGCGCCAGACGTTTGACACCAACGTCAAGGCCATGACACAACGTATGGCGATCTTGAAATCTAAACTCGATGTTGCCAGAGAGAAAATGAAATATGACGCTGAATCAGCCGATATGGAGGCTAACGCAGCGTTTGCAGAAGCTGGTGCTGACTTCTTAAAAGCCAACAAAGACAAGTTTGGTTTGCAAGACAGCATCACTAAACTTGAGACCCAGATCAAACAGAATGATACCTGGGCTAGGTTGATGGCAACCAAGAAAAGTGCTGCCATCAAAGAATTGGAAGCACAAAAATTTAAGGCTCATCAATCTGAATTAGAAAGAACGCAAAAAGAATTTTTGCAATCTCAAGCAATAGAAAGTAGAGAAAGGCAAGCGGCGTCTGATCGCGCTCTTAGAGCAAGTATTGCTGAAGGACAACGTTCAAGCGAAGCTCAAGGAAGAGAATTAAGAGCGCAGATTGCTCAAGACCAACTTGCCGCAAAAGGAACAAAAACACCTGGGTTCAGTGATAGATTTGGGTTTGGCGAAAACGTTGCAATTGCTTCTAATGAAGCTGCCAAAACCATATCAAATATTATGGGGTTGCCGGTAGAAACAACTAGCGGTCTTTTTGGAGGAAGGCAAACAACAAGTTTGTTTACCGCACCAATTGATGCTTTTGTAAACAGGTTGACTCCAGAGTCTGCACAAAGATACATACCAGAAGTAAACAAACTTGCTTATTATATTGCTCAGATGCAAAAGGCAGGGAGAGTGGTTGGTCAGCAAGAAGTTGCACTTATAAGTAAAGCTATAGAAATAAAAGAAAATGACACATTAGAAACCGTTGCCACCAGGCTTGCTCAAGCAAGGCAAATGGTTGAAAAAATTATTGAAGTCAAACTTGTAAGCCCCAACACCCCTGAGCCTTTAAAAGAAGTTTACAAACAAAACTTAGAAGACATAAAAACTGCAATACCATTTACAGTTCAAGAAATAAACAAATTTGTTATAAGCAGAGGCAAGAACAAAACTTTTGGAGAAGTGTTGTCAGAACGATACAAAACACAAGGCTCTTCTGGTCCAAAAGAAGGAGATGAAAATATTTCTTCAAGTGGAAAGCCAATGGTGTTTAAAAACGGACAATGGATGTACAAGCAATGAGTGCAGTTCCTAAAGAAGACATTCCAGGAAATCTTGTACCTGCGTCTGATTTGCCAAAAAATTTTCGGACAAAAGAACCTGATTTATCGGTTCCTAAAGAAAAGTCTGGGATGGAAGCTATAACTAGCACAATCCCTTCTGGATACATTGGTGGTCTGTTTGCTCCAGAAGCAATGGAAACTGCTGGGGTGGGTGTCACTGCACTTGGGAAAGCCTTAGGAACCATGCCTGGATACGCAGGAATGGTCGGCAAAGCAGCACAAGTTGTTGGCCCCACAATTGCGGCAGGCGGTGAGGCGTTGCGCGGATCAAGAATGGCATCCGGATTAGGTGGAGCGTTTACCTCTGTCGCTGGAGAGTCTGTAGGTCAAGCAGCAAAAGAGATGGGCGCAGGCCCAGTTGGAACAGAAACTGCAAGAATTTTGGGAGCAACTGTTGCTCCTCTGCCTTTTCAAATGTTTGGAAGCACAATTGGAAAGGTGGTTGGAATGCTGCCATCTATGAGAGCAGCTAGAACTTTTGGTGAGTTTCTTCAAGAAAAAGGAATCACAGCAGCAGAGGTTGAAAAACTGAGCAGTGCAAACAAAAAATTTTTGCAAGAAAAAGCTACTGAACTTCGCGCAGGAGGAGAGCGTTCTCGTGCGGCAGAAATT
>Ga0228701_1002104_pt1 | contig 12360 bp, 8 predicted proteins | sample McNCre117_Aug_MG_2_FD_178017 | JGI IMG/M metagenome (GOLD analysis project Ga0228701, IMG submission 178017) | Freshwater microbial communities from McNutts Creek, Athens, Georgia, United States - 11-17_Aug_MG | ecosystem: Environmental > Aquatic > Freshwater > Creek | place: USA: Georgia...
CACCTTCTGATCTTCAGTCCGGATGGAACCGTCGAGCACGACGTCACCACGCCGCGCACCTACGGTGACATTGCTTACGACGGCAACACCGGTAAGACCTACGGCAACGAAATGGGTGGCGACTGGTTCGAAATTGATATTGACTCGGGGGCAGAGCTTCGGTCATTCACCCCGGGTGCAGGCGTTGGAACGAACTTCACCAACGCACTGTCGGTTCGTGCCGACGGACTGCTCGTCACCTCGGTGGGTAGCGACGTCTACACCGTCGACCCCTCAAACGGAAACACGAACGTCATCTTCGACATGAACCTCATTCAAGACGAAAACGGTGTCGTGGGTGGCTCGTGGGGTTCCGCGGGCGACTTCATCACCATGACCAACGGTGACCTGCTCGGTCTGCTCAACAGCTCGGTCATCGGCGGAGGCACCGTACTCGTTCGCATCTCGGGCAACACCGGAACCGTAGTAGGAACCGTTCCCTCGTCATGGGGTGGCGGTCGCGCTGGAAGCACGGTTTACTTTGCCGGCTCTGACGGCGTTCTGCGTTCCACCACAAGCATCCCGACGACTGCATCGTCAGCCGCTCTGACGACCACTGTGCTCCACGACTCACAGGGAGCGACGTCGTACTACGGCGCTGCTGGAACCGAAGATGCGGTCACCTCAATCTGCTCGGTGGCCGCACAGCGCGGTGTTCTCGACGAGCAGAAGACAACTGTCGCCGAAACCTTGCCTGACACTTCAGGCGCTGGTTCATTGGGCTGGATCGGTGCAGCTCTTGCTGTCGTCTTCGCCGGTGCAGCTAGCATCTGGGTGGCTAAGCGTAAACGCGCATAGTAACTACCGTACTGCAGTGAAGGGCTCTTCGATTGAAGGGCCCTTCACTCATTTGCTGCAAGGGAACCAATAGCCTGAAGTCATGAACGACACACTGCCACCCTGCCCTTCCTGTCAGAGCGAGTATGCCTATGAGATGGGCGCCCTATTGATCTGCCCCGAGTGCGCGCACGAGTGGAACCCCGACGAGGTCGACGAGGCGAACGCTGATGGCGTCGTCAAGGACTCAGTCGGCAACGTGCTCGCGGACGGCGACACGGTCACCATCGTCAAGGACCTTAAGGTCAAGGGTTACGCAAACTCGATCAAAGTCGGCACCAAGGTGCGCAACATCCGCCTCATCGACGCAGTCAACGGACATGACATCGACTGCAAGGTGGATGGGTTCGGCCAGATGCAGCTCAAGTCATCCGTGGTGAAGAAAGTTCTGCCATAAAAAAAGACCCACCGCAAGGTGGGCTTTTTATTTGGAGGGGATGTCCCCAGCGTTTGGCTCGTGAAAGCGTCGCTTTCACTCTGAGGGCCAAACAGGCTGTGGGCCCAGGGAATCGAAACATCGAGTCCCGCTTCCAACGCACAAAATGCAAAAGACCCAGACAAGCCGGGTCTTTTGCATTTTGGAGGGGATGACGGGAATCGAACCCGCACCATCAGTTTGGAAGACTGAGGCTCTACCATTGAGCTACATCCCCACAGGGGAGTCTATATGGCTTGCCACAGGCGCACCAAAACGGCTCCCGCCAAAGCACAGCGTGCCGATGGGCTAGAGTGGTGGAGGTCATTTCGACGGGTCTTAAACCCCCTGGCGAAACCGAATATCACGCTCCGACATCGATCGGATGTGCATCCTCGGGGCGTAGCTCAGCTTGGCTAGAGCGCCCGCTTTGGGAGCGGGAGGTCGCAGGTTCGAATCCTGTCGCCCCGACCAACGTCGTAATCAATAATCACTCAGGAGAAACACGCACGTGAAGACCACCGTCGAGAACCTCAGCCCGACTCGCGCCAAGCTCACCATCAATGTGACGCCAGAAGAGCTTGCTCCCATGATTGAGCACGCTTACGAGCACATTGCCGAGCAGGTCAGCATTCCCGGCTTCCGCAAAGGCAAGGTTCCCGCTCGCATCATTGATACCAAGGTCGGCCGCCCCGCAGTTCTCGAGCACGCCGTTCAGGAGGGTCTCGAGCAGTACTACCGCCAGGCCGCCAGTGAGAACAAGATTCGCCCGATGGGTCGCCCCGAGGCTGACATCGCCGAGTGGCCCAACCCTGAAGACTTCAGCGGTGACCTCGTCATCACCGTCGAGGTTGCTGTGCGCCCCGAGATCAAGCTTCCTGCGCTCGATGGCATCGCCGTCAAGGTGGATGCAGCCAAGGTCAGCGCTGACGACATCGCCGAAGAGCTCGACAAGCTTCGTTCGCGCTTCGGAACGCTCGCTTCGGTCGACCGCCCAGCCAAGAAGGGCGACTTCCTGCAGATTGACCTCACCGCATCCATCGCCGGTAACACGGTCGACAGCGCCGAGTCGATCTCTTACGAGCTGGGTTCGGGTGAACTCATCGAGGGAATCGATGACGCTCTCGAGACACTCACCGCGGGTGAAGAGACCACGTTCGAGTCGACACTACTCGGTGGTGACCACGAAGGTCAGAAGGCCCAGATTGCGGTGAAGGTGCTCTCGGTCAAGGAGCGCGAACTTCCCAAGGCTGATGACGACTTCGCTCAGATCGCGAGTGAGTTCGACACCATCGCCGAGCTCAAAGAGAGCATCAAGGGTGACCTCGAGGGCCGCAAGAAGGTTCAGCAGGGCTCTGATGCCCGTGGTGAAATCCTCAAGCACCTGCTCGACAAGGTCGAGATTCCCCTGCCCGAGGGCATGGTTGACGAAGAGGTGCACCGTCACCTTGAGGGCGAGGGTCGCCTTGAGGATGACGTTCACCGCGCAGAGGTCATCGAGGAGAGCACCACGATGTTCAAGCAGCAGATTCTGCTCGACACTATCGCTGAATCTCAGGACATCAAGGTTGGCGAAGACGAGGTCATGCAGTACCTCTTCCAGGGCGCAATGCAGTACGGCATGGAGCCCAGCGAGTTTGCCAAGGTTCTCTCGGACAACAACCAGCTGCCGATGGTCTACGCAGACATCGCGCGCGGCAAGGCGTTGACCTACGTTCTTGGTCAGGCCAAGGTTACGGATTCGGCCGGTAAGTCGCTCGACTTTAGCGAGCCCAAGGCTGAGCCCGATGCTGAGGCCGCAGCAGAAGAGAAGAAGCCTGCAGCAAAGAAGGCTCCGGCTAAGAAGCCCGCTGCCAAGAAGGACTAGTCGTTTCGACACACGTCAGTGAGGGCCCGCTTCGGTGGGCCCTCACTTTTTTAGCTAAACCAAACGTGTTGGATGAAGCCGAACAGCAGGCTTCCACCGATCGAGAACATGACAATCGCGATGACGATGTCCAGGATGCGCCACGCTACGGGCTTGGCAAAAACTGGCTTGAGTGCGCGCGCGCCAAAACCGAGGCTGAAGAACCAAGCAAAACTGCCGACGCACGCGCCGAGACCAAACCACCAGCGCTCTATGCCATAGGTGCCGGCGACCGAACCAAGTAGCAGCAGTGTGTCGAGATAGACGTGGGGGTTGAGAAACGTGAGGCCGAGCGTGGTGGTGATGGCAAGGCCGAGGCTCATGCCGGAACCGCCCTCGACTGGCGTGAGAGTTTCGCTCGAGAGCGCGCGTTTCGCGGCGAAGACACCATAAGTGACCACAAAAACACCACCGACCAGCTCAATCGCGGGTAAGAGCCAGCTCACACTCGTGATTAGCGCGCCGAGCCCGGCGATGCCGACGAAGATGAGTAGTGCATCCGCAAACGCACAAATGAGCACGATTGCGAGGATGTGATTGCGGATGAGCCCCTGCCGCAGAACGAATGCATTCTGTGCGCCGATAGCGACGATGAGCGACAAGCCAAACCCAAGCCCGGCGAAGGCGGTCAGCACGGCGTGAGGCATGGTTCGACACTACTTGAACGCCGTGGGCGAACATGCGCGCCTGCGGGAGTTCGGTTGGATAGATTCGTGTGAGGAGCCTTCCGGCATCCTCGATCTCGTTGTGAACGGAGCAACCCATGGCAGACATGCAGATGCCGAACAGTGTTTTTGACCGCCTGTTGAAGGACCGCATCATCTGGCTTGGTTCCGAGGTGCGCGACGAAAATGCGAACGAAATCTGCGCCAAGATGTTGCTTCTCGCTGCGGAAGACCCCAACAAAGACATCTACCTCTACATCAACTCGCCCGGTGGATCTATTACCGCGGGTATGGCCATCTACGACACCATGCAGTTCGTACCGAACGACATCGTTACCGTGGGTATTGGAATGGCCGCCTCGATGGGACAGCTGCTGCTCACTTCAGGCACCAAGGGCAAGCGCTACATCACACCGAACGCTCGCGTTCTTCTGCACCAGCCGCACGGCGGCTTCGGTGGAACCGCAAGCGACATTCAGACGCAGGCTCAGCTCATCAATTCGATGAAGCAGACCCTTGCTGCTATTACTGCTGAACAAACCGGTAAGACGGTCGAGCAGATCAACGCTGACGGTGACCGCGACCGCTGGTTCACTGCGCAAGAAGCTCTCGAGTACGGATTCGTTGACCACGTGCGAAAGTCGGCCGCCGACGTCGCCGGTGGTGGCGGAACGACTGCCCAGTAACGCGAAACCTTAAGGACACGATCATGAACATTCCCAACTTTGGTGGCACCGCGTTCGGCAACGGAATTGCTCCTTCGAGCCGCTACATCCTTCCTGACTTCGAAGAGCGCACCTCCTACGGCTTCCGCCGCCAGAACCCCTACGGCAAGCTGTTCGAAGACCGCATCATCTTTCTTGGCGTTCAGGTGGATGACGCTTCGGCCGACGACGTAATGGCTCAGCTGCTCGTGCTCGAGAGCCAGGATCCTGACCGTGACATCGTGATGTACATCAACTCGCCCGGTGGCTCGTTCACCGCCATGACGGCGATTTACGACACCATGCAGTACATCAAGCCAGAGATTCAGACCGTCTGCCTTGGGCAAGCGGCCTCAGCCGCAGCTGTTCTGCTTGCCGCCGGAACTCCCGGTAAGCGTCTCGCCCTGCCGAACTCGCGCATCCTCATTCACCAGCCAGCGGTTGGAGAATCGGGTCACGGCCAGGCTAGCGACATCGAGATTCAAGCCAAAGAAATTCAGCGCATGCGCGAATGGCTCGAGGCCACGCTGTCGGGACACTCGAAGCGTTCGGTTGCCGAGGTGAACAAAGACATTGACCGCGACAAGATCCTCTCGGCTGCCGAAGCCCTTGATTACGGACTCATCGACCAGGTGCTTACCTCGCGTAAAGCTCAAATGGGGCTCTAATCCTCAGTTTCACCACGCTGGTGGTAGGTGCGCGGCATTGTCCGTGCGAGGGTTTAGTCTGAAATGACCTTCGTGGTTCCCAGTAAGGAGTAGCAATGTCGCGCATCGGTGAAAGTGCTGACCTGCTCAAGTGTTCCTTCTGTGGCAAAAGCCAGAAGCAAGTGCAGCAGCTCATTGCAGGCCCAGGCGTCTACATCTGCGACGAGTGCGTCGAGCTGTGTAACGAGATCATCGAAGAGCGCATGGCTGAGGCCAGCGAAACCGAAACTGAAGACTTCGAGCTGCCTAAGCCCAAAGAGATTTTCGCGTTCCTCGAGGAATACGTCATCGGCCAGGAACCGGCCAAGAAGTCTCTCGCGGTCGCCGTCTACAACCACTACAAGCGCGTGCGCGCACAGCAAGGCGTGAAGCCAGCTGAGGTGAAGGCCGACGAGGTTGAGATCGCGAAGAGCAACATTCTGCTCATCGGTCCGACCGGTTGTGGCAAGACCTACCTCGCTCAGACGCTCGCGCGCCGCCTCAACGTCCCGTTCGCTGTAGCCGACGCCACGGCGCTGACCGAGGCCGGATATGTCGGTGAAGACGTCGAGAACATTCTGCTCAAGCTTTTGCAGGCTGCAGATTTTGATGTCGCCCGCGCTGAGACCGGCATCATTTACATCGATGAGGTCGACAAGATTGCCCGCAAGGCAGAGAACCCCTCGATCACGCGCGATGTGTCGGGCGAGGGTGTACAGCAGGCGCTGCTCAAGATTCTTGAAGGTACCGTCGCATCGGTGCCACCGCAAGGTGGTCGTAAGCACCCGCATCAGGAATTTATTCAGATCGACACCACAAACGTGCTGTTCATCGTTGCTGGCGCATTCGCAGGTCTCGACGACATCGTCTCGTCGCGTGTTGGCAAAAAGGGCATCGGCTTCGGTGCCCCGCTGCACAGCAAAGACGACTCGGTGGATTTCTTCTCCGAAGTTTTGCCCGAAGACCTCCACAAGTTCGGTCTCATCCCTGAGTTCATCGGTCGTTTGCCTGTCATTGCATCCGTTTCGCCGCTCGACCAGACCGCGCTGATTGACATCTTGACGGTGCCCAAGAACGCGCTCATCAAGCAATACCAGCGTATGTTTGCTCTCGATGACGTCGAGCTTGAATTCGACGAGGATGCACTACTTGCTATCGCTGACCTCGCCGTCAAGCGTCAAACCGGTGCACGCGGACTTCGCGCCATTATGGAAGACGTTCTCGGTCCGATCATGTTCGAAGTGCCATCAACGGATACCATCGCCAAGGTCGTCGTGACGCGCGCATCTGTTGTTGAGAACGCAGCGCCCACGCTCATCCCGCGCGTTGTTGCTCCTGTTGAAAAGACCGCTTAGCGCTCTTTCGCCGCGGGAGTTCTACTCCTGAGTGATGTGCATGGTGCCATCAGCATTCGAGCTGATGCGGGTGCCGTCATCGAGCTCGACGATTGGACGCCCTTCGAGATAGGTGAGCGTCCAGTGCCAGTTGCTCGTGTCGACCTTCAGTGGGCGAAGCTCCGCTTCTTGTTCAGCGATGGCGAAGAGGTACTCAGGCGGCAGACTCGACGGGGGAGTCGTGTGCGCCTTCCAGCGGGTGCCAATCTGCATCGCCAACTACTCGGCAGTCTCGATGAGTTCGATCGCAGTAACCGCAAGCTCAGGACCCTCGACGAGCGAGAGTTCGGCAATACGACCAACCGCCTTGAGGTCACCGGCGGCAGCTGCAAGGGAGCCCTGCTGGGTCGCGGGGGCGGCGATGACGCAGGCGCTGACCTCGGTCTTCTGAGAGGCCTTGGCGTCGGTCTTCGCTCGACGGATACCAATGAGGGCAGCCGACGCAACCGAGAGCACATCCACGTTGCCGTTGGTGGGGAACTCGTCCACGGTCGGCCATGCGGCACGGTTCACGCTCGACTCGTTGAACCACGACCATGACTCTTCGGTCGCAAACGGGATGAATGGAGCGAAGAGGCGGAGGAGAACAGTCAGAGCCAGACGCAGAGCAGCTGCAGCGCTTGCCTGGTCAGGATGCGCGGCATCGTAAGCGCGCTCCTTGACCAACTCGAGGTAGTCATCGGTGAAGGTCCAGAAGAAGCTCTCGGTGACCTCGAGTGCCTTGGCGTGGTCGTAGTTCTCGAACGCATCGCTGGCGTCGGCAACAACCTGACGCAGGCTGGCCAGCATGCTGAGGTCCATCTCGGTCGTCACGGCATCAACGAGCGAACCTGCCGGAACCTCAAATCCAAGAATGAACTTGGATGCGTTGAGTACCTTGATCGCGAGACGGCGACCGATCTTGATCTGCGTCGGGTTTTGCGGGTCGAAGGCGGCGTCGGTGCCGAGACGGCTCGAGGCGGCCCAATAACGCACAGCGTCGGAGCCGTGCTGCTCGAGCATGTCGCTCGGCGTGACCACGTTTCCCTTCGACTTGGACATCTTCTTGCGATCGGGGTCAACGATGAAGCCAGAAATGGCGGCGTGACGCCACGGCTTCTCGTCGGTTTCGAGCGTTGAGCGAAGCATGGTCGAGAAGAGCCAGGTGCGGATGATGTCTTGTCCCTGCGGGCGCAGATCAAAGGGGAAGACTTTTGACCACAGATCAACGTCGCGTTCCCATCCGCCAGCAAGTTGCGGGGTCAGAGAACTCGTGGCCCACGTGTCCATGACATCTACTTCGCCCACGAAGCCGTTCGACTGTCCACGCTGTGCGTCGGTGAAGCCGGCGGGGACATCCGTCGATGGGTCAACCGGAAGCTGGTCAAGTGATGCGACGATGGGTGCGTCGAACATCGGGTTGCCGTCGCCGTCGAGCGGGTACCACACGGGGACTGGAACGCCGAAGAAGCGCTGGCGAGAGATAAGCCAGTCGCCAGCGAGGCCGTCGACCCAGTTCTCGTAACGAACGCGCATGAAGTCGGGGTGCCATGCGAGCTCTTTACCGAGCTCGATAAGGCGCGCACGCAGCTTTTCATCACGGGCACCGTTCTTGATGTACCACTGGCGCGTGGACACGATTTCGAGTGGCTTGTCGCCCTTTTCGAAGAACTTGACGGGGTGCGTGATGGGCTTGGCGTCGCCGATCATCTCGCCGGATTCTTTGAGCAGTGCCACAATCGCCTCTTTGGCCGAGAACACGGTTTTACCGGCGATTGTCTCGAAGGCAGCCTTGCCTGCGTCCGTGGTAATGACCTCAGGTGCCTCGCTGATGATTCGACCGTCGAAGCCGATGATGGCGCGGTTAGGCAGGTCGAGCTCGCGCCACCAGATGACGTCGGTTACATCGCCGAACGTACAGATCATGGCGATACCCGAACCCTTATCGGGCTGTGCGAGGTGGTGGGCAAGCACTTGTACTTCTACACCGAATACAGGCGTGGTGACGGTCGTGCCGAAGAGCGGCTTGTAACGCTCGTCCTCGGGGTGGGCAACAAGAGCGACACAGGCAGCGAGAAGTTCAGGGCGGGTCGTCTCGATGTGGATGTCCTCGCCGTTCGGGCGGTGGAACGCGAGGCGGTGGTAGGCACCCGGCATGTCCTTGTCTTCGAGCTCGGCCTGAGCAACTGCGGTGCGGAAGGTAACATCCCACAGCGTCGGCGCCATCGCCTGGTAGGCCTCGCCGCGCTCAACGTTGCGAATGAAGGCGAGCTGGGATGCGCGGCGCGAGTTGTCGTCGATGGTGCGGTAGGTCTGCGACCAATCGACCGAGAGTCCGAGCGTGCGCCAGAGAGCTTCAAATTGCTTCTCATCTTCGACGGTCAACTTGTCGCACAGCTCGATGAAGTTGCGACGACTAATCGGTAGCTGGTCGGCAGCTTTGGTGCTCTTGTTGTCGCCACCTTCGAACGGCGGAACAAATCCGTCAACATAAGGCAGTGACGGGTCGCAGCGCACGCCGTAGTAGTTCTGCACGCGACGCTCGGTGGGCAGGCCGTTGTCGTCCCAGCCCATCGGGTAGAACACTTCGAACCCACGCATGCGCTTAAAGCGCGCCACGGCATCGGTGTGCGTGTAGCTGAAGACGTGCCCGATGTGCAGCGAACCCGACGCGGTCGGCGGGGGAGTATCGATGGAGTAAACGTTGTCGCGGGATGCGCTCTGACGACTAAATGCGTGGATCCCCGTTTTGTCCCACTGAGCTGACCACTTGTCTTCGAGGCCTTCGAGTGCCGGTTTGTCGGGAACGTGTGCAGGCGTGGTCATGCGTAACTCTTTCGATATGGGCGGCACCGCGTCATTTGGTTGGGCGGGTGCCCAACGGTGTGTGCCTTGTAAGACCTCATAAGTTTATCGAACCGCGTAGACTGAGGAGCACGAGCGTTGAACCGGCCATCACCGGGGAGCTTTCGGAAGAACCTCACTGGTTGACAGCAGGCTGATTGAGCTTGTCGAAATCACGAAAAGTAGAACCGAACGGGTCTGGCCCGTCATAGCCAAAGAACAAGTGGTTTCGAGCAATCGGGGCAAGCACAGGTGGTACCGCGCGGGGCAACTCGCGTCCTGGCGAAACAAGTTGATGAACATCCTTTTTCGCTACTGGAGACCTTTCGTGAGTTACCCCAAGTCGAGTGCATTCGGCCCGGCCGCCGATGTTGTGCCATCGCCGTCGTTCCCCGCGATCGAAGAGAGCATCCTCGAGTTTTGGAAGCGCGATGACACGTTCCGTGCGTCGATCGCTCAGCGAGCCGCGCAGGGCGCCGACGAGTGGGTCTTCTACGACGGTCCGCCCTTCGCAAATGGTCTGCCGCACTACGGACACCTGCTGACCGGATACGCGAAGGACATCTTTCCGCGCTACCAGACCATGCGCGGAAAGCGTGTTGAGCGACGGTTCGGCTGGGACACCCACGGTCTACCCGCGGAGCTCGAAGCGATGCGCCAGCTGGGCATCACCAAGAAAGACGAAATCGAAGAGATGGGTGTGGAAACCTTCAACCGGGCCGCGCGCGAGTCGGTCTTGGCCTACACCGAGGAGTGGCAAGAGTACGTCACACGTCAGGCCCGCTGGGTCGACTTCGAGAACGACTACAAGACGCTGGACATTACCTTCATGGAGAGTGTGATCTGGGCGTTCAAGAAGCTCTACGACAAGGGTCTCGCGTACGAGGGATTCCGCGTTCTGCCTTACTGCTGGAACGATGAGACGCCGCTGTCGAACCACGAACTCCGCATGGACGATGACGTCTACAAGATGCGCCAGGATCAGTCGGTAACGGTGACCTTCCCGCTCGTTGGTGATCGCGCTGAAGCGCTCGGACTCGCCGGTGTGAGTGCTCTGGGTTGGACAACCACTCCATGGACTCTGCCAACCAACGCGGCCCTCGCTGTCGGCCCGCAGATTGAGTACGGCGTCTACCCAGTTGGCCCTAATGGCACGGGGGAGACCGCGCAGGGAGAGCGATTCCTCATCGCGAGCGATCTGGTCGGCAACTATTTTAAAGACCTTGGCTACGAGGATGCGCAATCAGCACGTCACGCGGTCGTCCGCACGGTGCATGGCGCTGACCTTGCTGGAGTTCGTTACACCCGACTCTGGGATTTCTATGCCGATGAGCCCGAGTACGCCGCTAACGCGTGGCAGATCATTGCCGACGATTACGTGACCGCTGCAGACGGTACGGGCGTCGTGCACCTGGCACCGGCGTTCGGAGAAGACGACCAACGCGTGTGTGAGTCTGCGGGCATCCCAATCATGTTGTCGGTCGATGACGGGGGCAAATTCCTCAAGCGCTTTGGTGACATTGCTGGAATGCAGGTTTTCCAAGCAAACAAGCCGTTGACAGCAAAGCTTCGTGCGGACGGTCGCCTATTTCGCGTTGCCAGCTACGAGCACAGCTACCCGCACTGCTGGCGCTGTCGCACACCGCTCATTTATCGCGCGGTGTCGAGCTGGTTTGTTCGTGTCACTGACTTCCGTGACCGCATGGAAGCGCTCAACCAAGAAATCACCTGGGTTCCCGAGAACGTGAAAGATGGTCAATTCGGCAAGTGGGTCGCTGGCGCCCGAGACTGGTCGATTTCGCGCAATCGCTACTGGGGTTCGCCGATTCCGGTCTGGAAGAGCGACAATCCCGACTATCCGCGCGTCGATGTCTATGGCTCACTCGACGAAATCGAGCGCGACTTCGGTGTTCGCCCGACAGACCTGCACCGCCCGTTTATCGATGAGCTGACACGCCCGAACCCCGACGACCCGACCGGTCAGTCGACGATGCGCCGCATCACGGACGTGCTCGACGTCTGGTTCGACTCCGGATCGATGCCCTTCGCTCAGGTGCATTACCCGTTCGAGAACCAGGTGTGGTTCGACGGGCACAGTCCCGCCGACTTCATCGTCGAGTACATCGGACAGACACGTGGCTGGTTCTACACGATGCACATCCTCTCGACGGCGCTCTTTGACCGCCCCGCGTTCAAGAATGTGATTAGCCATGGAATCGTGCTCGGTAGCGACGGCCAGAAGATGTCGAAGTCGCTGCGCAACTACCCAGACGTCAATGAGGTCTTCGACCGCGACGGCTCTGACGCGATGCGCTGGTTCCTCATGAGCTCGCCCGTTCTTCGCGGTGGCAACCTCATCGTCACCGAAGAGGGCATCCGCGAGGGAGTACGCCAGATGCTTCTGCCTCTGTGGAACACGTACTACTTCTTCTCGATCTACTCAAACGCCGACGGCTACGAAGCGACGCGCCGCACCGATTCAGCCAACGTTCTCGATCGCTATCTGCTGGCAAAGACTCACAATCTCATCCTCGAAGTGCAAGGCCACTTGGATGTGCTCGACTCAACGCTGGCGTGTAACGCGCTGCGCGAATTCGCCGACGTCTTGACCAACTGGTACGTGCGCCGTTCGCGCGACCGTTTCTGGGCAGGTGGCGCCGACGGGCGCGAAGCGTTCGACACGCTCTACACGGTGCTCGAGGTCCTGTGCCGAGTGAGCGCACCTCTGCTACCTCTAGTGACGGAAAACATGTGGCAGGGACTCACCGGCGGACGAAGCGTGCACCTCGCCGACTGGCCCGACGCTAGCGAATTCCCGGCAGATGGCGCACTCGTTGCTGCGATGGATGCCGTGCGCGACATTACGTCGAACGCACTCGCTCTGCGCAAGA
>Ga0228701_1002110_pt1 | contig 12325 bp, 10 predicted proteins | sample McNCre117_Aug_MG_2_FD_178017 | JGI IMG/M metagenome (GOLD analysis project Ga0228701, IMG submission 178017) | Freshwater microbial communities from McNutts Creek, Athens, Georgia, United States - 11-17_Aug_MG | ecosystem: Environmental > Aquatic > Freshwater > Creek | place: USA: Georgia...
GCGGCTCCATCCCCGGCCATTCCTGCCACATGTTCGCCGGATCGGTGACGAAGTTATGGTAGTCTTCCTCGGCGGGATAGATGTGCTCGTCCATGAAGGCGCTGATCTGGGCGAGCAGGTCTTTCACCTTGTCGGTGTGTTCGAAGTTCATTGATCCGGTCCTTTCAGAGGGAAAGCCCGCCATCAACGATCAGCGTGTGACCGGTGACATAGGAGGCGAGCGGAGAAGCGAGGAAAATGGCGGCGCCGGCCATATCGGCAGGCAGGCCCATGCGGCGCTGCGGGATATTGGCGAGCGCCCCGGCAAGCCGGTCGGGGTTCTGGGTGGTGACCTTGGTCAGCTTGGTATCGACCAGGCCCGGGGCGAGCCCGTTGACCCGGATGCCTTCCGGCCCCCAGGCTTGGCCCAGCGTCTTGGTCAGGCTGATCGCCCCGGCCTTCGAGGCGGCATAGGCTGGATTGCCGATGTTCGCCTTGAGCCCCGAGATCGAGCTGACCACGATCACGCTGCCCTGGGTTTCGAGCAGTTGGGCTTTGCACTTGCGCGCAATGTGCATCAGGCTGTCGAGGTTGACCGCCATCACGTGATCCCAGCCTGCGCGTTCAAACTCCCCGCGGCGGTAGACCACGGTGCCTTGGCACATCACCAGCACATCAAGGCTGGCGAACGGCAGCGGGGCGGCTTCGATCGCATCGGGATCGCCGACATCGACGCAGGTATAACCCAGCCCCGAAAGGTCCGAGCCATCGGCCGGATCATAGTCCGCCGCGTTGGCGCGCGTCCCCCAGACGTGGACCTGCGCGCCGCGTTCGCGAAAGCCGTGGGCGATCCCGTTGCCGATCCCGCTGGACCCGCCAACGACCAGCACCTTCTTGCCGGTGAAATCCGTATCGTTTGCCAAGTAATCCTCCGTCAAATGGGCCGGCGTCAGCCGATGCGCCTGAGCGCACGTTCAAACAGGTAAATGGTATGCGCGTGGAGCCGGTCACCCACATCGCGCGGGGCCTTGCCGGCGCAGGCGCGGGCATGGGTGCCTTCAAGGATGATGCCGAGCTTGTAACAGGCCAGCACCGCGAACCAGTCAAAATGAGCGAGATCCCGCCCGGTCTGCGCGCCGTAATGGGCGACCAGTTCGGCCGGGGTGGCAAAGCCGTCCCACGGGGTGATCGCCACATCGGTGGCGTGCGGCGTATCGCCTTCGGGCCAGGTCGCCACCAGCCAGCCCAGATCGAGCAGCGGATCGCCCAGCGTGCACAGTTCCCAGTCGACCACAGCGGCGAGTTCGCCGCTGTCATGCCGGAACAGCACGTTGCCGAAATGGAAGTCCCCGTGAATGATCCCCGGCTGGAGCACGCCGGGCCGATGATCGTCGAGCCAGCGTGCGACCCGCTCCACGCCGGGGATCGCATCCGGACCTGTCCAGCCCGGCATCTCAGCGTAACTTGCCAGTTGCGAGGCCCACCGCCCCACCTGGCGTTCAAGCCAATTGTCGAGCTTGCCGAAATCAGCGAGGCCGACGGCGGCGTAATCGACCTTGCCCAGCGCGGCGATCGCATCGACCATCGCCAGCCCCATCCGGCCGCGCATCGCGGCATCGCCGGCATGCAGCGCGGGCAGGCCTTGCGTCGCGTTGAACCCGTCGATCGGCTCCATCAGATAGAACGCCGCACCGATCACCGTTTCATCGGGGCAAGCGGCGATCAGGCCGGGATGCGGAACGCCGGTTCCGGCAAGCGCTGCCAGAACGCGCGCCTCGCGCCGCATCGTCTCGTTCGAATTGGCGCGCAGCACCGGCGGCGGGCGGCGCAGAACATAGTCGCGCCCGGCGCGGGTGAAGCGCAGCAGGATATTCTGCGTGCCGCCCGACAGCCGCTGGACAGCTTCCAGCGGCCCGAAGCCGAGCCCCTGCCCGTCCATCCACGCCTGCAGCGCGGCAAGGTCGACGCCTGCGTCCACCCGACATCCTCTCCATATTTCTTATCCATTTGGATAATGCATTTGACGTAGGGGCGAGTCAAACTATGAATCGCGCATGGCCAGCAACGCCCCCTCCCCCCCGGTTTCCCCGCGCTCGGACGCCGCCGAACACCTCAAGGCGGTGGCGCTCAAGCTGTTTGCCGAACACGGAATCGATGGCGTGACCGTGCGCCAGATCGCCGAATCGGCCGGGCAGAAAAACCATGCCGCGGTGGGCTATTACTTTGGCTCGAAGGAGGAACTGGTCCGCGAACTGATCGTCGATGGCGCACGCCTGATCGATCACCAGCGCAACCTCTGGCTCGATGCGGCAGAGGCCAAGGGCGGGCCGCATACGGTGCTCGAAGCGGTCGTAGGGCTGGTGCGCACCTCGCTCAACCCCGCGCCACCCGAATGGGGCGAATGTTACAACCGCTTCGTGGTGATGCTCGGCCTCACCCACCGCGCGCTGTTCATGGATGCGCTCGAAGGCAAGTGGAACTCGGGCTACCTGCGCTGTTTTGACCATATCCGCCGGCTGATGCCGCAGCTTCCGCGCAAGCTCGCCAACCAGCGCCTGCTGTTCATGGGCGCGGCGCTGGGCGGGATCCTTGCGGGCCGCGAAAGCGAACTAGCCGACCGGTCGCGCCCGCACCCGATGTGGAGTTCGGATTCGACCTTGCACGAAATCTCGCGCTCGCTGGCCGCGATGATTGAAATCCCCGGAGAATGAAGTCCATAAGCTGAACCAAGGCCGACAACGGCACGCGAGAGGAGCCACACATGACCGAAGCGATTCTGGAACCCGACCTGCCGATCATCGACCCGCACCATCACCTGTGGGATCTGCGCCCGCTGCTGAACGTGTTTCCCCAGCCGCATCACTCGTTCATCGCGGCTATCGCCCGCTCGCCCTATTACACCTTCAACGAACTGCTGGCCGATGCCACCTGCGGGCATAACGTGATCGGCACCGTGTTCATGGAATGCGGCGCGTTCTACCGCGCCGGCGCGGACGATGCGATGAAGGTCGTTGGCGAAACCGAATACGTCAACGGCGTTGCCGCGCAGAGCGCCAGCGGGCTCTATGGCGATATCCGCCTGTGCGATGCGATCATCGGCCATGTCGATCTGCAACTGGGCGACGGCGCGCGCAAAGTGCTCGAAGCCCAGATGGCCGTGACCCCGCGCTTCAAGGGCATCCGCCACACCGCGCCGTGGGATGCCGACCCCGAAGTGCTGGGCCCGCCGTTCCATGCCCCCAAGAATCTCTACCGCGATGCGACCTTCCGGCAGGGTTTCCGCCACCTTGGCGAACTGGGGCTGACGTTCGATGCCTGGCTGCTCGAACCGCAACTCGAAGACGTGCTCGATCTTGCCCGCGCCTTCCCCGACCAGCCGATCTGCCTCGATCACTGCGGCACCCCGCTCAATTCCGCGAGCTATCACGGCAAGCTGCACGAGCGTTTCGACGTGTGGCGCAAGAACATCCACGAAATCGCCAAGTGCCCCAACGTGGTCGTCAAGCTCGGCGGCCTCGCGATGTCGTTTGCCGGGATGCCCGATCATGGGCCGGAAGCGGGGCTTTCCTCCGAAACGCTGGCGGCGATGTGGCGCCCCTATATCGAAACCTGCATCGAGGCTTTCGGGCCGGAACGCGGGATGTTCGAAAGCAACTACCCGGTCGATAAGTGGGGCGCGAGCTACGCGGTGTTGTGGAATGCCTTCAAGCACCTGACGGTGGGCGCCTCGGCCGATGAAAAGCGCGCGCTCTATGCCGGAACTGCCGCGAAGTTCTATGGCATGGAACACCTGCTCGGCTGAGGAACCGCACATGGCCGCCATCCATCTTCCCGCCGCGATCCGCATTGGCGCGGGCGTACTGGGCGAACTGCCCGAAGCCCTCGCCCAGCTTGGCCTCTCACGCCCGGCGATCGTCACGGACAGCTGGATGGCGGGCAGCGGCGTGCTGGAGCGCGTAAGCGACATCCTCGCCGCGGCCGGAATGCCCGCGCGCGCCTTTACCGGGGTGGTGCCCGACCCCACCGTCGCCTCGGTCGAGGCCGCCACCGCTTTCGTGCGCGAGGGAAACCATGACTGCGTGATCGGCCTTGGCGGCGGCAGCTCGATCGACACGGCCAAGATCGTCGCGGTGAAGGCCCTGCGCGATCTGCCAGTGCCCGCGCTCAAGGCGCCGCATCAGGAAGATGCCCCGGCGCTTCCCATCGTCGCCATCCCGACCACGGCAGGCACTGGTTCGGAGGCAACCCGCGTCACAGTCATCACCGATGCCGAGACTGACGAGAAGATGCTGTGCATGGGGCTGGCCTATCTGCCCCGGCTGGCAATCTGCGATTACGAGCTCACGCTCAGCAAGCCCGCGCGGCTCACCGCCGATACCGGGATCGACTCGCTGGTCCACGCGATCGAAGCCTATGTTTCCAAACGCGCCAATCCGTTCGCCGATGCGATGGCGCTGTCATCGATGCGGCTGATCTGGCCCAACCTGCCGCGCGCGTGCGCCGATCCGGCCGACCGCGCCGCGCGCGAGGCGCTGATGCTGGGCGCCTTGCACGGCGGGATCGCCTTTTCGAACAGCTCGGTCGCGCTGGTCCACGGAATGAGCCGGCCGATCGGGGCGCACTTCCACGTCAGCCACGGCCTCTCGAACGCGATGCTGATGCCGGTGGTCACCCAGTGGTCTGCCCCGGCCGCATTGGCGCGCTATGCCGCGTGCAGCCGCGCGATGGGAATTGCGGATGACAGCGCAGGCGACCAGTCCGCCGTCGGCGCGCTGGTCGAGGCCCTGCACCAGATCAATGCCGATCTTGCCGTGCCATCCCCCGCCGCCTATGGCATCGACCCGGCGCGCTGGGATGCGCTGCTGGCGGTCATGACCGATCAGGCGATCGCCTCTGGCTCACCCGGCAACAATCCGCGCGTGCCCCAAGCAGAGGACATCATTGCCCTCTATCAGCAAGCCTGGCGCTAGAACGTTCAGCTTGCAGCAAGACGCAGACTCCTAGCGGCGCGGCAGGGGAGCCTGCGCATCAGGAGCGCTGCTGAATGACATCGCCGATTTTCTTCGACAGCACCGGACATCGCCGGCGCCTTGTCGGCCGCATATCGTGGGGCCTCTTGGCCCTGATTCTGCTGGCTGCCGCCGCCTTTGCCGCCACGGTTGTCGAAGTTCCCGCCGCAGCCCCGCTCGATTTCATCCACGAGCGCAGCCAGGCCATACCCTTCATCACCCGCGTTGCGCACCTGCGCCACCGCCTGCCGCCCGTGCGCGATGCCGCGGGACGCAGCGGTGCGCCCCAGCGCATGGGCTTCTACGTGCCGTGGGATCCGGAAAGCGCCGCCTCGCTGCGCCGCCACTTCAACGATCTGGATCAGGTGGTTGCGGCCGATGCCTCGATCAACCTGCCCGCGGGCAAGCTGGTGCTGACCCCCGATCCGCAGTTGGGCGCCCTGCTGCGCGGCAAGCTGCACCGCCCCGAACTCTACCTGATGGTCCAGAACATCGCCAACGAGCACTGGGACGGCGAAGGCATGGCCAAGGTCTTTGCCGACCCGGCGCGCAGTTCGGCCCTGCTTGATCAGATCATCGCCGCGGCCAACCAGGGCCACTGGAACGGCGTGGTCTTCGATATCGAAAACATGCCCGACAGCGCCCTGCCGCGCTATCTCGCCTTCCTTGAAAAGGCCAAGCCGCGCTTTGCCAGCGCCGGGCTGCGGCTGGCGCTGACGGTTCCGGCCGGCGAGCCGGTGTGGGACGAAGCCCGCTTCGCCCGCGCGGTCGATATGCTGATCCTGATGAACTACGATCAGCACTGGCAAGGCGGCGAACCCGGCCCGATCGCCAGCAATGACTGGTTCGCCAGCGAACTAGCCCGCGCCGAAAAGGAAGTGCCCGCCAGCAAGCTGGTCGTCGCGATCGGCAGCTATGGTTATGACTGGCACGACGGCAAGGCCGATGCCCTGACCATCGGCGAGGCTTGGCTGGCTGCGCGCGACAGCAGCACCCAGCCACAGTTTGATCCCGCCAGCGGCAATTCTGGTTTTGCCTATGACCAGAGCGATGCTTCGGGCAACCATCGCCACACCGTGTGGATGATGGACGCGGCAACCAGCTGGAACCAGCTGTCGCGGCTCAAGGGCATTCGCGGCGTGGCGCTGTGGCGGCTCGGCAGCGAAGACCCGGGCTTCTGGGAGGCGCTCGCCGCCAGCCGCGAACACCGCCGCCCCAAGCTTGAAACCATCCCCCCCGCACAGGGCACCGACATCGAGGGCCAGGGCGAAATCCTGCGCATTGCCGCCGCCCCCGCCGGCGGCCAGCGCGCGCTCGGCTATACCGCCGATGGCACCATCACCAAGTCGCGCTACACCCAGCTGCCCACGCCTTTCGAAGTCCAGCGCGGCGGGGCGGACAACCCGCGCCTCATCGCCCTGACCTTCGATGATGGCCCCGATCCCGACTATACCCCCAAGATCCTCGACATCCTCAAGCAGAAGCAGGTTCCGGCAACCTTCTTCATCATCGGCGAAAACGGGCTGGAACACCCCGAACTGCTGCGCCGGATCGTCGCGCAGGGCAGCGAAATCGGCAACCACAGCTACACCCACCCCAACCTTGCCGAGGAATCCGACCTTGGCACCGCGCTGGAACTCAATGCCACCCAGCGGCTGGTCGAAGCCTATACCGGCCATTCGACTCGGCTGTTCCGCGCACCCTATTTTGGCGATGCCGAACCGACCACGGCGGATGAACTGATGCCCGCGCTGATCGCGCAGCAGCACGGCTACACCATCGTCGGCCTGCACGTTGACCCGGCCGACTGGCGCACCCCCGGGGCCCAGGCGATCGTCGATCGCACGCTGGCCAAGATTGCCGCCGGCGATAGCGAACGCAGCGCCAATGTCGTCCTGCTCCACGATGGCGGCGGCAACCGCGATCAGACCATCGCCGCCCTGCCCGCGCTGATCGATCAGTTGCGCGCGCGCGGATACCAGCTGGTTCCCGTCTCGCAGCTTGCCGGGCTCAGCCGCGATGCGGTGATGCCCCCCGTCAGCGGCGGCGACCGGCTGGCCGTGCGCGCCGACATCGGTGCTTTCCTTGCGCTGGCCTCGCTTGGCTATGCGCTGCGCTGGATGTTTTTCTTCGCGATTGCACTGGGGATTGCCCGCGCCGTGTTGATGACCACGCTGGCCCTGCTCGATCGCGGCACCCGCCCGCCCGAGGGCGGCGAAGCTTATCAGCCGGCAGTATCGGTGATCATCCCGGCTTATAACGAGGAAATGGTGATCGTCGCCTCGATCGCCCGGGTGCTGGAAAGCGACTATCCGGGGCTTGAACTGATCGTCGCCGATGATGGCTCGAAGGACCGCACCAGTGCGCTGGTGGCCGAGCATTATGGCAGCGATCCGCGCGTCCGGCTGATGACCCTGGTCAACGGCGGCAAGGCCGCTGCGCTCAACCGGGCACTGGCCCATGCCAAGGGCGAAATCGTCATCGCGCTCGATGCCGATACACAGTTCCTGCCCGATACCATCAGCAAGCTGGTGCGCTGGTTCGCCGATGAACGGATCGGCGCGGTCGCCGGCAATGCCCGGGTCGGCAACAAGGTCAATCTCGTCACCCGCTGGCAGGCGATCGAATATGTCACCGCCCAGAACGTCGAACGCCGCGCGCTCGATGCGCTTGGCGCGATTACCGTGGTGCCCGGCGCGGTCGGCGCATGGCGGCGCAGCGCGCTCGACGCGGTGGGCGGCTATCCCGAAGACACCCTGGCCGAGGATCAGGATCTGACCATCGCGATCCAGCGCCGCGGCTGGAAGGTGGCCTATGATGTCGAAGCAATCGCGCTGACCGAAGCGCCCGAAACCTTCGCCGCCCTTGCCAAGCAACGCTACCGCTGGTCCTTCGGCACGCTGCAGTGCCTGTGGAAGCACCGCGCGGTGCTGGCCGCCGGGCGCCCGCGCGGGCTGGCCTGGTTCGGGATGCCGCAGGCCTGGCTGTTCCAGATCCTGTTTGCCGCGATCTCGCCGCTGATCGACCTTGCTCTGCTGGTCTCAGTCATCGGCACGGTGATCCGCGTCCAGCAGCACGGCTGGGCCCAGACCCAGAGCGACGTGATCCGCATGGGGATCTACTGGGCGGCTTTCGTCACGGTTGATCTGGTGGCGGGCTGGATCGCCTACCGGCTGGAGCCAACCCGGCAGAAGTTCCCCGCCGGCCTGATGCTGGCCCAGCGCTTCTTCTATCGCCAACTGATGTACGGCGTGGTGATCCGCTCGATCTCCGCCGCCGCGCGCGGCAAGGTGGTCGGCTGGGGCAAGCTGGAGCGGACCGGAACGGTGGCTGCGCCGGCAAGCTGATCAGCGCCCTCTCGACAGACGGTATTCGGTCTCATAGAAAAACCGAAATACCGTCTTGAGAGGATCCTGCCTGCATGTCGCTTCCCGCACCGTTCGATCGCCTGCGCCTGCCCGTCATCGCTTCGCCGCTGTTCATCATTTCCGGGCCGGATCTGGTCATCGCGCAGTGCAAGGCCGGGATCATCGGCAGCTTCCCCGCGCTCAACGCGCGGCCCTCGGGCGTGCTCGACGAATGGCTGCACCGCATCACCGAGGAACTCGCCGCGCATAACCGCGACAACCCGGATCGCCCCGCCGCGCCCTTCGCGGTCAACCAGATCGTCCACAAGTCGAACAACCGCCTCGATGAGGACATGGATGTCTGCGCCAAGTGGCAGGTGCCGATGGTGATCACCTCGCTCGGCGCGCGCGAAGACGTGAACCAGGCCGTCCACCAGTGGGGCGGGATCGTGATGCACGACGTGATCAACGACCGCTTTGCCCGCAAGGCCGTGGAAAAGGGCGCGGACGGGCTGATCCCAGTGGCGGCCGGCGCTGGCGGCCATGCCGGCGTGCTTTCGCCCTTCGCCCTGATGCAGGAAATCCGCGAGTGGTTCGATGGCCTGATCGCGCTGTCGGGCTCGATCGCCTGCGGCCACTCGGTGCTGGCCGCCCAGGCGATGGGCGCCGACTTTGGCTACATGGGCTCGGCCTGGATCGCCACCAAGGAAGCCAACGCCGTGCAAGGGTACAAGGACGCGATCGTGGCGGGCCGGGCCGATGACATCGTCTATTCGAACCTCTTCACCGGGGTTCACGGCAACTACCTGCGCCCCTCGATCGTCGCAGCGGGCCTCGATCCCGACAATCTCCCGGTGAGCGATCCTTCGGCGATGAACTTCGGGTCGGGCGGCAACACCGAAGCCAAGGCCTGGAAGGACATCTGGGGTTCGGGCCAGGGCATCGGCGCGGTCAAGGCGGTTGAGAGCGTGGCTGAGCGGGTCGACCGGCTCGAAGCCGAATACAACCTCGCCCGCGCGCAGCTTGCGGCCAAGGCCCGGATGGCGCTCGCCTAAGCGCCTTCCGTCGCTGGCCAGAGCAACGCGGCCATCGCATCGAGTTCGGCAAAATCGACGCCCGCGCCCAGCGGATCGCGGCGGTTGAGCCGCATCCGGCGGTGCTGTTCAAGCAGGCGGCGGCGTAGCGCGCGCTGCAACAGCGTCAGCCGCTCCAGCGCGTCGCTCAGCGCCACTTCGGGTGCGCGCGGGCGCTGGGCGGCCCAGCCCTGCTCGATCTGCCCAAGCCGCTCGATCACTAGCTGGTTATAGGCCCGGTGCGGCCCGCGATGCAGCGGCAGCCCAATCCGCACCGCCGCGCTGTCATTGGCCGGCAGCAACAGGCCGTTGCGGCGAAAGTCATCGAAACCCAGTCGCTCGCGCCCCAAAGCACCAAGCAGCGGCGCAAAGCAGCGCTGACCGAGGATCTGGCGCGGCAGGATGTGGTGGCGCTGAAGCCCCGGGTCATAACCCGCCTCGCCCCGGCGATTGACTGCGCGAAATGACAGGCGCGTGCGGTCCCCCACTCGCCCGCCCGTCCCGCTCATGCCTCGATCGTCACACCAATGGTGCCGCCGGCCTGCGGGATCAGATGAAGGCGCTCCTCGGCCGGACCGGTCAATTCCGCCGCTTCATGGAGCGGCCCTGCGGACACCAGATCGTTGATCAGCCGCACCGCGATCCGCGCCACGGCGGCGGGCGCAAGCCCATGCCCGGCCTCAAACCGCAATTCCTGCCCGGTCAGCCAGCCGAGCCCGAGCGAGGTCATCGCCCCGCCCTCGGCCGGGTGCAGCGTGGTCAACCCGAGCGCGGGGAATGCCCCGCCGCCCAGCCAGTCTGCCGCGACCTTGCGGAAATAGGCCGGGGCCATCCAACTGCGTGCAGGCAGCCAGCACACCGCCTCCACCCCGGGCAGCGCGGCCAGCCGCGCGCCCACTCCGGCCACCGCGCGAACCACCGGGATCAGCGCCTGTGCGCCGGCCAGATGCGGCCCGAGCATTAGAGTCACCGCCTCGCCCTCGGGTACCTGCTCCAGCCCTAGCAGGGCGCCCTCAGGCGGGAATGCGGCGGAGGGAGCCGGCGTCAGGCCGCGGCAATCGAAGGTCAGCCCCAGCGCCAGCAGTTCGGCCCAGCCTTGGGCGGGCGGGGCAAGATGGCTGATGCTGAAATCAAGCGGCGCGGCGCTGGTCTGGGCAAGCGCCTTCAGCGCCGCGGCATCGGGGCGATGGCCGGGCGCGAAAACGAGCGAAAGCACTGCGTTTTCGTCATGTGCAACGCTGTTGAACGCGCTGACGATGATGTCCCCCCACCTGTTCGAATTCAGCCCCGTTGTGTGACACTATCCAGGCCGCTTCGTCGAGTCCTGAAAGCAGGGTCTATAAAGCGCGTTTAATCTATTGAAATCGTTTAAAACACCCCGAGGGAAATCCCCTCGGCCAGCAGCGTGCCAAGCTCGGCGCAGCGCGCCAGGTCGGCAGGGTCAACCTGTTTGGGCGCAAGGATCGCCTCGGGCGTCTGTGCGCCCATGTTGACGATCACCCCGTCGGCCACCCGCTTCAAGCGCCAGCCGGTGACGATCCGCTCAAGCTGGGCCAAGGCACCGCGCCCGTCCGATCCCGCCGCTATCAGGCTGGCATAGGGACGGCCTTCGACCTGCCCCAGCAGCGGATAGTAGCAGCGATCGAACATCTCCTTCATCGCCCCGCTCATCGTGGCAAGGTTTTCAGGACAGGCAAACAGATAGCCGCTGGCCGCCAGCAGATCGCCCGGTACCACCGCATCGGCCGCGATCAGGCGCGAGCGCCCGGCGGTGGCAGCATGAGCCGCCTCGGCCATGGCGCGCGCCGCGCCGGTGCGGCTATGCCAGACGATCGCCAGCATCAGCAGCCCTTGCCCAGCACCCCGCCAAGGATGCCGCCAAGCCCGCCCTTGGTCTGGCACTTGGGCGGGGCGGCGGGCTGCGTCGCCGCGCCCTGCCCTGCGCCCATCGCGCCGCCCATGCCCGGCATGTCCATCCAGCTGGTGATCGAACGGTGGCGGATCCGCGCGGTCCACTGCAAATCCCAGCGCGCCTTGGGATCGGCCGGGCGCGGCGGATAGGCGAAGTCCTCCTCGGGACCATAGGCCGCCAGCGTGCCCATGCGGAAATCAGGTGCAGCCTGGATCACCTCAGCCGGAACCGAACACTGGGTGGTGGACGGTGTCAGCACGGTGCGATCACGCACCAGCCCGGCCACCACCGCGGGGCTGAGCCAGTCGGTCAGCCCGCCGCCGAACTGCTTGCCCGCGCTGCTCGTCCACATCACCATGTCGCCCGTTTCGCCATTGGGGCCCATTTTGCCACCGAACAGCGTGGCAAGATAGCCCGTGGCATTGCCCAGCCCGTTCCAGCGCACCAGCGAGGCCCCGCTGGGCTGTGCCGAGGCGGTCACCCGCAGCGGGGCCATGAAATCATTGGCCAAGGTAAAGGCGATCTCGGGCGTGTAGTTGCCCGCCACCCGGTGCGCGCCAGGCAGCGCGCTGTCGGGTTTGACGAACTTGTGATCCTCGGCCGGCCAGCGCCCAAAGGTCTTGCTGTTCTGCAGGCTTGGTCCCCAATCGCGCAGGATCGTGGCCGACCACAGCCCCGGCGGCACCTGCCCGGCGGCGAGCCGCGCAAAATCGATCACCACCGGCTGTCCCTTGGGCGCGTGGTCCCCGCAGCCCCAGAACACCAGCAAGCGCCCCTTGGGCCGCCGTCCATCGGGGAACTCCTCAACCCGGCCTTCCTCGCGCGGGGTGGCCAGCACCACCGATTTACCGAGCTTGGCCGCGGGCGGCATGAAGTGATCGGCCTTGGGTGCGCCCTTGTCAGGTGCGCGCGATGAGCCAAGCCGCAGGTAAAGCTCGTGCTGGATGCGGTCCCCGCCGCCGCCGCCCAGCATCGCCCCCATCATCCCGCCAGCCCCCGATCCCA
>Ga0228701_1002111_pt1 | contig 12319 bp, 10 predicted proteins | sample McNCre117_Aug_MG_2_FD_178017 | JGI IMG/M metagenome (GOLD analysis project Ga0228701, IMG submission 178017) | Freshwater microbial communities from McNutts Creek, Athens, Georgia, United States - 11-17_Aug_MG | ecosystem: Environmental > Aquatic > Freshwater > Creek | place: USA: Georgia...
AGTGTGCCTCGTCGACCGAGTGCAGTTTCTCGTTGGACAGGAATTGCTTGACCAGCTTGTCCACGCCGTTGTCGAGGGTTGCACTGAACAGCAGACGCTGACCGCCAGCAGGAGTCGCCTGCAGGATGCGCGTCACGACGGGCAAGAAGCCGAGGTCAGCCATGTGGTCTGCCTCGTCGAGAATCGTGATTTCAATCGCATCCAAGAACAGAAGTTTTTGCTTCATAAGGTCTTCGAGGCGACCGGGAGTCGCCACCACGATGTCGACACCGTCACGCAGGGCGGCCACCTGACGGTTCTGTGAGACACCGCCGAAGATCGTGGTCACGCGCAGGTTGTAAGCCTCAGCGAGCGGGGTGAGCGTGGCTGCAATCTGAGTCGCGAGTTCACGCGTAGGCGCGAGCACGAGGCCCAGGGGACGTCCAGCGCGGCGCTTGCCACCAGCAAGCGATTTGCCGAGGCGGGCAACCATCGGAATCGAGAAGGCAAGCGTCTTTCCCGAGCCGGTCTTGCCTCGCCCAAGCACGTCGCGACCAGCGAGTGTGTCGGGAAGAGTGTCGACCTGGATGGGGAAGGGATCAGTGATGCCTTGTGCCGACAACGCGGCAATGAGCGGTGCTGGCACGCCCAGCGTGCGAAAAGTCTGTTCAGACATGGGTAAACCCGTATTCGTGTAGTCCTCGCAAAACGCGCGCACAGCAGTGCACACACTCGGGTGTGAGGAGAGTTGGCGAAGGCGCCTGGTGGCGCATCCGTTCGCCGAAGAGAAGATGTCAACCGCGAGAATCGCGGTGAGGGAGCTAATGCTCGACGCAGAGAAACGCATCAACGCGTCGCTCAATAACTCAATTCTACGCGAGAGTAGCCGCGCGCTCGACCACTACCCTGGAAAGCATGACCTCATACCCTCGCACTCTCATTTCCTCCGGTTCAGCTTATGAGCCGGTCGTTGGTTACTCGCGCGCCGTCAAGGCCGGAGATTTTCTGTTCATCGCTGGCACAACCTCGGGTGCGCCCGGTGGCGCAATCGGTGGCACCGATGCTGCCGAGCAAACGCGGGAGATTTTCCGTCGCGTCGAGGTTGCGCTCGCCGAAGCCGGAGCGACTTTTGGGGATGTTGTGCGCACCCGCATCTACCTCACGAACATGGCTGACTTCGATGCAGTCGGCAAGGTTCATGGCGAAATCTTCAGTGAGATTCGCCCCGCGACCACGGCTGTTGAGGTCGGGGCTCTCGCTGCGCCGGACATGCTCGTTGAAATCGACGTCGACGCAATCATCGGCTCGGCGGCTAAATAGGCCATCAGGCTCACGACTGGAGAGCACATGATTGAGCACAAAGGCTACGACCGGGTGGTGAATTTCACCGATGCGGTGGTGGCGATTGCTGCCACACTGCTGATTTTGCCTGTCGTCGAGGCGGCTACGGTGGTTGGGCATGATCAGGCCGACGTGTTCATGCAGCATCTCTGGCCATACCTGTCGATGTTCTTTCTGAGCTTCGCTGTCATCGCGTTCTTCTGGCTCGAGCATCACCGCATGTTTCGTCGCATCGACAAGTTCGACACGTTCATGATTGTGGCGAACTTCGTGTGGATCATCGGCATCGTGGTGATGCCGGTTCCGACAGCACTCATCGTTCGCGGGAATAGTCGCGATGTGGTCGCCATCACGTTCTACATCTCGACGATGTTGTTGATTGCGTTGTCTCAATTTGTGATGAGCAATCACGTACGTAGAAAGCCTGCTCTCGAACACGATGGGGTGCGGGCCAATAGTCGATGGTTGGGTGACTTGATTCTCGTGCTGCTGCTCTGCGTGGCTCTTGTCATCGGATTCGTTTTCCCCGAAGCCGGCCTCTTGCCGCTTCTGCTGGTATTCCTTGTGCCGGGCATCGTGCGTCTGGTCAGGCGCAAGCCCAATGCATCACCTGTTGTGCAGTGAATTCGACCAGCGTTCACACTTGGTAGGATTGACAAGTTGTTCGTGCTCACGAGGCGCGAACGCAACGGGCTGTGGCGCAGCTTGGTAGCGCACTTGACTGGGGGTCAAGGGGTCGCAGGTTCAAATCCTGTCAGCCCGACGTAATAAAAAATCCCACCCAAAGAGGTGGGATTTTTTATTACTCACGGACTTTCAGGCGGGCCCACGCCGGTTCGAGCGATCGCTGGGTCGAAGCATCGCTTCGACAGGTCGAGATTGCGAGCCGCGGGGCGCAGCCCGACCAATAAGAAAACCACCCAATTCCGGGTGGTTTTCTTGTTTTCCGCATCACTGTAACGGGCTCGTTTTCGCTAGGCTTGCACTGTTGCGTTGACCTGTGGGGCGTGGAGACGGCTTCCCGTGGTTGAGACGCAGCGGTCCATCTTCAATGAGGAGAATCATGGCTTCCGCAGCTAACCACCAAAGTCGTCTCGAAATCGCTGAACAGATTATTCCTGTCGTCGGTTCGCTCTACCGCGAAAACGGAATCGTTTCGCACATCCACGGTCGTCGCCTGATGAACCTGTCGGCGCAGGGCGTCGTCAAAGCTCACCGCTTCGCGCGTCACGCGGGCGGCGAAGAGCTCGACCCCGCACAGACTCTTGAATTTCTGAACGCTGTCAAGGCGCTCAACCCTGCCCCGGCCAGCCTCGACATCGGAGCCGCGATCGCTCAGTGGCGCGTTGCCAAATCGGGCTCATTGGCGGATGCAGCTGCATCGGTCATGGCCCCGGTTGCCGGACAAGGCCACGCAGCGACGGATGCTGAAGCCGCCGACGTCGTTCTCTACGGTTTTGGCCGCATCGGTCGACTGCTCGCGCGCATCCTGCTCGAACAATCTGAAAACGGTCGCGGCCCACGCCTACGCGCCATCGTGGTTCGCGAGGGCGGATCGACCGACCTCATCAAGCGCGCGAGCCTGTTGCGTCGCGACTCAGTGCACGGCCCCTTCAACGGCACCATTACGGTCAACGAGGACAAGAATCTCATCATCGCAAACGATGTTCCGATTCAGGTCATCTATGCGAACGACCCGTCCACCATCGACTACACCGCCTACGGAATCAACGACGCCATCGTCGTGGACAACACGGGTAAGTGGCGCGATGAGCCTGGTCTGGCTCAGCACCTCAAGTCGAAGGGCGTCAAGAAGGTTCTGCTCACCGCTCCCGGTAAGAGCCCGCTCAAAAACGTGGTTTACGGCATCAACAACGACACCATCACGGCCGATGACGCCATCATCACCGCTGCATCGTGCACGACCAACGCCATTACGCCCGTGCTCAAGGTGCTCAACGACCAGTACGGCGTGCAGTACGGTCACGTCGAGACGGTTCACTCCTACACGAACGACCAGAACCTGATCGACAACTTCCACAAGGGCGACCGTCGTGGTCGTTCGGCCGCGCTCAACATGGTGCTCACTGAGACGGGTGCTGCCAAGGCTGTGTCGAAGGCTCTGCCCGAGCTCGAGGGCAAGCTGACCGGTAACGCGATTCGGGTTCCTACCCCCGATGTCTCGATGGCCATTCTCAACTTGACCTTCGACAAAGAGGTTGACCGCGAGAGTCTGAACAACCTGCTTCGCGACGCCTCGCTGTTTGGTTCGCTGCGTCAGCAGATCGACTACATCGAGTCGCCAGAGGTTGTCTCGACCGACTTCTTGGGTTCGCGCCGCGCGGGTATCGTCGACGGTTTGGCCACGATTACCACCGGTAACCACGCCGTTGTTTACGTCTGGTACGACAACGAATACGGATACAGCCACCAGGTTGTTCGCGTGATCGAACAGCTCGGCGGAACAAACCCGGTACGTCTGCCTTAGCTATCCTGAGAGGGTGCGCCAGGTAAAACCCGCCACCGAAGGGTGGACTCAGAAGACAGGCCCAGATGGGCGACCTCTGCTCGAGTTCACTTCTCCTCGGCGTACCCAACCGCCCAAGCATCTCGCTGACTTCACGCCGACCGAGCGCAAAGATTTCTTGACTGAGCTTGGCGAGAAGCCGTTTCGAGCGAAGCAAATCGCAACGCACTATTTCACGCACTACACATCAGATGCCGGTGAGATGACCGATTTACCGGCCGCGGGGCGCGATGAGCTGGTGGCGAAAGTGTTGCCGCCGCTCCTCACCGAGGTCAAGCGGCTGAGAACCGACAATGGCGACACCATCAAGTTCCTCTGGCGCCTGTTCGACGGCGCCTTGGTCGAGTCGGTGCTGATGCGCTACCCGGGTCGCATCACTCTCTGCGTCTCCTCGCAGGCTGGCTGCGGAATGAATTGCCCGTTTTGTGCGACCGGGCAGGCTGGACTGACGCGCAACATGTCCACGGCAGAAATTATTGATCAAATTGTTCAGGCCAACCGCGTGATTCAAGCCGGAGAGCTCGGTGGAAAGCGCAAAGACGACAACACCCCTGACCGCGTGAGCAACATCGTGTTCATGGGTATGGGGGAGCCACTCGCGAACTACGCCCGCGTCATGAAAGCAGTGCGCACGATGGTTGCGCCGCAACCTGACGGGCTCGGCATGTCCGCTCGACACATCACGGTGTCAACGGTTGGTCTGGTGCCTGGCATCCAGAAACTCGCGGCCGAAGATCTCCCGCTCACCTTTGCGCTCTCTTTACACGCGCCAGATGACGAGCTTCGCGACGAACTCATCCCGGTGAACTCGCGTTGGAAAGTCGACGAGGCCTTGGATGCGGCACGCGCCTACTTCGACAAGACCGGCCGTCGCGTATCCATCGAGTACGCGCTCATCAAGGACATGAATGACCACGCCTGGCGCGCTCAGCTACTCGCGGACAAGCTGAATGCCCGTGGGCGCGGATGGGTTCACGTCAACCCGATTCCCCTCAATCCGACCCCCGGTTCCATTTGGACGGCCTCTGAGCGTCCGGTGCAGCGTGCGTTTGTTCAAGTTCTGGAAGATGCCGGAATTCCAACGACGATTCGCGACACTCGTGGCAAGGACATTGATGGCGCGTGTGGTCAGCTCGCGGCGGTAGACGACTAGTAGGTAACCGGTCATCCAAGACTCAGTAAAGACATCTGCCTAATACGCACAAGTCCCTATTTCTGGTCCCTCAGGCTACCTATCCTGAAATTGTCTTCGGCAACAACCCGAGCCAATCAAGGAGTAGACATGTTCAGCAATATTCTTTCTCGACGCGGTGGTCGCATCGCCGCAGTAGCCACGGCGGGGGCGCTTGTTCTCGGCGCGACTGTGGGAGTTTCGACTACCGCGCTCGCCGACTCGCGTTCACGTTGGAGTCACAGCCGCTCCTATGGCGCTGTGCCGCTCACCACCGCTCCGGTTATCTCCGGAATCGGAACTGTTGGAGAAACGCTCACTTACGTACCCGCAGTGTGGGCAGTCACTCCTGACACCGTGAGCTTCCAGTGGTACTCGGGCGAACACAAGATCGCCGGAGCAACCGCGTCCACTTTTGTTATCACGAGCGCACAATCGGGCAAGCACCTGTCTGTTCGCGAGACCGCGGTCAAGGCTGGCTACAAGACCCGCACTGTCGCTTCCAACAAGATCAAGGTCGGTGCGCTTGCGACCATGACTGAATTGCAGGATGTGGTTATCTTCGGCACGACCACGGTCGGCTCAACCATCACCATCATCCCTGGCATGTACAACGTGACGCCAGATTCGGTGAGCTACCAGTGGCAGCGCAATGGAGTTGCCATTGCTGGCGCAACGAATGGCACTTACGTTCTTACTGCGGACGACCTTGGAAAACAGATTCGCGTTGTCGAGACTGTTGTGAAGGCCGGATACAAGAACAAGGTCGAAGCCTCGAACCGTCTGTGGGTGCCGACCGTCTAATCGGCTAACGAGACCCCCGGCAGTGGGTGCGCATCTCAATCGAGTGCGCACCCACTGTTCGTTAATCCACTGGCGCCAGGGCGCTGCCGCGACGGGGAGGCCAAGGAACCACGGGGGATACGCGTTTCTGGTAGTCCGCATATTCGGGGTACTTCGAGACCGAAATTGCTTCGGTGAAACGGGTCGACCCGATGAAGATTGAGGTCAGGAGAATCGGACCGACCACGACCCACTGCAAGATGGATCCGGTTGCAGCCACGCTAAAGAAGAACAATGTCCACCACTGTGCTTGCTCGGCGAAAAAGTTGGGGTGTCGTGAAATTGAGAACAGCCCAGTGGTGCAGAAGTTAGCCGATGGCTTGCCCGAGGCGAGAGCGGCCTTCTTGCGCTTGTGAAAATTCCACTGCTGCTGATCGGCAACCGTCTCCCAAATGAGCAGAGCCAAGAACAAAATGCTGAGCAGTAGATCCCATCCGGTAAACGGTCCGGGGTTCAACATCACAATCCACGCCGGCAAGGTGATGAGCCAGAGCACAACGTTCTGAAAAATCACGATGAAAAAAACATTGAATACCTGGTACGCGGCGGGGGACATTCCGGCCCGCAGAACTTCCCAACGGTAATCTTCACCGCCCGGTTGGTAGCCGCCTTTGCGCGCGAAGTTGAACGTCAGTCGTGCGCCCCACAAGGTGACGAGAGCCGCGATGACAAGCAGTCGAGGGTCGCTAAAGCCCGTGCCACCTGCAAAAATCCACACGTAAACCACGGGGATAACAGACCAAATCCGGTCGACCCACGAGGTGTCTTTTGTGATGACTGATAGCAGCCAGGTCACGAAACAGATGCCCACAAGCACCCATAAAGAAACGATCAACGTGTTCATCAGCATCCTCACTCAATTTCTCGTATGTTACCGGTCGCGGAAGTCATATAAGGTGAATTGACGAGGAGGGACACGGAGGTGGAAATGTCAGGCAATGAGGGTGCAAAAACCCCCGCCACGGAATCACATTCCGGCGACACTTCTGCATTTACCGGACCGCTCATTCTTCACCCCGCGGCGTCACTCGCTGAGCTAAACACCGAAGAGCGTGAGGCAATCGAGGCTCTGCCATCGGGAGCAGCTCTCTTGATTGTTCGCCACGGTGCAAGCGAGGGTTCGCGCTTTTTACTCGACCACGATGTCAGCGTTGCCGGTCGTCACCCGAATAGTGACATCTTTCTGGATGATGTCACGGTCTCGCGTCGTCATTGCCAGTTCACCCGTTCTCCGCAAGGTTTCTCCATGCGTGATCTCGGTTCGCTCAACGGCACTTTCGTTGCAGGCGAGCGCGTGGACAGCGCGCTTCTCGAAGACGGCGACGAAGTTCTCGTGGGCAAGTTTCACCTCACCTTCTATGCGTCGCGTCGCGATGTTGTCGGGGGTGGCAAGTAGTGGCTGCTGAAAAAGCTGCAAGCTCCGCTCGGGGGCTGCTGAGTATTGGTCAGGTACGCGCCAAGCTCCTCACCGAGTTCCCGGATCTCGCTCAGTCCAAGCTTCGCTTCCTCGAAGACGAAGGACTCGTAACGCCTTCGCGCACCGAGTCTGGATATCGCAAATATTCGCCGGAAGATGTGAACCGGGTTCGCCTCATCCTCACGATGCAGCGTGATCTGTACCTTCCGCTCAAGGTCATTGGTGCGCACCTGACTGCTGTTGAAAACGGTGAGGCGTCGGCCCTTCCGCAGGCGGCCGGAATCGCTGAAGGCGTTACCGCGGGGTCCAAGCCGCGTCGTACGCGCGAAGAATTGGTGAGCGCTGCCGGTTGCTCCATCAACCTGCTGCAAGACGCGGTCTCTGCAGGCTTCCTCGTTGCTGCCGACACCTATGGTGAAGACGCACTCACGACTCTGACCGCTTTGACCGAGTTGCAGCGCGCGGGAATTGAACCTCGGCACCTGCGCACGCTCAAGGCCGCCGCCGAGCGTGAATTCGCTCTCATCGAGCGATCGCTGATCGGTGTTTTGGCCAAGCCGACTGCCTCGTCACGAGCTCGCGCCAATGAAAAAGCCCGTGAAATGGCGGAGCACATGGATGTTGTGCGTTCGGCAATGTTGCGTTCGGTTATTTCGCAACAGCTCGGTTGAGGCGTAATCTGAGGGTTCGGCAATGCATTGGCGACAATGCGACACGCCGGGGGCGAAATTAAGCAACTGACCGCTAGCTGGTGAGTTGAGCATTAGATTGGTCAAGCTTCAACTTGTAGTTGAACGTTAAAGATTTACGGAGGTGGCCCATGAGCGAAGTTAGTCGCGACACTGAACGACTCGAACTCGGTTTGCTCTTTACTGATGGCCTTCCCGTGCGTGATGATTCACTCGGCTACCGTGGTGCCATTGCCGCGCGTGCTGCGGGCATCACCTATCGCCAGCTCGACTACTGGGCCCGCACTGAGCTTGTCGTGCCCACGGTGCGCGACGCATCCGGCTCGGGTTCGCAGCGCCTCTACGGCTTCCAAGACATCCTGGTCCTTAAGCTCGTCAAGCGCCTGCTCGACACGGGCATCTCGCTCCAGCAGATTCGCTACGCGGTAGACCAGCTTCGCGAGGCAGGCATTTACGACCTATCGACAACCACACTGATGAGTGATGGCGCGAGTGTTTACCTGTGCACCTCGCATGACGAGGTCATCGACCTGATTTCGAATGGTCAAGGCGTGTTTGGAATTGCAATCGGTAAAGTCCTGCGCGAGGTTGAATCCAGCCTCGTAGAGCTCGAGACCGAGCAAATCGATCCCATGGATGAGCTCGCCGCGCGTCGCGTGCGCAAAACCGGCTAATCCTTCAACCGCCCTCGGTCGAAGCGCTAGCTAGACCTGAATGCGACCCGCGCGAATCACGCGATCAAGAAGAGCGTCGAACAGACCTGCCATTTCTTGAGCAGCGTCTCCTGGCCATGCGTGAACCGGACGTGCTGCACCCTGCGCCTGCTGTAGCGAGGTGCGCTCCGGCAGGTACGTGTTCAGGATGAGCGGTCCAAACATGTCTTTCAGCTCTTTGATTCGGAACTGGTGCTCGAGTGACTGCGAGCGGACGCGGTTCATCACAATGCCCAACGGTTGTAGGCGCGGGCTGAGGCCTCGACGAACCTCTTCGATTGCGCGCAGTGCGCGGTCTGCGGCCGCCACCGAGAACAAGCCGGGCTCGGTCACAATGAGCACGCGGTCACTGGCCGCCCACGCAGTGCGCGTCAGGGCGTTGAAGCTTGGAGGGCAGTCAATTAGCACAAGGTCGTACTCTGCCTCGATAGTTGCGAGCGCCTCCTCAAGACGCCAGACCTCGCGAACGCTGGGATGTGGTCCATCGAAGTGTTGTGCACTGGGGTTGCCCACCATGACATCGATCGCAGAGTGGTTAGGTACCGACCATCCGCTCGGGGTAATTGCAGAGCGAACAATCTTGAGCTTGGGATGCGCCAGCACATCAGCCACGCTGGCTTCACCTCCGGCGCGAACGCCGAGTCCGGTAGAGACATCTGCCTGCGGGTCGAGGTCGACGACAAGCGTGCGGAGGCCGGCCGAGAAGGCAGCCGAGGCGAGCCCGAGGGTCACCGTAGTCTTACCGACGCCACCCTTGAACGAGCTCACTGAAAGAACATGCACGATTACGAGGTTACCTTCAGTAGGCTAGGTATCGAAATCAGAATCGAGTGCGGCGATGCTGAAGGGTTATTTGTTTGTTTAAGAAGATTCTCGTTGCGAATCGTGGCGAAATCGCCATTCGTGCTTTCCGGGCAGCCTATGAGCTAGGTGCCAAGACGGTGGCGGTGTTCCCCTACGAAGACCGAACCTCCCTCCACCGGCAGAAAGCCGATGAGGCTTACCAAATTGGTGTTGAAGGCCATCCTGTTCGCGCCTACCTCGATGTAGCCGAAATCATTCGCGTGGCCAAGCTTTCGGGCGCCGATGCGATTTACCCCGGATACGGTTTTCTGTCGGAAAACCCCGAGCTGGCGCAGGCGGCCGCCGATAACGGCATCACCTTCATTGGTCCGCCCGCCCGTGTGCTGGAGCAAGCAGGCAACAAGGTAACGGCCAAAAACCAGGCGATCGCGGCGGGCGTTCCCGTTCTTGCGTCAAGCCAGGCAACGGACGACATTGACTTACTGCTCAGTGAAGCGGATGGAATCGGATTCCCGATTTTCGCAAAGGCTGTCGCTGGCGGTGGCGGTCGCGGAATGCGTCGCGTGGAACGCCGCGAAGACCTTCGTGGGGCTCTTGAAGAAGCCATGCGCGAAGCGACCAGTGCTTTCGGCGACGGTCGCATGTTCCTCGAGCAAGCCGTTCTTCGTCCACGTCACGTTGAGGTTCAGATTCTGGCTGACGCAACTGGCGAGACGGTGCACCTGTTTGAGCGCGACTGCTCGGTGCAGCGTCGCCACCAGAAAGTAATCGAGATAGCGCCGGCACCGGGGCTCGACGAGGGCATTCGCCAATCGCTCTATCGCGATGCAGTCGCATTCGCTCGTTCGATCGGGTACGAGAACGCCGGTACCGTCGAGTTCTTGGTCGACACTGCGGGGGAGCGAGCTGGCCAACACGTGTTCATCGAGATGAACCCGCGTATTCAGGTCGAGCACACCGTGACCGAAGAAATCACGGATGTTGACCTGGTTCAAGCCCAGATACGCATTGCTGCGGGCGAGACACTTGCCGAGATTGGCTTGTTGCAGCCCAACATCGTGATGCACGGAGCTGCGCTGCAGTGCCGCATCACCACGGAAGACCCGGCTCAGGGCTTCCGTCCGGACACAGGCAAAATCACCACGTACCGTTCGCCCGGTGGCGCAGGAATCCGTCTCGATGGCGGAACCATCAATCCGGGCGCGCAGATCAGCCCGCACTTCGACTCGATGCTCGCAAAGCTCACCTGCCGCGGACGCGACTTCGACACCGCGGTTGCTCGTGCTCGCCGCGCGCTGGCTGAGTTCCGAATTCGCGGTGTCGCCACGAACATCCCGTTTTTGCAGGCGGTTCTTGACGACGACGCGTTTAGCGCCGGTGATGTGAGTACCGCTTTTATCGAAGAGCGCCCGTACCTGCTCAGTGGCCGTGAGGGTCGCGACCGTGCCACCAAGGTGCTCAACTGGATCGCCGATGTCACGGTCAACAAACCCAATGGCTCACGTCAGGGTGCCGTTGACCCGGGAACAAAGCTTCCTCGCTTTGACCTCAATGTGCCCGCGCCGGCGGGGTCGCGCCAGCGTCTGCTCGAGTTGGGCCCGGCTGGTTTCGCTAAGGCGCTACGCCAGCAGACGGCAGTTGCGGTAACTGAGACCACCTTCCGCGACGCTCACCAATCGTTGCTCGCCACGCGTGTCCGCACTAAAGACCTGGTCAAGGTTGCACCGTACGTGGCTCGCATGACGCCACAGCTGCTCTCGGTTGAGGCCTGGGGAGGAGCCACCTACGACGTCGCGCTGCGATTCTTGGGTGAAGACCCGTGGGAGCGTCTGGCCAAGCTGCGCGAGGCGTTGCCCAACGTGGCAATTCAGATGCTGTTGCGTGGGCGCAACACGGTTGGCTACACCCCGTATCCCACCGAGGTTACTGATGCCTTTGTCCGTGAAGCTGCAGCCACCGGTGTTGACATCTTCCGCATTTTTGATGCGCTCAATGACGTGAATCAGATGCGTCCGGCTATTGACGCAGTGCTCTCGACGGGTACCGCCGTCGCTGAAGGAGCCCTGTGTTACACGGGTAATTTGCTTGATCCGGCCGAAGACCTCTACACGCTGGACTACTACCTCAAGCTTGCTGAGCAAATCGTTGATGCCGGGGCTCACATCCTCGCCATCAAGGACATGGCCGGTCTGCTTCGTCCAGTAGCCGCGGCCAAGCTCGTCTCGGCTCTGCGCACGCGATTTGACGTACCGGTGCACGTGCACACGCACGACACGGCAGGTGGCCAACTCGCAACACTCATGGCTGCCGTCTCGGCCGGGGCCGACGCGGTTGACGCCGCTAGCGCTCCGCTCTCGGGAACAACAAGCCAACCCTCGCTCTCGGCGCTGGTTGCGGCTCTAGCGAATACTGATCGTGCACCTGAGATCTCTCTCGAGGCTGTTTCGGATCTGGAGCCATACTGGGAAGCGGTTCGCCGAATTTATCGTCCATTCGAGTCGGGTCTTCCCGCTCCAACTGGACGCGTGTACCACCACGAAATTCCTGGTGGTCAGCTGTCGAACCTGCGCCAACAAGCAATCGCCCTGGGGCTCGCGAACGACTTCGAGTTGATCGAAGACATGTACGCCGCGGCAGACCGCATTCTTGGTCGTGTGCCCAAGGTGACTCCGTCGTCCAAGGTGGTGGGGGACCTCGCGCTGCACCTTTCCGCGGTGAAGGCGGACCCAGCAGATTTCGAAGCTCACCCCGAGAAATACGACATCCCTGATTCGGTGGTCGGTTTCATGGCTGGCGAATTGGGAGACCTGCCGGGCGGATGGCCTGAGCCCTTCC
>Ga0228701_1002113_pt1 | contig 12318 bp, 8 predicted proteins | sample McNCre117_Aug_MG_2_FD_178017 | JGI IMG/M metagenome (GOLD analysis project Ga0228701, IMG submission 178017) | Freshwater microbial communities from McNutts Creek, Athens, Georgia, United States - 11-17_Aug_MG | ecosystem: Environmental > Aquatic > Freshwater > Creek | place: USA: Georgia...
GCGGCCAGCGCGGGTGCATCGTTGATGCCATCGCCAACCGCGATTACCGCGCCAGCGACCCTTCGGCGCTTGCCATGCGACGCCTGAACCTGAAGCTCGCGCACGAGTGCCAGTTTTTGCTCGGGCGTGCACTCGGCAACGACGCGGTCGATGCCAACTTCGGCGGCCACGGCGGCGGCGGTCTTGGCGCGGTCGCCGGTAGCCATTACAACCTGGCGCACACCAAGTTTGTGCAAGGCCGCCACGGTTTCGATTGCCTCGGCGCGCACGGGGTCATCCATGCCAATTAGTCCAACGAGTTCGTCGTCGATTTCGATCGCGATCAGCAACGATGAATCGAGTTCGGCCCAACCTGGCAAATCGCCCTGTGGTTGACCAACGCGGATGCGCACGCCGTCGACGATGCCGCTGAGCCCGTGCCCGTGAGTTTCGGTGCTCTGGCTGGCACGTGACAACTGCAACCCGCGTTCGGTGGCCGCCTCGACGATTGCACGGGCCACAACGTGTGGGCTTTGCAACTCGAGCGATGCGGCTAGGCGCAAGACCTCGAGCTCGTCGTGGCTTGCTGCCACAACCAGGCGCCCTAGGCGTGGGCCGCCGTGAGTCAGCGTGCCGGTTTTGTCGAGCACAACGGCGCGAGTGCGAGCCAGAGCCTCGAGAGCCTCGCCGCCCTTGACGATTGATCCGGTCGCGGCCGAACGACTCATTCCGGCGATGATCGCGATTGGCACGGCCAGAATCAGCGGGCAGGGCGTTGCGGCAACAATCACGGCAACGGCGTGCGAAACCTCGCCCGTGATCAGCCAGGCGGCGCCGGCAAGGGAAATCGCAAAAGGCACAAACCAGATTGCCCAACGATTTGCGAGTCGCACACCGGCGGCCGATTCGGCCTTTGACTGCGCTACCAGACGCACGAGCGCCGAATAAGTGCTGTCGGCCTCGAGGCTGGTGGTCTGCAGCTCGACCGGGTCGCCCGCGTTCACCACGCCCGACGAGATCGCCTCGCCGACCGAAACATTGCGGGGGATAGGCTCGCCGGTCAGTGCGCTTTCGTCGGTCGAACACTCGCCGAGTGCCACCGCATCGAGCGGAACCACCTCGCCCGACCTAACCAGGATGCGACTGCCGACCAAAACATTGGCGAGCGGCTGGTCGCTCAACCGGCCGCCCTCGCCGACAACGTGGGCAACCTTAGGGGCGCGGCTCAGCAGGGCCTCGAGGCGATTATTGGCGCGCCCCTGTGCCCAACGCTCGAGCGAACGTCCGGTGGCAAGCATCACCGTGATCACGGCGGCCGCGAGCCATTCGTTGATTGCCGCCGCGCCAATGATTGCCAGGAGCGCGAGGCCGTCCGAGCCAAACTCGCCGTGGCGAATCGCGCCAACGACGAGGCTCAAGGCCAGGGCAAAACCGATGGCGGCGGCTGTCGCATACGCCCAAAAAAAGTTGAAACCCCAACCGGCCCCCAGCAACAACAGGCTGACCACAAGAATCAAATAGTCATTGCGAATTTGTTTGCTCACGATTCAAGTCTGCCACTCGGTGCATCGAAAGCCTTGGCTCAAGTTGTCGCACTAGGTGCATAGACTCTGAACATGAACGCGCATCACGAACGTAACGAACACCTTGGTGGCCCAACGATTCAGTTCTTGGGCGCCGCCGGCACGGTCACGGGCAGTCGCTTCTTGCTCAGCTACCAGAACGTGCAGGTCATGGTCGACTGTGGCATGTTTCAGGGCCTAAAAGAACTGCGCCTAAAGAACTGGAATCCGCTGGCGGTCGACCCGGCCAGCATCGATGCCGTTGTGCTCACCCACGCCCACCTCGACCACTGCGGTTATCTGCCCAAGCTCGTTAAAGACGGCTTCAAGGGTCAGATACACGCGACGCCATACACCTGCAAGCTTGTCGATGTGATCCTGCGAGACTCGGCTCGCCTGCAAACCGAAGACGCCAAGTTTGCGGCTCGGCATGGCTTTTCGAAGCACGAAAACCCGATTGCGCTCTATGGCGAGGCCGACGCCCAGCGCGCGATTCAGCGCCTGGTCGAAGAGCAGTTTGGGCAGCGCGTGCAGGTTGCGCGCGAAACCTTTGTGACCTGGTATCCGTCGGGTCACATTCTCGGTGCCGCATATGTCGAGGTTGAATTCTTTGGCAAGCGCATCTTGTTCACGGGCGACATGGGGCGCGACGAACACCCGCTGCTGGTGCCACCGGGCGACATTCCCGCCGGCCACTTCGACGCAATTGTCACCGAGTCGACCTATGGCGACCGCGAACACGAACCGCAAACCACCGACTTTGAGACGGCGATCAACGACGCCGTCGAGCGCGGTGGTTCGGTGCTGATTCCTGCGTTTGCTGTCGACCGCACCGAGGTGATTCTGGTGCGCCTTCGCGAACTGGCCGAAGAGGGTCGAATTCCGAACGTGCCAATCTATGCCGACTCGCCAATGGCGTTGCGTGCGCTGCAGTTTTATCGCGAGGCGATCAACACCGCATCGCCCGAGATTCGCCCCGAGATCGTCGACGAGTGGAAAGACCGCGACCCGTTTGACCCGGGCAGCCTAACCGAGCTCATGACGGTCGACGAGTCAAAGTCGATCAACAACCCAGCCGGCTCTTGCATCATCATCTCGGCAAGTGGAATGGCCACCGGCGGTCGCGTGGTTCACCACCTCGCCGGCATGCTGCCAAACCCAAAGAACACGATTCTGCTGGTTGGCTATCAGGCGCTCGGCACTCGCGGTCGACGCCTTGCCGATGGCGAAACCGAGATCAAGATGCACGGCGAATATGTGCCCGTGCGCGCTCGAGTCGAACAAATCCAGTCGTTCTCGGTGCACGCTGATGTCAACGAGTTGATGGCCTGGTTGGGTTCAGCGAGCGAGGCCCCTGGCCGCGTGTTCGTTGTGCACGGCGAAGAGGGCGTTCAGGAGTCGCTGCGCGATCGCATCAAGTCACAGCTCGGTTGGAAGGCCTCAGCGCCTACCGACGGCCAGATCTTCGACCTTTAGCGCTCGGTCGAACCCTTACCGTTGGGGTTCGACTTGCGAAGCTCGGCTCGACCGGCGTATCCCGCCCAGAAGAGCCCGCCCATAGTGACCGCGCCACCGAGCACTCCTAGCCATGGCCAACCGAGGGCCGCTGCTGCCGCGCCAAGCACCGAACCGACCGTGGTGGCCGAAAGCTGGATGAACAAAAACCGAACGAACGCACGCACCGCATAGGTCGTTCGGTTCGACGCAGCCTCGACTCGCTGCAGCACTTCAAGCACGTCTTTGTCGTTCATCGCGTTGGCCTCCTTCGGCTTGCCAGTTGCCTCCAACTTTAGACTTGAGACATGAAAAGCCAGAAGTATGCTCGTGCGCTGACCGTAGTCGCCGCGAACCTGGCCCTGCTTGCATCCGGAGTCGCGGCATCGGCCGCGCCAAGCCCAAGCCCCGTGCCAACACCGGTGCCAACACCCACCAATTCGATTGCCGTTGGCGAGCCAAACCCGGCAACGCCCAGCGCAACCCCAACCCCAACCTCGCCCGGTGGCCCGAGCGCATCGCCGACGCCAAGCGCATACCCAACCGCCGGCGCCGCCTGCTCGGCAACGCCCGCGACCACGTCAAAAGACCTCGGCAAGTTCTATGCCACGGTGATTGATGTGCAAACCGGCCGCGTGCTGATCGACATCCGCGGCAGTGAACAGACCCCGAGTGCGAGTGTGCTCAAGGTGGTCACGGCCGCGACCGCTATTCAAAATCTGCCCACTGACTACGTTGCCAAGACCTCGGTCTATTCGCTGCCGAGCGACCCAACCACGCTGGTTTTGGTCGGCGGCGGCGATCACACCCTCAGCGCCATGACCGGCGCGAGTTTCACCACGTATCCGAAGCCGGCCCGCCTCGAGGCGTTGGCCGCGCGCGTGCTGCAAACCTGGACAAGCTCGGTGGAGATCAAAAAGATTGTGCTGGTCGACGACTTTTTTGCGGGCCCGGCCTACAACTCGGCATGGAAGGCAAGCGACCGCACCAACGGCTACATTTCGCGCATCACGTCGCTTCAAATCGACGCCGACCGGGCGAATCCCGACCTGAGCTCGACCGCCTATTCGGGCTATCGCAGCACCGATCCAGTGGCTCGCGTCGGCAAGGCCTTCAAGGCGGCCCTCGGCGAACTGGCGCCGAACGCCAAGCTCGTCGCCGGCAAGCTGCCGACCGGCGCGCGTCTGATTGCCCAGGTTTCATCGCAGCCGATCACCACCTGGCTCGATCACGCTCTCACCTATAGCGACAACACCGAGACCGAGTTCATTGCTCGTCACGCCGTGAAGGCCGCCGGGCTGCCCGCCAGCTTTGCCTCGATTCAGGCGGCTGCGACCGCCGCGCTGCGGGCCAACCAGATTCAGCCCGTTGGCCTGGTGATGAAGGATGCGTCAGGCCTGGCTCAGGCCGATCGCGTGACTGCGCGCCTGATCGCGCAGATCATGGCCCAGGTTGGTCGCCCAGAAAGCAAGCTCGCCTCGATGATCGACTATCTGCCGGTGGCAGGCGAATCCGGCACTCTGGCGGGCCGTTTCAATGGCAAGAACGCGGTTGCCGCCGGCAAGGTTCGCGCCAAGTCGGGCTTTATTCCGGGGCTTTATAGCCTGGCCGGAATCGTGAATTCTCGCGACGGCGGCAAGCTGGCCTTCGCCGCATTCGCTCGCTCTGCCAACGGCAAGCGCGTCGGCTACCTTGCCCGCCCGGCGCTCGATGCCTTCGCTGCGCGCCTCTTTCAGTGCGGCGTCTCGCTCACCAAATAACGGAAAATATCCCGTTTGCGAGGGCAACTCGCGCACGAAATCTGAATGGTTCGGTGCCGAACGAAACTGTGTTTGACTGGAGCCATGTCAGCAATGAGGCTAGAACATGATCTCGTCGGCGAAATCGCCATTCCGTCTGAGGCGTACTGGGGCATTCACGCTGCCCGAGCGGCCGAGAATTTTCCGATTAGTGGCATTCCGATTGGCCACTATCGCTCGCTAATCCGAGCCCTCGCCACCGTCAAACACGCGGCGGCCCTAGCCAACTTTGAGGTCGGCGAGCTGCCGAAAGACAAACTCGACCTGATCGTCGCGGCCTCGGTCGAGGTTGCCCAGGGGCAGTTTGACTCCGAGTTCATCGTCGACGCCATCCAAGGTGGCGCCGGCACCTCGACCAACATGAACGCCAACGAGGTGATCGCCAACCGTGCGCTCGAACTCGGCGGTTGGATCAAGGGCGAATACGAACACATTCATCCGTTGAACGACGTCAACATGTCGCAGTCGACCAACGACGTTTACCCCACCGCGCTCAAGCTGGCGCTGATCCTCGAGATTCGCGAACTGATCACCGCGATGGAATACCTGCGTTCGGCGTTCACCGCCAAAGCGATCGAATTCAAAGACGTCATCAAGATGGGTCGCACCCAGCTGCAAGACGCCGTGCCGATGACCCTCGGTCAAGAGTTCGCATCGTATTCGCGCATGATCATGGAAGACATTCAGCGACTGCAAGAGGTGATTCCGCTGCTGAGCGAAATCAACCTCGGCGGCACAGCAATTGGCACCCAGCTGAATGCGCCCAAGGGGTATGCGGCTGCGGCCTGCCGTGCCCTGAGCGAGCTCACGTCGATGCCGTTCGTGGTCGCCGCCGACATGGTCGAGGCAACGCAAGACGCGGGTGTGTTCGTGATGGTGTCGGGCGTGCTCAAGCGCGTTGCGGTCAAGCTCTCGAAGACATCAAACGACCTGCGCCTGCTTTCGAGTGGTCCGCGCGCCGGTTTTGGCGAAATCAACCTGCCACCGCGCCAGGCTGGTTCGTCGATCATGCCGGGCAAGGTCAACCCCGTCATTCCCGAGGTGGTCAACCAGATCGCGTTTGCGGTCATTGGCAACGACGTAACCGTCACAATGGCGGCCGAGGCCGGCCAGTTGCAGCTCAACGCTTTCGAACCGATTATGTGTCGCGCACTGATGATGAGCATCACGCAGCTTCGTGCGGGTTGCATGACCCTTGCCGACCGATGCGTCAGCGGCATCACGGCCAATGCCGATCGCCTGCGTGAGTCGGTCGAGCATTCGATCGGTTTGGTCACGGCGCTTTCGCCAACCATCGGCTATGAGAAGGCCACCTATGTAGCCAAGCGTGCTCTCGAGACCGGGCAGTCGGTGCGCGAGGTCGTTCTTGGCGAAGAAATTATGACCCAAGCCGACTTCGAGGGGATCCTTGGCGACGTCGAAAAACTCACCGGTATCTAGTCGGCGAGCCTAAACGGCTAGCAAAAATCCCACTCGCAAAAGCGCGGGTGGGATTTTGCTTTGAGTGACTCGTGCTCGCTAGATCTCGGGGTCGGTCTCGGCCAGCTTCTTGAGTAATTCGGCATCGCGCTTCTTGCGCTCGCGCAACCAAACCACTGCAACGCCGCCGAGCGAACCGACGACCACAAAGCCGATGCCAACCAAGAGGCCGACCCACTGGCCGCCGTCGGCGGTCGAGCCAGCGCTGGTCGAACGGGCCTTGTCGTCGACGGCAAGAGGTGTGCCGGTCGACTCTTGGTATGCGATCGCGGTGACCATCGGCAGCGCAACGCATCCGTCTGGCAGTGCGGTGTTGCCGGTTGCCGCATAGCCGTTGTCGTTGGTGACGGTGAAGCTGAAGGTGCCGTCTTGCGGGTGACCATCCTGGCTGATCAGGCGCCAGGTGGCCGTGTATGTGCCTGGCTTGTCGATGTCGACCGGAACGGCGGCGGTTGCGCCCGAAACCTTGATGCAGTTGAGGCTGACCACGGTCGAGTCGGCCGAGTCGGCTGGGCCGCTGACCACGATTTCGTTGCCGGCCATGTCGGCCATGTTCATGATGTCTTCGCCCGAGGTGATGGTCACATCGAAGGCACCTGCGGCCACGCTGGCGCCGTCGCTCGGCGAGGTGCCGATGATCTCGTCGTGGGCCAGTGCAGGGCTCGAGGCAATTAGTGAGCCGGCAAACAGCGTGATTGCGGCGGCGGTGGTCATGATGCGGCGACGAATGCTCATACCCACCAGTTTAGAACGCCCGATGGATAGACTTTAGGGGCGTTTCATCGACGGTTCGGAGCAGGGTTTTGAGCGACACCAACAAGGGTTTTCCATACTTCAAGCAGGTCGCCATCGGCGCCGTTTCGGGTGCCGCAATCCTCGCTTTGATTGTGGGTGGATTCAGCCTTTCGGGCGGCTCGAACCCAACACCGACCAACACCCAGGCCGACCCAAGCCAGTCGCAGTCGGCTTCGCCAAGCGCTAGTGCATCTTCGGGCCGTATGTGCTCGGTGGCCGAGCAGGCTGCCGACCCGCTGCTCGGTTCGATGCAGGCCGTCGTGATGAATGCCAACACCGACGAGGTGCTGCTCGATCGCGGGGCAACCACTCCCGCCGCAACCGCGTCGGCACTCAAGGTGCTAACCGCTGCTGCCGCGCTCGCGACGCTCGGCCCAAACTATCGAGTCGACACTCGCGTCTATAGCGACCCGACAAACCCTGGCGTGGTCTATCTGGTCGGCGGCGGCGACCCAACGCTGTCGCGCACCGCGCCGGGCACCCAAAGCGTCTACAAGGATGCCCCTAAGCTTTCGTCGCTAGCCAGCAGCGTAAACTCGCGCCTAGCCGGCACTCAGATCAAGCAGATCGTGGTCGATGCATCACTGTTCGCCGGATCAACCTGGGAACCGACCTGGGAGCGCTCGGAACAAACACAGGGTTACATGAGCGAGGTGTCGGCACTTCAGGTCGACGGCGACCGCGACAACCCATCGCAGGAAACCTCAAAGCGCTCGACCACTCCGGCCAAACGCGCAGGTGCCTGGTTCAAGAAGGCGCTCGGCTCGATCGCCGCGACAGCAACCGTCGTCGAGGGCAAGACCCCGGCCTCGGCAACCGAGGTGGCCAAGGTGCAGTCTGCTCCAATCAGCAACTGGATCACCCACATGCTGCTCGTTTCAGACAACACCCAGGCCGAGGCGCTCGCCCGCTTGGTGAGCCTCGATCAGGGCTACGACGGCTCGTTCGGCAGCATTGATGCGGCAATCAAGAAGGCGCTCGCAGTTACCGGCGTCGACTCGACCGGCCTAGTTCTAAAGGACGGCTCAGGCCTGTCTGCCATGAATGCCGTTCCGCCGATCTATTTCGCCAAGCTGTTCAAGGTGATCATGGCTGGTCAGCACGACTTCAACTGGGTCATGCAGGGATTGCCGGTCGCGGGCGAGAGCGGTTCGCTAGCCGATCGTTTCAAGGGCGACTATGTCGACGCCGACGGCAAGATTGCGGCGAAGACCGGTTGGATCAAGCACGGCTACACACTGGCCGGCGTAATCTCCGCGAAAGACGGCACCAAGCTGACGTTCGCGATCTATGCGTTGGGCAATGTAACCGACAAGGCCAAGCTGGCCATCGATGCGTTGGCAACTGGGTTCTATCGCTGCGGAGACCAGCTCTCAAACCAATAAACGACTCGAACTGCTGGGCACCCGAAGCCTAGAATGTTTGTATCCAAATAATCGCTCAGGCGACGATCAAAGGAATAAGGCAATGGCGCTTTCAGAGAACGAACTTCTCGCATCTGTTCCAACCGGTCTTTACATCGGTGGCAAGTGGGTCGAAGGTCACGCGCCCGACCGCATCGCGGTTGAAGACCCGGCCACGGGCAAGACCCTGCTCGAGATCGCCAATGCAACCGAGGTCGATGCGCTTGCCGCACTGACCGCCGCCGACGAGGCTCAGGCGAGTTGGGCTCGAGTTGCCCCTCGCGAGCGTGGCGAAATCCTGCGCCGCACCTTTGAGCTCGTTCGTGCCCGCAGCGAAGAATTTGCAACCCTGATCAGCCTCGAAATGGGCAAGCCAATCGCCGAGGCGCGCGGCGAGGTCACCTACGGCAACGAGTTCCTCCGCTGGTTCAGCGAAGAGGCCGTGCGAATCTCGGGCCGCTACGGCAGCAACCCAGAGGGCACCGGCCGCATGCTGATTACTCAGCGCCCGGTTGGCCCAGCATTCGCCATCACCCCTTGGAACTTTCCGCTGGCAATGGCCACCCGCAAGATCGGCCCGGCAATCGCCGCCGGCTGCACCATGGTCGTCAAGCCTGCCGAGCTGACCCCGCTGACCACCCTGTTCTTGGTCAAGACCCTAGAAGAGGCCGGCCTGCCAGCCGGTGTCGTCAACGTGATCACCACCAGCAGCTCGGCGGCCACGAGCGCGCCAGTGATCGCCGACGCCCGCCTGCGCAAAATCACCTTCACCGGCAGCACCCAGGTCGGCGTCAAGCTGCTCGAGCAGTCGGCCAAGAACGTGCTGCGCACCTCGATGGAACTCGGTGGCAACGCGCCGTTCCTCGTATTTGAAGACGCCGATGTCGATGCCGCCGTGAATGGAGCGATGCTCGCCAAGATGCGTAACATCGGCCAGGCCTGCACCGCAGCCAACCGATTCATCATCCATGAGGCAGTGGCCGACGAGTTCGCTCAAAAGTTCGCTGCCAAGATGGATTCGCTGCAGCTCGGTCGCGGTGTCGACGCCGCAACCACGTGTGGCCCGGTCATCAACGAGAAGGCCCGCGCCAACATGCAGCGTCTGGTCGATGCGACCGTTCGCGAGGGCGGCGACATCGTTGCCGGTGGCGAGACCGTCTCGGGCGATGGCTACTTCTTCAAGCCAACCGTGCTCGACCACGTCAAGCCTGGCTCGACCATCCTGACCGAAGAGATCTTTGGCCCAATCGCGCCGATCACTCGTTTCAAGAACGAGGAAGACGCGGTTCGCCTAGCAAACGACACCCAGTATGGCCTTGTGTCTTATGCGTTCACCGCCGACCTCAAGCGTGGTCTGCGCCTGGCCGAAACGCTCGACACCGGCATGATGGGCCTCAACTCGGGCCTGGTCTCGAACGCGGCGGCGCCATTCGGTGGTGTCAAGCAGTCGGGTGTTGGTCGCGAGGGTGGTCTCGAGGGCATCAACGAGTACCTCGAAACCAAGTACGTAATGATTCCAGACCCACAGGCCTAATCGGCGGGTGCTGGTCAAACGGCTCAAAACTAAAGCGGGTGCCAGTCGGCACCCGCTTTAGTTTTGCCTGAGAACCTTGGGTCGCTAGAACTCGCGACCGGCACCATTGGCTGCCGACACCGCGAACACATCCGGTCGGGCAAAGCCGCAGGCCTCGAATTCGGCATAGACGGCGTTGGTGACCTCGCTGATGCGCTCGATCGGGGTGAGCGCGATGGCAGCGCCACCGAATCCGCCGCCGGTCATGCGAGCCCCGACGGCACCGTGGCGCAGGGCAGTCTCGACGGCGGTGTCGAGCTCGTCGACCGAAATCTCGAAGTCGTCGCGCATCGAAACGTGCGAGGCGTGCATGAGGTGACCGATCGAACGTGGGCCGGTTTCGCGCAGCGCCTTGACGGTGTCGAGCACGCGCTGGTTCTCGGTGACCACGTGGCGAACCCTGCGGAAGGTCACATCGGGCATCGCGTGTTCGGCACGCTCGAGGTCGGTGATGGTCAAATCGCGCAGGCTTGGCACGCCCATGATGGCAGCGCCGTCCTCGCAGGCGGCGCGACGCTCGGCATAACCGCCGTCGACCAGTCGGTGAGCGACCTTGGTGTCGATGATCAACAGTTCAAGGCCGTCTGCTGCAAAGCCAAGCTCGACCACCTCTGCCTCGAGGTTGCGGCAATCCAGAAATACTCCGTGGTCAACGCGGCCAAGCAGCGACGCCGATTGGTCCATGATGCCGGTCGGGGCGCCAACGATTTTGTTTTCGCCCAGCTGGCCGGCGCGCGCAAGTTCGCCTCGGGTGAGGCCGAGCGACCAAAGCTCATCGAGGCCAACTGCCACGGCACACTCGATCGCTGCCGACGACGACAGGCCTGCGCCAACCGGCACGTCTGACTCGATAAAACAGTCGAAACCGGTGGCGGCAAAGTTGCGACCGAGCTCGGCGGCAATCTGCTGAACCGCCCAGGTCACACCAAGCGGATACGCCGCCCAGCCGAGGTCGCCAGCCGTCGATTCGATCGACTCGACCGGCACCTGGTGCACATCGGTTGAAAACGACGAGGCAACGCGAGCAATGCCGTCGGTGCGCAACGCGATTGCCGCATAGGTGCGACGGTTGATTGCGAACGGAAACACGAAGCCGAGGTTGTAGTCGGTGTGCTCGCCGATCAGGTTTACGCGGCCAGGTGCCGACCAAACGCCGGTTGGGGCATAGCCAAATGCCGATTCAAACTCGGTAGCGGTGCGGCGTGCGATTTCGCTCATTAGAGCACCTCTCGAAGCTGTGCGGCGGTCTTCTCTGGCGGAAAATCGGCGATGAAGGCGCCCATTGCCGACTCTGAGCCGGCCAAGAACTTGAGCTTGTCGGCCGCGCGACGCGGCGAGGTGATTTGCAGCTGCAGACGCACGTCTTCGCCGCCCTCAACCAGTGGCGCCTGATGCCAGGCCGAAATGTATGGCGTCGGGCTGTCATAGATCGCGTCGAGCGCAACCAAGAGGCGCTTATAGATGACCGAAAGTTCGTCGCGCTCGGCTGAATCGAGCTGGCCAAGGTGCTGAACGTGGCGGTGTGGCAACAGGTGCACCTCGATCGGCCAGCGACCGGCGAATGGCACATACGCGGTGAAGTGCTCGCCTTGAATCAGCACGCGTTCCGAGGCCTGCTCAAACGCGAGGGTGTCGGCAAATAGGTTCTTGCCGTATGCGGCGATCGACTGCAGCAGCTTTTGGGTGCGCGGGGTCACATACGGATACGAATAGATCTGGCCGTGCGGGTGGTGCAGGGTCACGCCAATTTCTTGGCCACGGTTTTCAAACGGAAAAACCTGGCGCACGCCGGGCAGGCTCTGCAGGTGTTCGGTGCGGTCGGCCCAGGCCTCGATTACGGTGCGGATGCGCTCGACGGTCTGACCGCCAAGGCTGCCCAGGTGTTCTGGCGAAAACACCACTACCTCGCAGCGCCCGACAGACGCGCGGGTCGAGCCGAGCGCAAGATTCGGCACGACGGCGTAGTTTGGGTCATCGACCTCGGCCAGCTTGGGGCCGAACGATGGATTCTTGTTTTCGAATACGGCAACGTCAAAAACGTCGGGCATCTCGCTGAGGTTGTCGGCCGTGGTCGGGCACAGCGGGCACATGTGGGCTGGTGGCAAGAAAGCGCGACCGTGTCGGTGCGCGGCGATCGAGATCCAGTCGCCGGTCAGCGAATCTAGCCGCATTTCGGCGGTTTCTGGGCGCTCTGCTGCCTCGCGCGCATCGGCCTTGCGTTCGGCCGGCAGGCT
>Ga0228701_1002115_pt1 | contig 12307 bp, 7 predicted proteins | sample McNCre117_Aug_MG_2_FD_178017 | JGI IMG/M metagenome (GOLD analysis project Ga0228701, IMG submission 178017) | Freshwater microbial communities from McNutts Creek, Athens, Georgia, United States - 11-17_Aug_MG | ecosystem: Environmental > Aquatic > Freshwater > Creek | place: USA: Georgia...
GCAATCCGCTTGCACCCGCGGGCAATCAGGCATTCGCCGGCAAGACGGCCGCCCTTGCGGTTGTCGACGCCGACCGTGCAGTGCGTCTGCCCGGCCAAATGGCTGCCCCAGACCACCATCGGACGATAGCGCTGGGCAACCCGCTCGATGGCTTCGAACTGGTTCGACTGGCCGATCAGCAGCACGCCATCGAGCATCCCTGAATCGACGATCCGCTCCAGCCAGTCCTCGGCATCGGGGATCACGCGGCTGAGCATGATGTCATAGCCGTTTTCGGTGCGCGCGTCGGCGAGGTGGCCGAGGATCGCCATGAAGAACGGATCGGAGAGGTGCTGGCGCTGTTCGTGGCCCAGCGGCACGACCACGCCGATTACCTTGGTTTCCTGCACCCGCAGGCGCCGCGCCATCTGGTTGGGGCGGAAGCCGTGTTCGCGCGCGATCGCCTGGATGCGTTCGCGCGTTTCCTTGTTGACGAGCGACTTGTCGGCCAGCGCGCGCGAGACCGTGCCGGTCGAAACGCCCGCCAGCCGCGCCAGCTCGGCGATATTGCGAATGCGGGCGGGGGGCGAAGGGGCGTCGGTCATGGCGTTATCAAGGCTCGATTTTCTTGGGGGCAGGACGTGATGCGTTGCAAGCTCGAGCCCTGTCAACCGCAAGTGCTCTCACTATCGCGCGATCCCGCCGCCCCGGTGAGATCGATTGTGACATTAGCGACACAGTCAAATGATATGCAACAATCGATTGCAATTGGCTGTTGCAATCGATTGTAGTGTGTGACAGGCAGCCTTCAGACCTGCATCTTGCAGGCGCGAATCCTATTTCTGTTGTGGGAGAGGTTATGAAAAAGTCCGTTCTGCGGAATTGTGCGTCTGTCGCTGCGCTCGCAGTGATGACCGTTGTGGCTGTGCCGGCGTTCGCGCAGGCTGAAAAGGCCGCTGAAAACGAAGGTCTCGACGTGATCGTCGTGACCGCATCGGGCAAGGACAAGACCCAGCTGAACAGCTCGGTGTCGGTCACCAGCGTCGATTCCAAGCTGATCGAAGACTTCAAGCCCAGCTCGGAAGCTGAAGTGTTCCGCATGATCCCGGGTATCCAGGTTGCTGGTACCGCCGGTCCGGGTGGTAACTCGAACATCGCTGTGCGCGGTCTGCCCGTCGCCACCGGTGGTTCGCCGTTCGTCCAGATCCAGGAAGATGGCCTGCCCACCGTCCTGTTCGGTGACATGCAGTTCGGCAACAACGACTACTGGACCCACTTCGACGCCACTGTCGCCAACGTCGAAGGCGTTCGCGGTGGTTCGGCCGCGACCTATGCCTCGCAGGCTCCGGGCGCCGTCATCAACTACATCAGCAAGACCGGCAAGCAGCAGGGTGGTTACATCCAGCTCAGCAAGGGCGTGAACTACGACGACAACAAGGTCGACTTCGTTTACGGCGATCACATCAACGACACGATGTACTTCAACGTCGGTGGCTACTTCCACTCGGGCCGTGGCCCGCTGCACGCTGGCTACAACGTTTCGAACTCGATCCAGGTGAAGGGCAACGTCACCAAGGAATTCGAAGACGGCAAGGGCTACATCCGCTTCCTGTTCAAGTATGCCGACACCCAGGAGCCGAACTACACCGGTTCGCCGGCGCTCGCCAACCTGAGCGGTGGCCAGGTCTCGAACATCCAGCCGTTCCCCGGCTTTGATGGTCGCACCCAGTCGAACTACTCGATCTACAACCAGGCGTTCAACATCGTGAACCGCGATGGCACGCTGCAGAACGTGGCCATGGACGGGATCACCACCCAGGCCAAGTCGATCCAGAACCAGTTCCACTACGAGTTCTCGGACGCGATCCACGTCGACAACAACCTGCGCTGGACCGACATGAGCGGCGGCTTCGCCTCGCCGTTCTTCAACGCCGCGACCCGCGCCAGCGTGATCGGTTCGACCGTCAACGGCCGCACCGTCGCTTCGATCCGCTACGCCAGCGGTCCGAACGCCGGTCAGCTCTACACGGGCACCTACCTCAACAACAACACCAACGTTCGCACCAACATCCGCGACGTTGGCAGCCTCGCCAACGACTTCAACCTGTCCGGCAAGTTCGAAACCGGTCTGGGCAAGGTCACCGCGCGCGCTGGCTGGTTCTACATGAACCAGAAGATCGCGATGGACTGGCACACCAACTCGGCGTTCAGCGAAGTCAACGGCAACAACCCGTCGATGCTCGAACTCTATGACTCGTCGAACAACCGCCTGACCGCCAACGGCATCTCCGGTTACAACAACAACTGGGGTTCGTGCTGCGCCCGTGACTACGCGCTGTCGTACACCGACAACGCGCCGTACCTCGCGCTGGATCTCGATGCCGACAAGTTCGACATCGACGGCAGCGTGCGCTTCGAAAACCTCCATGCCTCTGGCTGGACGACCGCTGGCGGCCCGACCTTCAACGTTGCGACCACCTTCAACGGCGTGACCACCTCGATCCCGGGGATGATCGCCAACGGTGCGCGTGAAACGCTGAACTACAGCCGCAACTACACCACCTGGACCGTTGGTGGCCTCTACAAGGTCTCGCCGAACACCAGCCTGTTCGTCCGCGCCTCGAAGGGCGGCCGCTTCAACAGCGACCGTCAGACCGTTGGTGGCAAGATCCGCGCTGACGGCGCGCTCTGCACCTCGACCGATGCCCGTAACGGCACCGGCGGCTGCTCGGCGGACGGCGTGACCCCCTCGGTTGACTTCGTGAACCAGTACGAACTGGGCGTGAAGACCAAGGGCGACCTGGCCGGTGGCCGTTACTCGATGGCGCTGACCCTGCTTGACGGCAACTTCAAGCAGAGCACCTACGAACTCTCGGCCACGCGTTGCCCCGGCGGCGCCGGCGGCTGCGTGATCGATGCCAAGTACAAGTCGAAGGGCGTCGAGCTCTATGCGACCTACGTCAACGGCGGGTTCTCGCTGGTCGGCAACGCCACCTACACCAAGGCCAAGAAGCTTGGTTCGGGCGCCGCGGCCTACATCCGCGCCGATGGCATGCCTGACCTGTCGTACACGGTTTCGGCCAACTACGACGCTGGCATGGTCGGTGTGGGCGTCGCCGCCACCGGCGTCAGCAGCACCACCGACGGCAACGGCAACGTCTATCCGGGCGGCACCACCTTCAACGGCAACGTCAAGGTGCGTCCGATGGACTCGCTGGAACTGGGTCTGAACCTGTACAACCTGTTCAACAAGTTCGACCTGCGCGGCAACGGCGGTATCGCCAACTCGGGCAGCAACCCGGTTGTCATCGGCGGCGCGCCGGTGCTCGGCCGCACGCTGACCGCTTCGGTCCGCTACAACTTCTAAGGCCCTTTCGGGTCGCGGATACGGACCTGCGCCGTATCCTCCGAAAGACCGGGATGGGGAGGCAACGCAAGTTGCCTCCCCTTTCCTTTGGTGTAACGCTGGCATCACGATGACCACCGACCTGCTCGCTGCCCTTGCCGACCAGACGCTGCGCCAGTCGCTGGAGCAGCAGACCGCGCCGCAGGTTCGCGCGCAGCGCATCGCGCTGGCCCGGCAGGCGCTTGGCGCGGGGCGGGCCGACAAGGCCGCCGCCCTGCTCGCCGCGATGGGGCGCAAGGCTCCCGCCGATGCCGAGATCGCGCTGCTCCACGGGGTGGCGCTGCGGCTTGAACAACGCTTTGTCGAAGCCGCCCAGGTGTTTGCCGGCGCCCGCGCCGCCGGGGCGAGCGACCCCGCGCTGCTTCAGGGTCTGGCCCAGACCCGCTACGAATTGGGCCAACCGGCTGCCGCGCTGTTCGGCGAAGTCCAGGCGGCCCAGCCCCAAAATCTTGACGTATTGCGCATCCGCGCCGCCGCGCTGACTGCGGAGGGCGATGTCGCGGGCGCCGAGGCGCTGCTTGAAGCTGCGGTTGCGGCCAATCCCGGCTGGCTCGATGGGCACAAGGCGCTGTCGGTGCTGCGCTGGACCGTGGGCGATCAGGCCCGCTTTGCCGATAGCTATGCCGCAGCGCTCAAGGCCCAGCCGGGCAATGCCGAACTATGGCTCGCGCGGTTTCGCGCGCTGGCGCAGACCCGCGACTGGCCGGCGACCCGCGCGGTGCTGGCGGATGCCCGTGCCGCGCTGGGGGACAGCCCCACGCTGGCCGCTGCCGACCTGTTCGTGGCCAGCGAAAGCGGCGATGCGGCGGAAACCGAGCGTCTGCTGGCCGCGACCGCCGGGCTTGAGGGCGAAACGCTCGGCCTGATCCGCGTGCGCCATGCGCTGCGCACCGGCCAGCCCGAGCGCGCCGAGGCGGTCGCTCTCGCTCATGTCGCCACGCCATCGGCGCCGGTGTTCTGGCCCTATCTGTCGCTGGCATGGCGCCTCCAAGGCGATAGCCGCGCCGAATGGCTGGACCGGCCCGCGCAGTTCATCCGCCCGTGCGAGGTCGATCTGTCGCCCGCTGAACTGGCCGAACTGGCAGACCTGCTGCGCGCGCTTCACGTGATGGAGCGGCCCTATATCGAGCAATCGGTGCGCGGCGGCACCCAGACCGACCGCTCGGTGATCCAGCGCCACGAACCGATCATCCAGCTGGCCAAGGCGCGCTGGCTCGATGCGATCCGGGGCTATGTCGATGGCCTGCCGCCCTTCGAGCAGGGCCATCCGCTGCTCGGCCTGCCGCGCGGACAATTGCTGGTGGAGGGGAGCTGGTCGGTCCGGCTGCTGCGCCAAGGCTACAACGTGCCGCACAACCACCCGGTCGGCTGGCTGTCGACCGCGTTCTACATCGCGCTGCCCAGCGCCGATCAGATGGGGCCAGCGCCCGCGGGGCACATCGCCTTCGGCACCCCGCCCGAGGAACTGGGGCTTGATCTGCCGGCCTATGGCACGATCGAGCCCAGGCCCGGGCGCACGGCGGTGTTCCCATCGACCATGTGGCACCGGACCATGCCGTTCGACGATGGCGAGCGCCTGGTCATAGCATTGGATGTCCGGCGGCCACGATATTGAGAAAACGGGCCTTGCAATCGATTGTAAGGCGACGGAAAGAAGGCGCCAGAGGAGAAGGCAGATGAACGGCGACAGGTCCATTCGCAGTGTGGTGATCGTGGGCGGCGGGACGGCTGGCTGGATGACCGCGGCGGCACTGGCCAATGCGATCCGCACCGGCTGTGCGATCACGCTGATCGAAAGCGACGAGATCGGCACCGTCGGCGTGGGCGAGGCGACCATCCCGCCGATCCGCACCTTCAACGAGGCGCTGGGGATCGACGAGAACGAATTCGTCAAGGCCACGCAGGGCTCGTTCAAGCTGGGCATACAGTTCGAGAACTGGGGGCAGCAGGGCCACACCTATTTCCACCCGTTCGGCACCTATGGCCGCAATTTCGATCTGGTGTCGCTGCACCATTACTGGGTTGCGGCGCAGGCCAAGGGGCAGGCGCCCAACCTTGATGACCTGTGCATGGCCTGGGCTGCGGCCAAGCGCGGCAAGTTCGCCCGCCCGCTGGCCGATCCACGCCACGTCGGCTCGACCTTCGACTATGCCTATCACTTCGATGCCGGGCTCTATGCGCGGTTCCTGCGCGGCTACGCCGAACAGCGCCGAGTTACTCGCATCGAGGGCAAGATCGGCGATGTCGGCCTGAACGGCGAAACCGGCCATGTCAGCCATGTCACGCTCGAGGATGGGCGCCGGGTTGAAGGCGATCTGTTCGTCGATTGCTCGGGCTTCCGCGGGCTGCTGATAGAAGGCGCGCTCGACACCGGCTATCAAGACTGGACCCACTGGCTGCCCTGCGACAGCGCAATGGCCGTGCCCTGCGCCAAGGCGGGCGACTTTACCCCCTATACCCGCTCAACCGCGCGCGAGGCGGGCTGGCAGTGGCGCATCCCGCTGCAGCACCGCACCGGCAATGGCCATGTCTATTGCAGCAGCTTCATCTCTGACGACGCGGCCGCGGCCACCTTGATGGCCAACCTTGATGGTGCGCCGCTGGCCGATCCGCGCAAGCTCACGTTCACCACCGGGCGGCGCAACCTGTTCTGGAACCGCAACGTGGTGGCGATCGGCCTGTCGGGCGGGTTCATGGAGCCGCTGGAATCGACATCGATCCACCTCATCCAGGCCGGGATTTCAAAGCTGCTCGGGCTGTTCCCGACCCGCGATTTCGATCCGATGGTGACCGAGGAATACAACCGCATCGCGATCAGCGAGTTCGAGCGGATCCGCGATTTCATCATCCTGCACTACAAGCTGACCACCCGCGATGACAGCGAGCTGTGGCGCTATTGTGCGGCGATGGAAGTGCCCGACACGGTGACCTGGAAGATCGAGCATTTCCGCCGCAATGGCCGCCTGGTCCAGCGCGATGCCGATCTGTTCGGCCCGGCCAGCTGGCTCGCGGTTCACGTCGGGCAGGGCAACATTCCCCAAGGCACCGATCCGCTGCTGCCGCTGCGCGGCGCCGATCATGCCGATTATCTGCGCAAGCTCGAAGCCGCGATGGCCCAGGCCGCCCAAGGCATGCCCAGCCACGCCGACTACATCGCCAAGAATTGCGCCGCGGCGGCTTAAACCAGCGCCTGCCGCCCCAGTTCGATCGCCCCGGTGATCCCGGCCTCGTCACCGAGGCCCGGCAGGACGATGTAGTTCGCAAGGCCAGCATCGAGCTGCGGGGCTTTGACATAGCCGCCAAGCCGCCGCTCGGTTGCCGCGCGCACGGCTTCGATCAGGCCGGGGGCTTTCATCACCCCGCCGCCGAAGATCAGCCGGTCGGGCATGTGGGTCAGCACCAGCACGGCGCACAGCTGGGCAACATAGTCCGCGATCAGCGCGATCTTGTCGGCCGGGCTGGCGAGTTCAGACAGGCTCGCCCCCCAGCGGTCCTCGATCGCCGGACCGCAGGCCAGACCTTCAAGGCAATCGCCATGATAGGGGCAGCGCCCGGCAAAAGGATCGCGAGCAGTATCGCGGGCCATCGGGATGTGCCCGGTTTCATAGTGCGAAAACCCCATCAGCGGCTTGCCCGCGTGGACCACGCCCGTGCCAACGCCCGTGCCGATGGTGGTATAGGCCACCGTGGTGCAGCCTTGCCCGGCGCCGGCCTGCCATTCGCCCAGCGCTGCGCCGTTGACATCGGTATCGACCACGATCGGCGCGCCGAACTGGCCCAGCACATCGTGGAACCGCGCGCCCGACCAGCCCGGCTTGGGGGTGGTGGTGAAGGTGCCATAGGCGGGGGAGGCCGGATCAATGTCGATCGGGCCGAAACTGGCAACGCCGAAGCTGGCGATGGGCCCGTGGGCGGTGGCTGCGGCGCGGAAGAAATCGGCCAGCGCGGGGAAGCATTCCGCCGGAGTCTGGGTGGGGATCCGGGTGCGCGCCAGAATGGTGCCGTCTTCGCGCGCCAGCGCTGCCACGAATTTCGTGCCGCCTGCCTCGATCGCCCCGATCAGTCGCTCTGCCATTGGTCCTCGTCCCTTAAGTCTGCGAGGCTGGTCGCACGGTGCGCGGGTGGCGGCAATCCTTTGCATACGAATTAGGCGGCAGCGCGCCGGTGTGTCGCCCGGCTGTCGCGATCTGGCCGCCGATCTGTCGGCAAAGCTTCATGTCCGAGTCCCTGAATTGCAACTGCGCCGCCACATCGGCTGCCTAGAGGGAGGCCATTCCAAAACAGGGGGTCTTCCACAATGAAATCGCTTCGCTTCGTCTCTGCCGCCAGCATTGCCGCCATCGCGCTGGGCTGCTCGGTCCCGGCTCTGGCCGCCGAAACCGCCGCGGCCGCCGATACCGGCGCAGTTGCCGACGGCGCTGATGGCGATGGCCTGGCGGTGATCGTGGTGACGGCGGAAAAGCGCACCACCAACCTGCAGGAAACCCCGATCGCGATCTCGGTGATGGGCACCGATGATCTGGCGAATCGCCACGTTACCTCGCTGCTCGATCTGGGCGATGGCGCGATCCCCTCGCTGCGCGTTGCGCCGTTCTTCTCGCGCCAGTCGGCGCTGATCATGAACGTGCGGGGCATCGGCGTGATGTCGGACAGCAACCAGCCCGCGCGCGATCAGGGCGTGGGCGTCTATGTCGAGGGCGTCTATCTGGGCCGCGCCCAGGGCCTGGGCACCGCGATCTTCGACGTCGACAGCATCGAAGTGCTCAAGGGGCCGCAGGGCACCCTGTTCGGCCGCAACACCGAAGGCGGCGCGGTGAACATCACCACCAAGAAGCCGAGCGGCGAATTCAAGCTGGGCGCGACGGTCGGCATGGGCAACTTCGGCATCTACAAGGGTGACCTGCACCTCGACCTGCCGAGCATCGGCAACCTGGCGGTCAAGGTCGACGGCACGATCAGTCACCGCGATCCGCTGGTGAAGAACCCGCTGGCCGGGTTCTCGGGCTTTGGCGCTTATGACAAGCGCGGCCTGCACCTTGAAGCGCTGTGGAAGCCGATCGATGGCTTCACCGCCGACTATTCGTTCGACACCTCGTATGATGCGACCACCTCGCTTTACATGCAGCAGGTCGAAGCCCCCGCCGGGCTGCCGGCAACCGCCACTTCGGCCGCGATCGCGCCGTTCATTCTGGCAGCGGCAACCCCGGTGCAGCCCAATCGCGTTCGCGTGGCGACCGTTGGTGCGCCCCAGCAGCCGAGCGTGGGCAAGACCCACGGCCACCGGATCAACCTTGAATGGCAGGCTGCCGAAGGACTGACGCTCAAGTCGATCACCTCCTACCGCGAACTGACCCAGAGCCAGTATGACAACGGCTCGCTTGCGGCCTCGTTCAACAACAGCTCGACCGGCGTGTTCACCGGGCAGCGGTTCGGCCGCTACAGCCTCGCCAAGTTCCGCCAGAACCAGGTCAGCGAAGAGCTGCAGGCTGTTGGCGAGACGGGCCGGGTGAAGTTCGCCTTTGGCGGGCTGTTCTATCAGGAAAAGGTCGAGGACAACGCGCAGGCGCCGTTCACCGCGCAGTTCACCAATGCCGCGGGCAGCACCTACACGATCCTCTCGGTTGATACCGACAACACCGCCCAGGCCCCGATCCAGCGCGCCAGCCACGTCACCACGACGTCGCTCGGGGCCTATGGTCAGGCCACCTATACCCCGGCGCTGCTTGACGAGGCGCTGCACCTGACGGCCGGCGCGCGCTATTCGCACGACAAGAAGGTCGGCTCGCTGTTCATGGTCAACAACGCTCTGCCGGTGCTGCCGGTCAACGGTGTCGACGTGACCGGCCCGATCGCGCTGGATTCGACCTGGTCGCGGGTCGACCCGATGGTCAACCTGGCCTTCGATGCCTCGCGCGATGTCCACCTCTACGGCAAGTGGAGCACCGGCTTCCGTTCGGGCGGGGCCAACTCGCGCTCGCTCAGCTACAAGAAGTTCGATCCCGAAACTGTCTCGATGTTCGAACTGGGCGCCAAGACCGAGTTCTGGGACCACAAGGCACGCTTCAACGTTGCGGCCTATGCCGGCACCTACAAGGGCATCCAGCTCGATTTCTTCGGGCTCTACGAAGACTTCGTCAACGGGCAGCCGGTGGTGACCACCCGCACCACCAGCGACACGATCAACGCGCCGGGCACCGGCAAGGTCAAGGGGGTCGAGGCCGAACTGACGCTCGCGCCGGTGCGCGGCCTGACGCTGAGCGCCAGTTATGCCTACAACAGCGTGAAGATCCCCGACACGCTCAACCCGTTCCGCCAGCCCAATGGCACCAACCCCAGCTTCCTGATCACCACCCCGATCCCGATCTATCAGGTCTACACGCCTGAAAATTCGGCCAGCGGCTCGATCGACTACGAAGCGCCGATGAACGGCTTCACGCTGAAGGCCCACCTCGATGCCAACTATGACTCGGGGTTCTATGGCAGCTACACCGATGTCACCTATGACGCGGTGACCCGCGCGGTGCGCTATGCCCAGCCCAAGGGGGACAAGTCGCTGGTGGTCAACGGCCGCATCGCGCTGGCCGACATCGAGATGGCGAATGCCGGCGCCAAGGTGACGATCGCCGCCTGGGCCCGCAACCTGCTCAACGAACAGCACCTGTTCTACAAGTCGGGTTCGCCCACTGGCGGCGTCAGCGGCTTCTTCAACGATCCGCGCACCTTCGGCATCGAACTCGGCATCAAGATGTAAGCCTGACCGCCAATCCACGGGAGCCTGCCATGAACCGCAAGACTGCAATCCTCGCCGCCCTGCTTGTCGGGCTCCCGCTGGCCTCTGCCTTCGCCGCCCCGCCGCAGGCGGCGGTGGTGGAGCGCGGGGCCGATCACCAGCTCAGCGTCAGCTGGACGTCGCCGGTTCCGGTCGATGTCTATCTGGCTGACAAGGCCGATGCGCCGCTGGCCCAGGCCCGGCTGGTCTCCGCCCGCGATGCCGATGGGCGTGAGCAGCTGGCCGGCGCGAACCCGGCGCGCGGCTATTTCATCCTCAAGAACACCCGCACTGGTGAGCTGACCCGCGTTGCCGAACGAGTCGTGCCGCTGGAAGCGGGGTCGAACTTCCGCGATCTGGGCGGCTATCCTGCGGCGGGCGGCAAGCATGTGCGCTGGGGGATGATCTATCGCTCGGGCGGCACGCCGCTGCTGACCGATGGCGATCTGGCCACGATCCGCGATCTGGGCCTTGCCAACATGATCGACCTGCGCTCGGACGAGGAACGGCAGCTTGCCCCGACCCGGATCGATGGCGTGGCCTATACCGCCTATGGCTATTCGATGGCCAAGGCCGGGCTCACCAGCGGCGACATGCAGACCGTCTATCGCGGTTTCCCGGCCATGCTGCAGCCGCAGGCCAAGCTGGTGTTTGCAACGCTGCTGCGCGGCGGCCAGCCGCTCGCCTACAATTGCTCGGCCGGGCAGGATCGCACCGGGTTTGTCTCGGCGCTGGTGCTCTCGGCGCTGGGCGTGCCGCGCGATGTGATCGTGGCGGACTATCACCTGTCGACCACCTATCGCCGCCCGGCCAACGAAATGCCGCACATCGATGTCGCGGCCTATCCCGGCAATCCGGTGGCGCAGATGTTCGCGCGCTATCAGGACGATCCGCGCGCGCGCCAGCCCTATCCGCTCAAGACGGCGGACGGCACGCCGTTCCTCAGCTTCGCCTTTGCCGAAATCGACGCGAAGTGGGGTTCGGTCGATGGCTATCTGCGCGATGCGCTGGGCCTTTCGGCCAAGGACATCGCGCAGCTGCGCCGGATGTACACCGAATAGGCGGGTCAGCCCGGCAGGTAACGGGTGAGATCGGGCTGCCCGGTCCAGGCGGTCTGCCCGCCATCGGCCACCACGATCGACCCGGTCATGTAGGATGCCGCGTCCGAGGCGAGGAAGCACACCACTTCGGCCATTTCCTCGGGGCTGCCGGGGCGGCCCATCGGGATGTTGGCGTGCCAGTCGCGCTTGAGCTCGGGCAGTTCCTCGGCCGCGGCAGTCAGCGGTGTGGCGATCAGCCCCGGGCACAGCGCGTTGACCCGCAGCCCTTCGCGGGCGTGGTCGATCGCCATCGACTTGGTGTAATTGATCACGGCTGCCTTGGCCGCATTATAGGCGGTGAAATTGTAGTCACCCGCAAGGCCTGAGATCGAGGCGGTGTTGATGATCGCGCCGCCGGGCTTTGGCATATGCGGGATTGCCGAATGGCAGGCATAGAACACCGAATTGAGATCGATCCCGATCACCCGTTCCCATTCGGCGGGATCGAGATCGGGGGTCTTGCCGAAGCAGCCGACCCCGGCGTTGTTGAACAGGATGTCGATCCGCCCGTGGCGCTCAACCGCCTGGGTGATCGCGGCTTCGATCTCGGCGCGCTTGGAGACATCCGCGGCGATGGCCATGCCGCCGACTTCATCGGCCACGGTCTGCCCGGCTTCCAGCGAGATGTCGACCAGCACCAGGCTGGCGCCTTCGCGGGCCATCTGCCGGGCGGTTGCCGCCCCGATCCCCGATCCGCCGCCGGTGATGAAAGCTACCTTGTTTGCAAAGCGCATCGCGTTCTCTCCCTAGGGTCTTAGTGCCGCCCGATTGAGGGGCTGGCGGTGTTCCAGTCAGGCTGGGCAGCTGGCAGGGCCAGCAAGCTTTCGACGAGTTCGGCGTGGCCTTGCTTGACCACTTCGACCGCGCTCTGGATCATCGCGCGGTTGGCGTTGAACATCAATTCGATGGTCAGCCCGCGCATGTTCGAGCCCAGCAGCCGGCCGTGGATCAGGAACCGCGAAATGTCGGTAATCCCGGCTTCGCGGGCCAACTGGGCGTTCATCCGGTCAATCCGGCGGTCGACCGTCTCGGCGATCGGGCGCAGCCCTTCGG
>Ga0228701_1002117_pt1 | contig 12303 bp, 11 predicted proteins | sample McNCre117_Aug_MG_2_FD_178017 | JGI IMG/M metagenome (GOLD analysis project Ga0228701, IMG submission 178017) | Freshwater microbial communities from McNutts Creek, Athens, Georgia, United States - 11-17_Aug_MG | ecosystem: Environmental > Aquatic > Freshwater > Creek | place: USA: Georgia...
TGGCTCGCTCAGTTACACGTGAACTTGGAGGTCGAGGCATTACGGCAAACGTTGTGGCGCCTGGATTTATCGACACCGACATGACTGCAGAACTTCCTCAAGAACAGCAAGCAGACTACAAGAAGAGAATTCCTGCTGGACGCTTTGCCCAGCCGTCTGAAGTTGCAAAAGCTGTTGCTTGGCTAGCTAGCGACGACGCAGCATACATTACTGGAGCAGTTATTCCAGTTGATGGCGGACTAGGAATGGGTCACTAAAACCACGCATTTCGCCTAATCCGTGGCAAAATATTTACAACTCTAAAGATTGGAAATTGCATGTCTCTACTTGCAGGCAAAAAGCTATTGATCACCGGTGTGCTAACCGAGGCGTCAATCGCCTTCTCGGTTGCCAAGCTCGCTCAGGAACAGGGCGCGGAGATCGTGCTTTCATCTTTCGGAAGAATGCTTCCGATTACTCAAAAGATTTCTGAACGACTACCAAAGCCATGTGCGGTTATCGAACTAGACGCCACCAACGCTGATGACCTAGCCGCGTTGGAATCACGCGTTAAGGAACACCTTCCTCACCTAGACGGAATCGTTCACGCAATTGCTTTCGCACCACAGACTGCTCTGGGTGGAAACTTCCTAGACACCGAGTGGGAAGACGTTTCAACCGCAGTTCAGGTATCGGCTTACTCACTAAAGTCAATTACCGTTGCGGCAAAGCCACTACTTACTCGCGGTTCTTCGGTTGTCGGTCTAACCTTCGACGCAACCGTGTCATGGCCGGTTTACGACTGGATGGGTGTTGCCAAGGCTGCCTTCGAGTCGGTCAGCCGCTACCTCGCACGCTACCTGGGCAAAGACGGTATCCGAGTGAACCTTATTTCGGCTGGTCCGCTACGTACCACCGCTGCCAAGGGAATCCCAGGCTTCGCGACTATGGAAGAACTTTGGACCGACCGCGCACCTCTTGGTTGGGATCTAACCGACACCGAAGCTGCAGCACGTGGCATCATCGCTCTACTGTCAGACTGGTTCCCAGCGACCACCGGTGAAATGATTCACGTGGACGGCGGTTTGCACTCCACCGGAGCGTAAGACTCAAACTAAAAAAGCCCCGAACCTAAAGTTCGGGGCTTTTTTATGCAAGTTTTAGATGGGGGATAACCAGACGCAAATCAGGTTCGTCGATCACAACATCGGCGCGCTCTCGAACTAGCGGCTTTGCGTTATAGGCAAAAGACAGCCCAGACGATTCAAACATGTCTAGATCATTGGCGCCATCGCCAATCGCGGCAACCCAAGCTAACTCTTCACCAAAGTCGGCAGCCCACTCTTCAAGCGCTTCAGCCTTAGCTCGGCGGTCAATAATCGCTCCGATTAGACCACCAGTGAGCTTTCCGTCAACAATTTCGAGCTCGTTTGCGCGAGAGTAATCAAGATTTAGTTGCTTCGCCAGCGGTTCAAGAACCTGAATAAAGCCACCTGATACAGCTCCAACCCGACCGCCGGCGGCATGAACAGCGTGAATTAGATCTTCAGCTCCAACACTCAGGCGAATTCGTGCAACAGTCTGTGCTATTACAGATTCATCCAGGCCAGACAGGGTGGATACACGGGCGCGAAGTGATTCTTCAAAATCGATTTCGCCGCGCATGGCCGATTCTGTAATAGCGGCAACTTGTTGGCGGGTACCGGCGTAGTCGGCGAGCAATTCAATAACTTCATCTTGGATGAGGGTTGAATCAACATCCATTACAACTAATCGATAACTCAAGGTGTGACTAGTGTACCTTTTGCCACAACAGTAATTCCGCTCTCGGTAACTGTAAATCCGCGATCAAGATCACGCTGACGGTCCACACCAACTGCCGCGCCATCGGCTACCACAACTGATTTGTCCAAGATTGCTCGACGAACAGTTGCGTTTCGACCGACAACTGCGCCATCCAAAATAACCGAATCGGTTACCAGCGCATTGGAGTTGATTTTGACCCAGGGGGAGAGTACCGAACGTTCGACTATGCCGCCTGAAACCACGGTACCTAGCGACACGATTGAATCGGTGGTACGACCCTGGTTACCTTCTCCATCGTGCACGAACTTGGCCGGTGGCAAATTGATTTGCTGTGTGAAGATTGGCCACTCGGTGTTGTAAAGGTTGAACACAGGCATCACGGAAATTAGGTCCATGTGAGCGTCGAAGTAAGAGTCGATGGTTCCCACATCGCGCCAGTAGCTCTTGTCGCGATTGGTGGCTCCAGGAATTTCGTTGAAGGTGAAGTCGTAAACCCCAGCGTCGTCACGAGTAACCATGTAAGGGATGATGTCGCCACCCATGTCGTGTGATGAGTCCTCAAGTGTTCCGTCGTGCTCAATAGCGTCAATCAAAGCTTGAGTCGTAAATACATAGTTACCCATAGAAGCAAGAACTTCGTTCGGGGAGTCTGGCAGTCCCTTCGGGTCACTTGGTTTCTCTCGGAACGCAGAAATCTTTGCCGAATCCTTGGCATCGACCTCGATGACACCAAACTGGTTGGCGAGACTCATCGGCTGTCGAATGGCTGCAACGGTCACGCCCTTGCCAGAGGAGATGTGAGCTTCTATCATCTGATCAAAGTCCATGCGGTAAACGTGGTCTGCTCCAACTACAACGATGTAGTCAGGCGTTTCATCAGAAAGTAGGTTCATGCTCTGCAGGATCGCATCTGCCGAACCTGAGAACCAGCGTTTACCCAAGCGCTGCTGAGCTGGAACGGAAGCCACATAAGAGCCTAGAAGTGGCGACATACGCCAGGTTTGCGAAATGTGGCGGTCTAGAGAATGCGACTTGTACTGAGTTAAAACAACGATGCGACGCACACCCGAGTTGATCAGGTTAGACAGTGCAAAGTCAATTAAGCGGTAGCTGCCGCCAAAGGGTACAGCCGGCTTAGCTCGGTCCTCGGTTAGAGGCATGAGACGTTTTCCCTCACCGCCGGCGAGGACCATTCCAAAGATTCTGCGTGTTGCCATATTTTGGATAGTAGTGCCAATCAAGAAAACATAGTTAACATTGCGTAATGAGAATCGATCTGATAACCAAGGAATATCCGCCACACATTTATGGCGGTGCAGGCGTACACGTCAGTGAATTAGTGAAAGTTCTGCGAAAATCTATCGAGGTTCAGGTGCGTTGTTTCGGTGACGATCGTGATGAAAAAGATACAAAATCGTACGCACATCCACACATTTTTGACTCTGCAAATGCGGCTATTCAAACCATGGCAACCGATCTGGCAATGGTGTCGGACATTGCCGGTGCGGACCTGGTTCACAGCCACACTTGGTACTCAAACTTCGCGGGCCAGGTTGCATCCCAGTTGCACGGGATTCCGCATTTGATCACTGCACATAGCTTGGAGCCACTTCGCCCATGGAAGGTTGATCAGCTCGGCGGTGGTTACGCCGTATCTAGTTGGGTCGAGAAATCCGCATATGAATCAGCTGCCGGAATCATTGCGGTTAGCCATGGTATGCGTGCCGACATTCTTAGGGCTTATCCGCAGATCGACCCTGCAAAAGTTTCGGTAGTACATAACGGAATTGACCTAAGCGCATTTCAGGCAGCCAATAACCCTGATTTAGTGCGAACCCTTGGTGTAAACCCAGACAAGCGCTCGGTCGTCTTTGTTGGACGCATCACGCAACAAAAGGGTCTTCCTTATTTACTCAAAGCTGTTCGAGACCTACCGTCGGATGTCCAGATTGTGCTTTGTGCAGGTGCTCCAGACACCAAGGAAATTCAGCAGCAGGTCATTGACTTAGTCGAGGAACTTAGGGGAAATCGTTCTGATGTGATTTGGATTGAACGCCACCTATCACGCACCGAACTGATTGCACTGCTATCAAGTGCAACGGTTTTCGCCTGCCCGTCAATCTACGAACCGCTTGGCATTGTGAACCTAGAAGCCATGGCCTGCGGAATTCCGGTCGTCGCAACGGCTACCGGTGGCATTCCAGAAGTTGTTGAAGACGGAGTGACCGGACTTCTGGTGCCTATCGAACAAGTTCAGGATGGGTCAGGAAAACCCCTAGACGAAGCAAAGTTCGTAGCCGACACTGCAAACGCCCTAAACAAGGCACTGGAAGAAGCCGACCTAGATGCGATGGGTAAAGCTGGTCGCCTTCGCGTGGAGAACATGTTCAGCTGGGAAAGTATTGCTTTAGACACAATCGAGGTCTACCGCAACGCAATCAACTCCTTCGCCTAGGCTTTGCGTTATGGCTCTAACTATCAACTTCCAAAACGTCAGTGTGCTCCGTGATGGAAAATCTGTTTTGTCCAGCATTGACTGGCAAGTTTTCGACGACCAACGATGGGTAATTGTCGGACCGAACGGCGCTGGTAAGACCACATTATTGAGAGTGGCGGCGGCGCAACTACAGCCAACTACCGGATCTGCCACCATTTTGGGCGAGACTCTCGGTGAAGTGAATGTTTTTGACCTGCGCACCCGCGTCGGATTCGCGTCAAGCGCCTTGGTTTCGCGCATTCCAAATAGTGAAACCGTGTTAAATGCGGTTATGACTGCGAGTTATGCGATCACCGGACGGTGGAAAGAAACCTATGAAGACATAGACGAGCGTCGTGCTCGTCGAGTTTTAGGTGAGTGGAATCTCGACAATTTGGCTGATCGGGCATTCGGAACACTGAGCGATGGCGAACAGAAACGCGTGCAGCTTGCTCGCGCCGTCATGACTGACCCAGAGCTTCTTTTACTTGATGAACCCGTTGCCAGTCTTGACCTGGGCGCCCGTGAGCAAACCGTGTCACTGCTCGGTGAGTATGCCTCATCGCCACACGCACCATCGATGATTATGGTCACACACCATCTCGAAGAAATCCCGAAAGGGTTCAGCCACGCTTTACTTCTCAACGATGGCCAAATCGTTGCTCAGGGGGAGATCGGCAAAGTCATTACTTCGGAGGCTCTAACCGAAACCTTCGGTTTTGAACTCGAGGTTTCTCATGCAGATGGCCGTTTCCAAGTTCGGGCAAAGTAACCGTAGCCGGAACTCTCGCTTTCTGGTATAGTTTCTAAGGTTGCCATCGCAACGCATAAGACTTTTCTCTCCAAGGATTTATTCATGAAGGCTGAAATTCACCCAAAGTACGAAGCAATCGTATTCCGCGACTTGGCTTCTGGCGTAGCGTTTCTTACTCGCTCAACCATCTCGAGCTCAAAGACCATCGAGTGGGAAGACGGCAACACCTACCCTGTGTACGATGTTGAAATCTCATCTGAGTCTCACCCGTTCTACACCGGTAAGCAGCGCATCATGGACTCTGCTGGTCGCGTAGAGCGCTTCAACGCTCGTTACAAGGGCTTCGGCGCATAACTAATACTTATAAGAAAATCCCCTGCAAAAGCAGGGGATTTTCTTTTAGTTCAAGGGCTTCTCAGGCCAGCCAATTACGGCGACAAAATCAGGCTTTCCTGACTTGTGCATAAAGTCGGCAAAGCTCAGGTCTGACTCCCTAGACCAGCCAACCTGCAGTGCGTGAAGTTCTGCAGCTGTTGGAGGAAGAATATTTGCGAATTTTCTACCAATCGCCTGCGCGATTTGACCGGCAGCAACAGCATCCGCAGTAGCATTGTGAGCTTCGTCCAAATTGACTCCGTAGTGACTAGCGACAATTTCCAACCGACGCTTACCTGAGCGATAACGATCCACCTTTTTATCTATTACCAACGGGTCAATGATCGGGGAGAGTTCTGCTGGCCAATCTAGATTAAAAAGCTGTGCATGATTTCTCAAGATTGTGAAGTCATATGGGGCGTTGTATGCGACTACAGGTGTGCCAGCCTCGAAATAAGAGCGAAGCGTGGAAACGATTTCACCAACTACTTCCTCCAATGGACGCCCTTGAGATTGAGCAATTTCGTCGGTCACACCGTGAACATTGCTGGCTTCGACCGGAATTGGAATCCCAGGATTAGCTAGCCACTCGTGGTCATTACCGATGACCTTGCCATCTGAGTCGATTAGGGCTGCGCAGGCTGTAACAATTCGCGAAGCACGGTGATCAAGTCCGGTGGTTTCGAGGTCGAAAACCGCAATTGGGCGGTTGAGCCAATCTGGAAGCTGTACATCTGAAAAATCAAAAAGTTGGTTATCGTTCACAAAGCCAGACTAAGCGAACAACGCGACATTGAAACTTAGGCCAACCCTGCGGCAACAACTAACTCTGTGGCGGCCTTGTGATGGTTCAAGGTGAATATGTGAATACCAGGAGAACCGGCATCGGCAAGCTCTCGAACTAACTCAGCTGAAAACTCCATGCCGATCGCCCGAGCAACAACCTCATCTTCAGCGGTTTCCAGTTTTATCTGCAACTCGTTTGGCACATGAGCACCGCTCATCGCCGCCATGCGAAGAACTTGCTTGGCATTAGCAATTGGCATGACACCGGGAACGATTGGGATGGTGACACCCGCAGCTCGCGCACGAACCACCAGGTCGGTATAAGCGCGAACGTCGAAGAACAGTTGGGTCATCGCAAACGAAGCGCCTGCCTTTTGTTTCAATAACAAGATACGAACGTCTTCGTCGAGGCTCGAAGACTCCGGGTGTCTTTCGGGAAATGCCGCAACACCGACCTCGAAGTTCGTAGATTCGCTAACAAGTTCAACCAAATCAAGCGCGTAACTGAAATCACTTTCAGGGAAATTAGTTAATCCCTGCGGTAGATCTCCTCGAAGTGCCAAAATTCCCGCGACTCCAGCAACTGAGTATTTGTTCAACAAAGCTTGAATTTGGGCTCTTTTAGAGCCAATACAGGTTAGGTGTGCGATTGTCGGGATTAGTGGCGCTACGTGCTCCACAACGGCTATAGAAGCGTCTTGATTAGACCCCATCGCGCCATAGGTAATTGAAACGAAATCAGGGGAGAGGCTTTGAAGTTCTGTAACGGAATTCTTTAGGGTTTCCCAACCTGTTTCGTCCTTTGGAGGAAAAAATTCAAACGAAAGGGTAGGCGACGCGGACTCGTTCAAGGTGTTGGTGATGCTGAAACGGTCTGTCATGGTTCAAGTTTATCTTTCCTCGCGAGGGTAAACTTTGTATCAATGTTTAGCTCTCGCTCCCAAAAATTCTTAGACGCCATCAAAACACGCGTTGTGGTTGCCGATGGCGCCATGGGAACCATGATTCAAGAAGCTAATCCGTCGATGGATGACTTCGAGCAACTTGAGGGTTGCAACGAGGTTTTGAACGTTACTCGACCTGAGTTGATTGCGAGTATCCACCGCCAGTATTTCGAAGCGGGAGCTGAAGCTGTAGAAACCAACACGTTTGGTGCCAACTTCGCAAACTTGAATGAATACGGCATCGAAAGTCGCATTGAGGAACTCTCTGAAGCTGGCGCTCGAATTGCTCGCGAAGTAGCTGAGGAATTTGGCGAGAATCATTGGGTACTTGGCTCTATTGGGCCTGGTACAAAATTACCGACTCTTGGGCATGAAACTTTCGAAGTATTGCGAGACGCCTATAAATTGCAGTGTCTGGGTCTAATTCGTGGAGGTGCTGACGCTCTACTAGTTGAAACTACCCAAGATCTTCTTCAAACCAAGAGTTCAATCATCGGCGCAAATCGAGCGATGACGGAACTTGGAGTGAATCTTCCAATCGTGGTCTCAGTGACGATTGAAACCACGGGAACTATGTTGCTGGGATCTGAAATCGGTGCAGCACTAACAACGCTTGAGGCACTAGGCATAGATGCAATCGGACTCAATTGTGCAACCGGCCCTGCCGAGATGAGCGAGCACCTGCGCTATCTGGCCAAACATTCAAAGCTTCCTATTTCGGTCATGCCGAACGCTGGGCTTCCAATTCTTTCCGGAAACGGTGCTTACTACCCACTTAGCGCCGAAGAAATGGCATCTGCTCAGTCTGCCTTCGTTCGGGAATTTGGTGCCGGTCTGGTTGGTGGTTGCTGTGGAACGACCCCTGCTCACATCAACGCGATTGCCAACGCCGTAAAAGAAATTCAAGGTGGTCGCCCTGAATTCGAAGACGACCCTGGCCTTGCAAGTTTGTATCAGCACCAGCCGTACGATCAAACCGTCACATATCTTTCAATCGGTGAGCGCACCAACGCCAACGGCTCTAAGGCTTTCCGCGAAGCGATGCTTGCCGAAAACTGGGATGAATGCATCGAAATCGCGAAATCACAAACCCGCGATGGGGCACATGCACTAGATGTATGTGTCGACTACGTTGGACGCAATGGCGTCGCCGACATGCGTCAATTAGTTAGCCGTTTAGCTACCAGTTCAACTCTTCCCCTCGTTTTGGATTCCACCGAACCAGCAGTAATTGAAGCCGGATTAGAACACTACGGTGGTCGCGCTCTAATTAACTCGGTCAACTATGAAGATGGCGACGGACCAACTTCTCGCTTCACACGCATGATGTCACTTGCCAAAGAGCATGGTGCCGCTGTCGTAGCTCTGACCATCGATGAAACCGGACAAGCTAGAACTGCCGAAACCAAGCTAGGAATCGCTCGTAGATTGGTAGCAGACATTACCGAAAACTGGGGAATGCGTCTGAGCGACATCGTCGTGGATACCCTAACTTTTCCGATTGCCACCGGACAGGACGAAACCAGAAGGGACGGAATTGAAACCATCGAGGCAATTCGGGCTCTCCACACAGAATTCCCCGGAATTCAATCAACTCTAGGTATTTCCAACATCTCTTTCGGGCTAAACCCAGCCGCCCGACAAGTGCTGAACTCGGTTTTTCTCAGTGAATGTGTCAAAGTGGGGCTTACCTCCGCCATCGTCCACTCGGCAAAAATCATTCCGCTAAACCAAATTCCTTCCGAACAACTCAAAGCGTCGATGGAGTTAATCTACGACGCTCGCGAGTACGACTCTGATGGCAATGTTAGCTACGACCCCCTGAACAATTTCCTAGACGTATTTTCAGGCGTAGATTCAGCAGCGGCAAAGATTTCTCGCGCTGAAGAACTTGCAGCGATGCCGCTGAACGAGCGACTGCGCCAACGCATAATCGATGGCGAGCGCAAAGGACTTGAAGCGGATCTTGATGAAGCGATTGCAGAAGGTCAAAGTGCTCTAGGGATCATCAACGAGCACCTTCTTTCTGGAATGCAAGAAGTAGGTGAGCTCTTCGGTCGAGGAGAGATGCAACTTCCGTTCGTTCTGCAGTCGGCCGAAGTTATGAAAACTGCCGTGGCCCATTTGGAACCTTTGATTGAGAAAACCGACGAATCTGGCAAGGGCAAGATTCTTCTGGCAACAGTTCGCGGGGACGTGCACGATATAGGTAAGAACCTCGTCGAGATCATTCTCAGCAATAACGGTTTTGACACCGTAAACATAGGAATTAAACAACCGATCAATGAGATTTTGGCGGCAGCTGAAGAACACAATGTCGATGTAATCGGCCTGAGCGGACTCCTAGTGAAGTCGACTTTGATCATGAAGGAAAACCTCGAGGAAATGAACGCTCGGGGAGTTGCCGAGAAATACCCTGTAATTCTTGGTGGAGCAGCACTGACTCGCGCCTTCGTAGAAGAAGACCTTGCCGAGATTTTCGATGGTGAAGTTCGCTACGCTCGCGATGCCTTTGAAGGCTTGCGTCTTATGGATAACATCATGCAGGTGAAACGCGGGGTACCGGGCGCTAAGTTGCCGGAATTGCGCAAACGCCGTGTCACTGGTGAATCGAAACTTATCAAAACCAGCGCAGATGAGATGCCGGCACGGTCTGATGTTTCCACGAAGAACGAAATCCCTAAGCCACCATTTTGGGGAACGCGTGTAATCAAGGGAGTTCCGCTGCGCGACTACGCGAGCTTCCTCGATGAGCGAGCAACTTTCATGGGCCAGTGGGGTCTGAAGCCTGGCAGAGGCGAAGACGGCGTCTCTTATGAGGAACTCGTCGAAAGTGAAGGTAGACCCCGGCTACGAGCTTGGCTCGAGCGCGTGCAGACCGAGTCGCTGATGAACGCCTCTGTTGTCTATGGCTATTTTCCTGCTTATAGCGATGGTGACGATCTAGTGATTCTTCACCATCCAAGCGAAGGTGCAACCGATGGTGGCTCTAGCGGCGTTGCCTTTACTGAAAGAATGCGATTCACCTTCCCGAGACAAGCTCGCGATCGTCACCTATGCCTCAGCGACTTTGTGGCTTCCAAAGAATCTGGACAAATCGACGTCGTGCCATTCCAATTGGTAACGATGGGTGACCGAATCTCGGAAGTCACCGCAGAACTATACGCCGATAACAAGTACCGCGAATATCTCGAGTTGCACGGGCTATCGGTTCAGCTAACCGAAGCGATGGCGGAATTCTGGCACCAGCGAGTGCGGTCCGAGCTTGGATTTAGCGCAAGTGACCCAAACGACGTTGAGTCTTTGTTCAAACTGGAGTACCGAGGAGCGCGCTATTCATTCGGATACCCAGCGTGCCCTGCTCTCGAAGACCGCATCAAATTGGTTGAGTTGCTAAAGCCTGAGGTAATCGGGGTGACCCTCTCCGAAGAACTCCAACTTCACCCGGAACAGTCAACCGATGCGATGGTGCTTCATCACCCTGAAGCTAAATATTTCTCTGTCTAGCTAACCGGGTTTGGGTTGTAATCAACTATTTGCCAGCCCGACACATCGTGAGCAATCACGGTTAGTGATGCGTTTCCGAACCTTTCACCGTCACGTGGAAATTCACCATTGCTAACAATGTGAATGATTCTCCTAATCAATGCACCGTGGCTCACTGTAAGCGTCCTGGTACCAGCGCAGGATTGAGCTAACTCTTCTAAAAGCCTCAAAACTCGCGCGTCTAATTCTGAAATAGTTTCAGAATCTTCCGCATTGTGTCCATGCGTGAAATCAAGCTTCCATTGGTCGTACGTCATACCCTCAGCGACACCGAATGAGCGCTCCAAAAGCAACTGTTGAATTTTGATATCTTCGAGACCCATCGCTGATCCCACGATTTGTGCAGTCTCAAAGGCCCGTGACAGGGGAGAACTAATAATCGATTGCCAACCTTGGGTTTTAAGGACCTCAGCAGCTACCACAGCCTGCTGTCGACCGAAATCGTTCAAAGGAATGTCGCTTATTCCCTGAAGTCGCATGTCAACGTTCCAGTCAGTTTGACCATGACGTAAAAGACCGATGACGGTGTTCATACGTGAATACTTCTCCTGAAAAAGATTGGGTGGTTCATCGTGTCTGATGAACCACCCGTTAGTGTCCGAAAGGGGACTTGAACCCCTACCCTCTAACGAGGACTAGCACCTCAAGCTAGCGCGTCTGCCATTCCGCCACCCGGACTAACCTTCAGAGTTTATCACGAAGAACTTTTTCAGGTTCTTCGCTTTGTGCAGTAATCGCACTAGGTTTGCCTTATGGCTAAAGATTCTAAAGTTGCCCTGCAACATTTCATTGCGGCACTTGAAAACCATTTATCAGCAGTTTCGCTAAGTCGAGGTTCAGACGATTCAAATGTTGAAAGAGCCTACCTCTTGCTCCAAGAGGCGTTCCTTGACTACGAAGAAGCAATTCAAGACGCCTACGAGGAATTACTTCCATTTGAACTGGCCGAGGACGCTGAGTGAGTTTCATAAATGCCATTTTGCTGGGCTTAATCCAGGGGCTGACAGAATTCTTACCGATTTCATCCTCGGCACATGTCCAGATTGCTGAAAGTCTGCTCGGTGTAAACCAAGACAGCGCTCAATTAACGGCGTTTATTGCCACAATCCAATTGGGTACAGAACTGGCTGTTTTGATCTTCTTCTGGAAAGACATCTTGAGAATCATTTCCGCTTGGGTCACCAAGGGCTTTTCCAAAAAGCCATCCAGCGACGCCAAAATGGGCTGGCTAATCATTATCGGGTCGATTCCTGTGGTCATCGCGGGTCTCTTGTTTAAGCATGAAATTGAAACTAATCTCCGTAGTCTTTGGGTGATTTCTTTTACGCTCATTGGCTTCGGTTTGCTCCTAGGCCTGGTCGACCGACTAGGTCGAAAGTCCAAACCAATCGAAGATTTGAATTTCAGGCATGGATTGCTTTATGGCCTTGGTCAAATGTTGGCGGTAATTCCGGGTGTATCAAGAAGTGGTGGAACCATCACAGTCGGTCTGGCACTTGGCTACACCAGAACCGCCGCAGCTAGGTACAGCTTTCTTCTAGCTATTCCTGCGGTTCTTGCCAGTGGGTTGCTTGAATTCGTGACCACTTTCCAAGATTTGAATTCAAGCGACCTTGTCGCAGTAGCTCTTGCCACTG